>Ga0222658_1000663_pt1 | contig 17832 bp, 41 predicted proteins | sample AntAcemetagen476_FD_179830 | JGI IMG/M metagenome (GOLD analysis project Ga0222658, IMG submission 179830) | Saline water microbial communities from Ace Lake, Antarctica - #476 | ecosystem: Environmental > Aquatic > Non-marine Saline and Alkaline > Saline | place: Antarctica: Ace Lake... | reverse complement strand
GGACGGTTTCGTTTTCATTGGTGTATGTTTTTATTAGGTATTCCATTAGTTCTAATGGTTTTTGAGTTGGATGTGGAGGGTTATGAACTGAGTTATATTTTAATACTGAAGTTGGGTATCCCTCTTGTGTTTGTGCATACCCCTTTATTATTCCGTTAATCCTTTGGCTTTTATGTGGGTCGTTACAAGCATTCCTTTGAACAAATTTATCACACGGTGTTACACTTTGTGGGTTATACGGCATACGTTTTGGGTTCTGTGTTAAATGACCGATTGCCCCATCAGAAAAAATAATAATATTTTCATGCTTTTTTAGTGGTGAATTTTTTGCTTGTTGGAAATTCATAGCTTTAGTTTTTAACCAAACCCAATCATACTTATAATTCTTAATATTACTCATTCTTAAGGCACTAGAAAATGGTTCAGAACCAAACAGGACTATTGCACCGTTCTTCTTAATAATCCTGTTGAGTTGTTCCCACATTGGTTCAAGCGGTATAACAGAATCCCATTTGCAAGCAGTCGTTCCGTAAAGTTATGGAGGGTCTGCAAGAACCATATCCACTGACGAATCAGGGATATGTGGCATCTCTACAAGACAATCGCCCCGTATAAGAGTCTCTTGCAAACCCAAGTCTCCTTGTTTTATCATATTAAATAATCTCCTATTTTTGATTTTAAGTTATCCCACTCATCTTGGGTCATATCGTTTCCTCCAACACAGCCACCTCTCTTTTCGCTTCATCCATAGTCTTATCAATCTCATCTTGAACGTAGTCTTCAATAGATGGTATTATTTCAGCCACAATAGCCAAAGCCTCATTAACTCTCTTTTCTCTTATTGACGGGATGTTGTCTTTGCCTAGTTCCATTATCTTCTTTACAAGTTCTTCAATACGCTTCTCCATCTTTTCTCTCCTTAAGATTGTTTTTATATGATTTTCCATGATAATGCGAGTGTGTTCCAATAACGGGTCTACAGGTGAAATGCCATTACTTTCTCTTATAACTTTCTTACCTGCAATAATATCTGCAATAACATCTTGAGGTTCGCTATTCCAATCTACTCCATTGGCATCTAAACCAAAAACATCAACAAGTTTGGAGGTTTTCTTACACATCTTCTTCTCCTTTATTGGCTTGTTGTAATTTTTCATCTACTTTTGCCCAGAACACATCTTCTGCACTAATTTCATTGTCACCAAATACATTAACACCTTTTAAAGGTTTTCCTACTGGGTCAATTATTATACCAGAATACTCATTTAACTCTTTGTCAAAGGTGCAACGACAGATGTAACTTTTATACTTTAGCGTTACGAAGGTGCGGGGTCTACCATGTTTACCGTGTCTCCTTGGTTCACTAGACTTCTTCTTTTCCTCTTTCTTCCACAGAGTATCCTTGTTGTGTTTTGGGTTAAGTTCTTTTACTATAGCACGTTTGTCCTTGTTAAACAAGGTGTCGTAATATTCTTCACTTCCCTCAAGAGGTGCCTCAGACAGTTCTGGGCCAACATCTTTAAGCTTACCCTTCATAGCTTTAGCCTTTAGATACTCATCCCCTAGACCCATTGCCTTTTGCGTAGCTTCAATTGCTTTAATGATCTCCCTTATTTCCTTGAAGTGGGGTACAATCTTCTTAGAGCCTTGATTGTTGGTATACGTTATTTGCTTCAAAGAATAAGATTCCATTTTCAACACAATAAGCTGATGGTACAACGGGAGTAGGTGTAGGGATATCTTGTTTAAGAGAAGTTGGTCAACTGATTTTTCTGGTAGGGATTTCACTATTGAATCTGTTACTGCACGTAGATATGCAGTTTCAGCACCGCAACGCTTTTTATCTGTTTTATACCCACAGGTCTCGTATAGTGGACATTTTTCCCCCGTGCATGGCCTTACTATTTCCAAGCCAATCCACGAAGTCTCGTCCTCAACGCTTCTGCTTACGCTGTTCGGCTTATATAAATCAAACATCTTTCTCCTTAAAGATTTAACGTACTCCTGACCGCAACCTTAACTATTGTGTTATAAAGACGTTTACAAACCAGAGTAAAGTCTTCATAAAATGCGGTGAGTCCATTCAGTGTCTTTAAGTCATAGTCTCTAACTTCTCTTGCAGTACACATCACTTAGTCCCTGTCAATAAGAATTATTATTAACTATCACTTACACTATTTTTAATGTTTTGTCAAGTTATTTCAAGTATTTCTGATAAACTGTTTAAGGTTCTTATGGAAACTGGTTTATAGTCCCACACATCTATTCCAACGTTTATAACATTTTTTGTTGTTTTAAACAAATCATGTACGTGCCCACATAAAAAAACCTTGCTTCTGTCTATGCAAGAAATAGATGGGTCGTGATTCAATATAAACCTACCCACATCAAGAGATGTGTGAACACTAGTAAAACCTAATCTGTATATATAGTCAAAAGGTTTCAAGACATCGTGGTTGCCTAAGATTAAATGTTTTATCCCATTTAGTCTTGTCGTAATTTGTGAAATATAGTCGATGTGTAGTGATGATTTTAAACTTAAATCACCCACAACATATATTGTGTCATCATTGTCCACAACGCTATTCCAGTTTTTCATCAACTGTTTATCCATTACTGTAGCGTTTTTAAAAGGTCTGTTACAATATTCAATAACTTTGTCGTGACCAAAATGTAAATCAGACGTAAAATATATCATTCTGCACCAACAAAACTATTGGCTAAAGATATACCATCCATGGTTGGTGAAAATCTAGCTATTAAAGGGAGGCCGTCATCTGTGAAGTGTGGGTCAATCTCAATTGCCGTTGTAAGCTTATCAACTATATCCCCCTTAAATACTAAAACTTTTCTTCCCTCATGATTTTTACAGTCTGGATAGTCAACAACAGATATCGTGAATCCATTAATACATTCAAGTGTTATAATGTTGAAGTTTTGTGGGTCTGGATTTAAACTTAATGGTAAACTATACCCACCACCAGTACTACGACCAGAAAAATGTTTCATTACACCCATACAGCCTCCATTTAATGTTTTGTCAAGGTTTTTAGGCACTTTAAAGTTTTACACTAAGCTCATTAAAGGCTATGCCTTATTTCTTTTTCCTCTGTAATGGAAGAAATTAGGTCTTCTGTCCTTACTTTATAGTTTTTATCGTTGTGGACTAGGGTTACATTCCTCCACTCTTTTGCGGCCAACTCAATACAGTCTTTCATGCAATCACCTAGGTTGGCACCCACACGTGCACGTGCAACCGTCTCATAGACCTCTATTGATTTCATTTTGTTCTCCTTAAGATTTTTGTTAATAATTTGTCTATTTTTTTGGTAAGATAAATTAAGAATTTTTCTATACCCATAGCTCTAAGACATTCAATAAGGGCTTCTCTAAACCTCATTGACGCACCAATTAAGGTGTCGCGTTTTTTGAGATATTCATCCCATTCTTTATCACTATATGTTTTTTTCATACAAAATCATACCCCCTGCTAACAAAAGTAGTGTTGTCTATGTGACACTTTGTGTACGAAGCTATTTTCTTCTAAGACTAAGATAAGACGCTTCCCACTTAACAACAAGGTCTGTTAGTTCTTCGTTCTGTTCTTTAAGCTGTTTAATCTCTTTCTTTTGCTCATTGTTCACATTAACCATCATTAAAATATCATTTTCCTTACGGGCAATATTGTCGTCTTTGGCTTTTAGTTCCTGTTCTATTGTTCTAATATCCTTGTCTATTGCTAACTCACCGATAGTAGCAGAATATGGGAGTCTTGCCCATATGTTTTTCATGGCCTCACTTGCCCTGTCTTTGGGCGGTTTCTCAGCAACTTTTTCAACAAACTCTATTGGTCTTTTACATGATGGACACGTTAACACGTTGTCTTTTTTTATAACGAGAACGTCTCCACACCGCATCTCCCAACCGCAGTGCTTACAGATTTGCATAACTAAACTCATATTGCCTCCTTAAATTAATATTATATTATGTTTCTCTGTGTACGTGCCATATCTTCTTTAGACTTCTTGTGCTGTCCGGTTCTGCTGTACTTACCACAATCATTACACAACTTTGCACAAAACTTGCTGACGGGAGTATAAACGTCATCTATGTCCTTAAGGTTCTTTGAGCCACACACTGGGCATCTTCTATCACTGAACTGTATATTAACGTTCGGATGTACTTTGTCCCACGACCTCAACTTAAGATAAACTTGCTCAAGAAGTACAATATCACCCACGTTGTATTCAATCATCTTGTTCTGTGATTCTTTACACCCAGCCAAAACTTTGTTCCACATACCCATACCTTCATGCTTAACCTTACGACCGAGGCCAAGGAACTCACCGATATAATCAAGCCTGTTAGATGTTATGGCAAATCTTCGCTTAGCTATCTTCAGCGTGTCAATGCTTTTAAATGGTTCCGGTTCCTGTAAGTCGTGAAACAACAGTCTTGTGTTAACCTTCTTAATATCAAACTTATCCCCGTTGTGAGCAACTACAATATCTGCCTCACTAAGTATCTTAGCTAGGGTTTTACAGCACCCCTTATCTTGCCTTGGGTTCTTACCGTGCAACCAAGAAGCGTCCGTGTATATCTCCGGCTCATCCAACCATTTCGCTGCCCAACTTAATATGTTCCATTCCTCCACAATCTGAACCGTTGATATGTTCTGTTTCCAAATGCTCCAAAAGTAACCAAGCATAGGGGCCGTCTCAATATCAAAGATGAGTATCTTCTTCTTGGGTGGTGGAACAGACATTATGTTTTTGTCCTTAGCTTCCCTCATATATCTCTTAACGGTATCATCTGCCAATCCGAAACGTCTACAAGCCTTAGGAATGTCATGATCTTTCGCATACAGTATAACCTCTATTATTCGTTCGTCAGATACGCTCAATCTTTTTTTCTTCCCCATTGCTATTCCCCTTGTAGGTTTATATTAAAATCATCAAGTGTATATCTTTTTATTTTTACATCCCATATTTTTAATTTCCCACCTTTTTTTTTAAGTATCTTACGCCAAGCCCAAGTCTCAAGTATGCCGTAAGACTCAAGCCATTCTACTGAGTACGGTGATGCAAGTATCTTCCTGTCGTGTTCTGCGAAATCAGCACCACAACACTGTATACCGCATATTCCTTCACCAACGTACAGAGCAACCAAATCCAATATCCCAAAAAGGTCGCTTCTCTTCTTTGAAAACTGGTTCCACGGTGATTCAACTTTACCGCTTGATATTCCCATCTCCTTAAGACGCTTTTTCGTCCGTTGTAACGATTGTGTTGCCATTAATCCTCCAAATTAATCTTACGTTTAAAACGCTTCAGGTACATTGGTTTCCATATACAGTTTTCGTCACTCCTTATCAAGGAATGAACTATCTCTTCATTCTCTGTCCTTAAATCTTCAACAAACTTCTTATTCTCTTTTTTCTTCATGTTGAGCAACCCTTCAATCCGTAGAATCGCATGTCCCGATATCTTGGCATACCTAACTTCACAAAATTCATGGAAAGCATACCTCCTAACCCTTGATGTTGTTGGCTTAACACACCCCCAATCTTTGTTAAGATTAAATACTGCAAGTCTTCCTATCAACTCAGGTGAAACAGAAGCGTAAGAATCATTCTCTTCTGGAACGGTGTGTTGATATATTGCGTCCCATTCGTTAAGACCAAAGAACTTTATCCAATAGTCGCATTCTTTCATAAACTCTTTGTAGTGCTTTGCATTGGTATAATATTTTTTTTCAGCCATATGTTCACCAATCCTGTCTGTTTACGTTAAGTTCGCCAAATACTTCTTTTTCTTTTTTAAGTTCATATCTGAAACAAGCTGATTGTGCTTTTCTTAAACACTCACTTAACAACTCTTCTCTTTTGTGTTTGAACTGAAACAGCTCCCTTTGGTTTATCCGTAAAAAATAAAGCTGTTCTCCGTCAAGCTTGTCGGTCTTGTCTATATTGACTATTGCAATCATTTCTTCTCACTTTCCATATATTCCTCAATTAAGGTAACAGCAGTTGTTTGAATTACGTGGTAGACCCCACAGACAATCTTCCAACTTATATTGTCGTCACGCATCTCCTTCATAACTTTACCAGCCTCAATACGTTCTTTTGTGCTCCATTGGTTACTCTTCCTTCTTGCCATGCACTCTCCTTTCAGGCGTAACGCCAGCTTTTAAAGTGACACTTCTCACAAAACACCATAATCATCGGTGGGTTTGACATCATCATTACTTTTGATTCTATATCATTTAGCTCGAAATTGCAACGTGGGCATTCTATACCGTTTTTTCTTGGGAAGTCTTTATTGGCGTTAAGGCTGTATATCTTGCGCATTTCGTCATTAAATTCTTTCAGTGAAATCATTAAATATCTCCAACTTCGTAATTACGATGTTATGTTACGCTGTTACACATTACGTCTATCTCTTGCGTAGCGTCAAGAAGTTCCTGTTTTAAACCCTCAACTTCAGCCTCAAGGTCTTCTATTGTGCTTTGAAGCCTATCGTAGCAGTCTTCACAGTGCACCTTACCACCTTCGTCTATCCCATCACCGCACCCATCACACGTTATTGTTACATCAATTTCTACAGACATTACGTTCTCCTTTAAAAAAGTTCCGGTAGTGTTTCTTTGATTTTAATTATTACCTTGTAATTCAGTGTCTTGTAATTAATAGTTGGGTTCTTTAGCTTCTTTACAAAGTTCTTACCTTCTTCTGTGATAAGGTCATTCCACACACGTCCGATAAGCTCGCCTATGTTCTTGCTAGACCAACCATTATTATCGTTCTTTATCTTAGCAAGTGTCTTCTCTATCAAAGCTGTGGTGCAGTAACCTTCAACAATGGCATCCTCTACCATGCTTTTCCCGGTAATTTTTGGGGCACCCATTGTCCTGGTGTGTTTTTCTCTAAACTCTGACCGTACAATCTTAGCCCAAGTCTGACGACCGTATTTATTTTGATATTCGTAGTTTTTAATAACAACACCTTCGCCAAAACCTTCACCGTCTTTTACGAGATAGGTGTTCTTGTCAAGCAGGTTTACGAATGTTTCGTAAGAGCCGTTTTTCACAACAGCAATTGGTGGTATATATTCTATCCCAAATTCTTCAAGTATTGGTTTATACTCATCGTATGGGATATGCCTAAATGTTTCTCCTAAATCTTCAACAACATCAAAAACATAAAACTTTCTCCACGCATCATTCCTGTATGTCTTAAGGGTGTGGGGAACAAGCCATTCACCGAACAACCTACAATCCCTATTGGCGTACAACATGTCGGAGATGTTGTCGTTACTCAGAACGTGGGCACAGAATCCAGCATTGTCGCTGTCTAGGGTTAGTTCCTTCCTTCTACTGCCAGATCGTACTATACCACCGTTAACCCAAGTGTTTGCATTAAACCACGCACTAGCATTTGTCCCATCAATCTTTGGAAACACATGGCATGTTCCGTTCTCTATTCCCTCAACTTCGGTTGTTCCGAACTTCTCAACGTGTTGATATTTTTGAAATTCCACGATTTGTCCTTCCTGTTCATTATTTTGTGTTGTTCACTAATAGTGTACACTGTTTATCTAAACATAAAAAGTGAGTCGTTTGACCAATCAACCAGAACACCGCACCTGATTAGTTCTGTAACCTCTGCCACGGTTAGCCTGTTTACTTCTTTTTCGGTTATACCAAGGTAAACCCTCTCCCCTTCGATACAGCAAATCATTCGTTCGTCTGTTTTGAATAATAGGTCTAAAAACAATAATGCGTGTAAATCGCGCCTAAGGCTTCTTTTGTGTTCTATTCTACCAAACTTGCCAACTTCATCAGTAACCAACTTGTCGTATTCTTTTTTAGTAAATTTCATAATATCTCCGTGTGTGTTTTAACCGTTTCACTGTTGTTTACATTATACCACAAAACGACAAAAATATGTAATTTTATTTTTTTACCTGCAAAGAAAGTTTTTTGACAAGTTTTGGTCAAAGTGTGTTATAATAGAATTATCGAAACGTAAATTACAAAGGAGGTATAAAATGCACTATTCGGGATACGCTTTCACGGAAGGGTCGGAAGAAAAACAGGCAAAAATAATGAAACGGTACCAAGAAATAAAGCATCTGGACGTAGATATTAACGTTGAAGTTTGCTATGCACATAACAACTTCAAGGGAATAGTAGATACGGAAGAAGCTAAAGCACTAACGGAGATGGACTTGCTAATACTTGCAGACACGGGCAACCTTTGTTTTGGTGGCTGTTGCGACTTAAGGGGTGACGGAAGCTTTTCTGGTTACTATAATACAGATTGAAGGGAGGTAAAATGATAAGAAGCGAATGGACTGAATCGCTGAGGTGTGAACGATGTGGTTCCGAACTTAGGCATTACCAAGAGATTTGTGATAACTGTGGTGATTTTTTGCCAAATAAGGTGGTGTGGGTTACAAGAAAGGTTCTCGTTAGGGGGAGCTGCTGGTATAAGCCTTGGATTAGAGACAAATACAGGTTAGAAGAGAAAAAAACTGGTTTTAGTTGGGTAGATAAAAGGCGTCTAAATAAAGTAACATAATAACGTACAATAACATTGTAGCTGTTACGGTGCAATTTAAACGTTAACTACTAATTTTTGAAAACTAGTAGCAAACTAGTAATTGGAAGGTAATGTATGAGAGAGAACATCCAAGCAAGAATAAAGATGGATTTAATGAACAACATTGTTTCTTTTTTCGGCGAAAAAGAGCTCCACAGGACGGACGATGAATTTATCAAACTTTGTGAGCGAATAGAAGGTAAAGAAGTAACTCTTACTTTTTGCTGTGGTGATGCATTTGAAACTGAAGACGATAATTACTGGTTGCCTGAATGTTGTTGGGAGGAAATAAAGGCGAAATGATCCACATCACCATACAATTGTATTAAACAACGGTATTGCATGGTAGCATTAACCACGATTTTGAGGGTTAGTGCGTAATATATTGTACCTTAACAAGTTACAAAGGAGACAGGTATGACTTTAAAAGAATGGTTAAACAAGTTGTTTAAACCTAAGCCCAAACCCGTTCCAGAGTTCATCGGTATGGCTAAGACCTTCGATTTAACTGGTGTTAGATTCAAAAAGGTTGACTCCCATTATATAAGGGTAGCACTTCAAGGGGAACTACTTAGGTTGGGGTTTCCAAAGGTAAACATTGGAGATATGAGGGTAAACGATAGAGAACACCTTCTATATCCAGAATCTACAATTAAGGCAACCCAACACTTATTCGCTGGTAAGTTTTATAACCACAGAGAGTGGCTTAAGGGTAAGATTAAAAGAGAGTATGAAGGTAGTGACTGTGATAACCATGCAGAGCATAGGTCGTACTGGTTTCACTATTACCTACCAGCTTGCCCAGTTATCCGTATTTCAGGACAAGGAGGTGGGGAACCTTGCCATGCATTCAATTGTATGCTTACCTTAGAAGGAAAATGGCTTTGGTATAGTGTTGTTATGGAAAAGAAAGATTACACTAAGATATTTGACATAAGCTTTTAGGGGGGTTGAATTTATAGCTATATATTAAGTTAATGCGGAAAGGGGTAGAACGTTTTATTATTCTACCCCTACTTTTTATCCTTGCATATTTTGCCATACTACATCCTAATAGTTTTTAAGTGCTTCAATCAGTTTATTACTTGCAGTTTCTATTCCGTTATACACACTACCGCCCTCATTACATACACCGTTCTTTTTGCCATAGTCGCAGTTGTCACATTTGAAGCATTCCAAACCGTAGTCTGCGCTTATGTGGTCGGAGCAGTACACGCAGCTATCAGCCCCAATATTAAGCTGTGCGTGTTCTATGTATATGTGCTTTTTAAGCTTCATAAACTCTTCGCGGCTACAGTTTTCCATACGACCAAGCATCTTACTGATATCGTCTGAAGTTTTCCCCTCAGCTTCAATAAAGTTCTTCCTAGCAGTTTCAGGTTCTCGTCACAACCGAATTCTTCGTTATAAGCCTTTACTGTTGCAAGTGCTTTGTCTATTACTGATTTGTCTTTGGTCTTTACGGTGTTGTCGTCAGCGTAGGGCTTTACTCCACGCACGCAAAGGGTAAAATTAATTAGTTCTGGCTCGGCATAAGACGCTATGGTAAAGAAAGGTTTTTTATATTTTGTCCCATCCGGTGTAAACTTGAGACCCCTATGTGTCTGTTTGAGTATTTTTGTGCTGTAATACTCCCCGTCGTACTTAACTTCGTCTAAGATTAGTTCTCTTTTCATGCTTTTTCTCCTTAAATGATTGTTTATTGCTGTTTTAGTATTTTAATTACCCTTCTGCATTGCCTAGCAACAGCTATACGTAAGAACCTACGCTTATTATTTACCCTGTTGAATTTAAACGGTCTCCTCGTAACCACGCCTAAGCCCTCTCTTCCACAACCACAATGGTGTCACACAGCTTGAATATCCCGACATCTTCACCATGCTCGACTGATAGCTCAATTGCCCTGTCAGTAGCCTCCTGCTTCGTGTCATACGTTGGTAGGTATAGTCCGGTAATGTACTTTTCCATTGTTTTCTCCTTTTTTTATTCATTATCTCTTTATGGCTTGCTTTAGTCTTCGAGTATTAATCCACACTTTTCACATTTAACAGCAGGACAGCTTTCAAATTCATGTTCACAGTCACTATCACTCTCATGCTTGTAAATGGCGGCTTCTAGGTCAGATAAAGCGTCAATGTATCTTGCGCCTACATTTTCATCCACAAGATATCCAGCAAATTCATCAAGGCTGTTTAATATTTTGTCTATCTCTTTCATTTGGTTAGCTCCCCATAGAGTTTTTTGCAATCACAATAATTTCATTAAAAGCAAATCCGTCAATAGCCACAGAAAGTTCTCCACCATTAAGATCACGGTATGTTGAAAATGCTTCTAAAAGCTTTCCGTGAAAAACCTCAATAACGTCAGGTTCTTTTTTCAGGCAATGTACAATTTTATTTTCTCTTTTCACAAAGCGTCTACAGCTCTGACACAGTTTGTGACCAATTCTTATTTTAACTGGCAAGTTTGGACATACCTCATAGTTTCCACATTGGTACTTATTTACATCGTCTTTCATTTGGTTTCCTTTGGCCGTGGTTTCTCTCCTATCGCATAAGCAACCCACTCGTCGGGGAGATGATTTCCAGATGGTTGCATTCCATTTACCTTATCATCGAAAATTGCACCGCATGTTTTACATTTCTTATCATTTTTTTGAACAATGAAATTGCATGTCGAGCATTGGTACCAAGTTTTGTATGAAAAATCCATTTTTATAATGTGTGACATTATTTTGACCTCTTAAAATTTACAGGTGCATTACAACCCCAAGGACATTTAGTTGGTATTTCTGTATTCTCACCCATTTTAATACCAACATTACATTGTATACCGCCTGAAGGGCCACTACATACTCTACAAGTGTATTCTGATAACTGTTCAACACGCTCTTTTAACTCTTTTATTTCATCGTCACGCCTACATATTTCCTGCGCAACTCTTGTTTCTTCTTGTGCTGTCATCTTATTTCCTCCAATTCACTTACCTATTATTATTTTTGATTCTCTTGATTCTCTTTCAAACCTATCCATAGCCATTATAAACAACCACACTTCGGGGCTATATCCGTATACTGATTTTATTTTAACTTTTACAATGTCAAACATAACCCCTCCAATGCTTTAACTGAAAAATTCCACTGATCCGTCTTGACCACCTGTATGTCAATTACGGTTAGGGTGGTTTCGGGGGAGCCTTTACAGTCGTCGCAAGTATAATGTGTATCATCTGAGTTGCAATCATGAGGGTCTGCGGCAGGGCTACTCTCCCAAGCTTCTTTTTCATACCACCACATCCATCCACTCCCTTCACACGCATCACACGTCACTGGTATGGGTTGGTTGATTTTGTAGGGTAACGGTATCTTTATTTCTCTTGGTGCATTAGAATAGGTATCTTCAACAAAAAGACATTGTTTTTTCCCTCTCTTACTAATAACACCGCAATAATCATATCCATCAGGCACAACAATCGGAATTTGAAATGTAAGCACCCCGTTTGTGGTTCCGTAGCAAGTGGGGCAATTATGGCTTGCATCCCATCCTATAAGATAATTATCATAAATTAAATTAAAGCCAAGTCCATTACAATCAGAACACGATGAACGAGCATTAACTACGTCTTGAAATTTTATCATATTTACACCTATATATGTTTCCATGTTTTTCTATTTTTTATGCTTTGAATTGATTGCCAAGATACGTTGTATTTCTCACCAAGACTTGACATCGTTGATGTTTTGTTGGCACGAATATTTAAAACATCTTCAGTTGTTAGCTTTGAGCAATAATGATTTTCGCCACGTAAGTGGTTTGTGAAATCACGTTTTCCGCTATTCTGTTTATTGTGTAGGGCCATATGTTCTGAGTTGCTCATTATTTTAAGGTTTGATATGGAGTTGTTTTGTTTGTTTGAGTCTACATGATGTATAAATTCGTCACTTTTAAGTTTTCGGCCAACATGTTTTTCCATTACAATCCGGTGCAACCCAACCCCCTTGGTTCCCTTTTCTGTAGAAAGTAAGTATCCGTTTTTTACTCTAAAACCCTTACCTGTTCCGAGTTTTATGCAACATCCGTGGTTTTTTCCTTTACGCCTTAATATCTCACTACCCTGACTACTGCTTCTTAGTTTTATACCCCTTTTTTTAAAATACTTCCAAACAGTAAGCTCATTACAGCTGAAAACGGTTGATATTTCATTAATTGTAAAACCGCTAAAATAAAGCCACGCCCAATCCTTTTTTATATGCCATTTAATTTTTGCGTGCTTCTCTTCGGCATCCCTTGCTGCTTTGATTTCTTCAAATGTTGGTGTCATTTTTTATCAATCCTCAAGTTATTGTCTTCTAAGTACCTTATAACAGATCGTGATATCATTTCTCTGAGACATTGATGTTTAATTAATATCTTTAGATCATGGGTAACATGGTTTGTTAATTCTGCAATTTGATGGTCTTTTAAGCCGTTCACAATATAACCCTCACTATTTCTATTGCTGTTATCGTTAATGCTATTATAACACACTTAAGGCAAAACTATTCATTTTATTTTACTGGTGGATATTACCCACGACCTCAGACTTCTCCCATTCTTCCCACGTAAAGCTTTCGTCTGCCAAAAGGCCACCATTAGCATCAGAAAGCTCAAAACATGGGGGGCTATATTCTACTATAAAAGACTGCTGATAACAGTCGTCTACCCTTAAGACGTCACCCTCGTAAATCTCGACACCGTTTTTGTCTTTCAAGCCTATGTACTCGCCAACGGTTTCGGGGATTACCTCAATTGGTAAGGACGTTTTAATACCGCTTTCTGTTTCAAGATTCACATATATACAATGAGCAGTATTTTTACTAAAAACAGCCTTGACATAGTATCCATAAACCCAACCACCGCCATCTATTCTTTTACCTTTATATTTATGCTCTCTCATTTTATCTCCTGTTTATATTATTGTCTTATCTATGTCAGCATAGTACGTTCTATCGTCACGGGTTGAGTAATCTTTCTTGTATTGTTCAACGACAAGCTCCATAATCTCTCTATCGTTTATTTCTATGTTATTCTCAAGGATCAGGGCAATGCTACCGTTTTCTTTTCTTTCCTTCAATTTACTCCAAATATCAACCTTAAGTATCATTTTCTCCTCCAATTTATCAAAGATTAAGTAACACTTTCGTTTTATTTGTCTACCCCAGTGACTCTAGCTTCTCCAACTCCTCTTTTAGTCTTTTTATTTTCCTGCTCTTAAAGTCCCCCTTGTTTATCTTGTAATACTTATCCATAATACCGTCAAAGGCATTAAATACTGGGCCAGCCTGTTTTAGCGAGAAATAAAGACTCTGGTTGTTTGAATCGGAATATTTTGGGCCATATGTTTTTAGTTCGTCAAAAAGGTCATTAAATAGCGACCTTGGGTAGTCGTCTCCAAAAATATAGGCTCCAGTAGGAAAGCTGATTAGTAGCAACAATTCATCGCTTGGTTGTTGGTCATCGTCTGACCACGAAACTGTCCTTCCATACTTTTCTCCAAATCTGCCCAAACTTAAGTAGTCGTTAATTCTAAACCAATCAACTGAGGCGATACGCTTTACGTCAATTTCAAAACCATACACCTCTTTAAGCTTTAAACCAAATAAGTGTCGCTCAGATTGAAACTCTAGGCTTTTGACATCAAAAACACACAAATCTTTATTCTTGTTTAAAACTCCCAATGTTTCTGAGTACGCTTTTTTTGCCTTACCCAACGTGCCCTGCTTTTTGTCTGCCATATCATCCTCCAATTGTTTATTTTTATTCATTATACCACAGATCACGGAAAACATTGCAGTTTATTTTCATACCGATGCTTTTTTGTTGTGAATTTTTCTACCCACCTTTTTTGAAAAGTTAAGTAAGTATTTTAAGTTCAACAGCATCTCTCTTTACTATTAAACGACCAGAAAGACGTGCCTCTGGACACAACTCTAGTATGTATGGCTTTTTTACCTCAGCATATTCTGTTACCTCCCTTGCAGTAGGCTCTCCAAAGCTGTAAAAAGACTCAAGTTTAGTAGAAATAGGAACCTTCTCTTTACGTTCAACAACATCTCTATCATAGATCATGTCTCCGTCTTTATCCAAAAATCCAGTGAATAGATGAGATGAAACCACCTCGCCATGGCTACCATCAATATAATTGTCCAACAGTTCATCTAAGGATATGTACAACTCAGTATCCTCACCATCCACAAGACCTTTAATTTTAACCTTGAACTTATAGTCTTTCATATCTACTCCTAAAATAAGGTTGATTAATGTATATCCACATTATAACACAACTAAAGAATTATAGACCATTTTATTTTTGAATGCGATGTTTTACTTGCCGTTTCTTATTATCGCTATTATTTTAAAGTTAAGTAAGGAATATGCTTTTTATAACGACATACCCAACCTAGACACATTGTCACCCAAATCCTCACCACGCTCCCTCAACGCTCTATGGAACGCCATATGGCTACTACCAGATTTAAAGACCATAAGGTTCTCTATCTCGTTATTTAGACCATCGCCGTCAATATGGTGTACAACCTCGGCTCTAGTAAGTGGTCTCTTCAGGCATTCTTCCATCACAACCCTGTGTACAGCACGGTGTCTGTTCTTACCACTTGTGTATACTAAATAACCCTTTTTATATCTCATCCCCCTACTTGCACTGCCATGCTTTACCTTGGCTATATGTGACCACACGGTTCCAGCATGGACAGCTTGTGATTCCGCTATTCCATCAATAGTCTCACCACCACCGTACATAACAACCCAATCTTCCTTCTCTGCGTCAGACTGAATCCGGTCGCTTGTGCGTAAACCTAGTGATTTAAGGTGCTTACGAACCGTTGGGCCCGTGCAATAGGTAGCCTTGGCTATTTCATTAATAGTGGCACCATCTTTTAACATCTGCACCCATACGGCACGTTCTTCGGCTGTTATCTTCTGCCCACTTGGTCTAATGCTAACCTTACACCTCATAAGCTTTTTATATACAGCATTGTGGGTAAAACCATACTCTCTCCCAATCCATATTGTACTATACCCGTAGTTGTACAAATCTATCCACTCTCGCTTTTCTTTTAAATATTTTTCTTTTTGCACTTTTCACTCCCTTCAGTAAGGTTTTTTGTTTTACCATACCATACTTTTGTTTTTAATGCAACTAGGTTTTTATGTGGCTACGATGTTTATGTTCTAATTTATAGGACACAAAATGTCACCCACTAAGTACTAGGCCATATAGTATAACGTTTGTTCAACAAAAAAGGCGGCGGGTAGTACCATATATAGGGGGTGATAGCCCTCTCGACCACAAGCCACACCCCTCCACATTGGAGTACAAGTGTAAACATAATTGTACATATCATTCCATTATGACATAACCACACTCCACCTATACACTAGACTGGTAGACTAGCCCCCCATTCAGTACTTTCCATATTGGAAACACTTGCAACACCCTGTTATACCTACGTATTTCCACGCCCACCTGTAAACATAACGATACACAATAGCACATCTGCACAATTTATAGCACAATACTCCAATATGGAAACATCCCCAGTGTGAAGGAAAATATAAACATAGAGGGCATGTGTGCAACAGTTGACACAGTAGAAATAATTGGTTAGAAACAGCCAGTCAGAACAGTTTGATGGTTGATAATAGCCAGTGAATTAACCATGTAAAATAAAGTACTTATGGAACAACCCGAGATAATAGTAATATAGCATGGTTGTATAGAACCAACAGCATAAGCTTTTGTGTGTGCATCACATTGCACAATATCTTTTAAACTATTGTTAAACCTTCACTATTTAAAATACTTTTATGTTTGGCATAGAGGTTGCTTTATATAGAGTTGTTCCCGCGGGGAGCGTTTCAACCAACCTTAAATAAGGAGTTAAAAAATGTCAAAATTTAAAACAACAATCAAAACAACATACGATTCTTTTAGAACACATCAAACCTACTGCCCTGTATGTGGTGAAATGTTTTCCGGAATATATCTTTATGGATTAGACTCTTGTCACATGATGTGTCTGTCCTGTGTTCCCAATAATGCAGATTTCACAAACAAGCCAATTAATCTTGATGATTAACACAGTCAATAACAATTAAACAGGAGGTGACCAATGCAAATATTAATATTAGAAACAGAAAACACAATATCCGGAAAAATAGACGATTTCTTTAAAAAGTTTGTAATAGTAAAATCTTATAAGCAAAAAAATGATGTGTTAAAACATTTTAGACAACCGACTTGCACAAAAAACACTGTATTATTAAAAGAAGCATTAAGAATTGAAGCCCTATAAACAATTAAACAGGAGAGAAACAATGAATTACAAAAAATGCAATATAATCAAAACAAAAACGACAACGGACGGATACATAAACGTATTCGGCGTAGAACGGCCCTGTATTAAGTATGTATATGAAGTTTCAGGAGCAATTGATAAACCGGCAGGACAGAGACCTTTTTTGACATCTATTTCAGACTGTAAATGCTATGTTAACGAGGAACTGGCATAATGGAAAAACCAACAGAAGATGAATTAACGATCATAGAAGTGCTTGTCCTGCATACCGTCCGTATTTGTCCTGATAAGGATTACCAAAAACTTATTAACCTGTATAATAAAATTATAGTGAGAGAGGTGTAAACATGAAAATAAATACTAAAGACTGGCATGTGTCAATGGCTAAATACTCAAAAAATAATAATGCCGTTGCTGAACGTAGGGTAAAAGATTTTGATACGTGCGATGATGGTTTAAAATATTTGAACCTTTATAAAGATAAGCCCATTTATTTATGGCATACAAAAGCCGTTGAATTGATTAATCCATACATGGCTATGGTTGAAACTGATAATTATAAACTAGAGTATCAAAAACATATATAAACCATTCAATTATAGAGGTGATAAAATGAAAGTTTCAAACATGATAAGCAGCAGAGGCCATAAAATTGCTAACCAGTTTATAATTACAGGTACAGAAACACATGTTGATTATAGGGAAGTAGAAACGGGGGATGTTGATTGTTATAACGTTGAATATTTTCAGAGCTATAACAGCGTGATAGTCAAAAAACTATATAAGGGTTTTAAGCCAAAAATTACGCTTGATATTAATAAGTGGGATTATTCAAAAACTACTGGCAAGTATAGAAATCAATTCCTAAATGAGA
>Ga0222658_1000662_pt1 | contig 17845 bp, 13 predicted proteins | sample AntAcemetagen476_FD_179830 | JGI IMG/M metagenome (GOLD analysis project Ga0222658, IMG submission 179830) | Saline water microbial communities from Ace Lake, Antarctica - #476 | ecosystem: Environmental > Aquatic > Non-marine Saline and Alkaline > Saline | place: Antarctica: Ace Lake... | reverse complement strand
TTCAGCTGCAGCGCTTTCCACGGCATTTGTGGGTTACCTGCGAGTTTTTGTACCTCTAAATTATGAGCTCGCCATTGTTCTGGTCGTGCTTTGTGCTGCTGTAATTGCTGCGTGGGGTATTCGTCAGTCTGCATTTGCCACAGCAGCTATGACGCTCATAGAAATTGGGGGGTTGTTCTTGATTGTTTGGGTTGGACGGCACGGACTTGCATCGGTTGGAGAGCGTTTGCCGGAGCTCGTTCCATCACTCGAGTTTGGTGTATGGCAAGGCATCCTCGTTGGTGCGTTCATAGCGTTCTATGCCTTCATAGGCTTTGAAGACATGGCGAATGTGGCGGAAGAAGTAAAAGATCCGCATCGTACAATTCCACGCGGCATCATTTTGGCGGTAATTGGTGCTACATCGCTTTACTGCATAGTTGCACTCACTGCAGTGCTTTCGCTATCTGGTGCCGAGCTAAGTTCCACGGATGCGCCACTCGCCATGCTCTATGAACGCGAAACTGGTAATGCTCCTGTGTTAATCACATTCATCAGTCTCTTTGCCATCGTCAACGGACTTCTCGTACAGATCATCATGGCGTCACGTGTGGTGTATGGGTTGAGCAAGGAATGTTGGATTCCATCAATTTGCGGCTATGTTAATCCACGAACACACACTCCGCTTGTAGCAACTGCATTGATTACAGGAATTATTATTGCTTTGGCATTGTGGTTGCCTCTAGCAACGCTCGCGCAGATTACCAGTCTCATAATCCTCGTCATCTTTGCGATAGTGAATGTCGCATGCATCCGCATCAAACTTCGTGATCCTAATCCAAAGGGAGTACGTACTTTCCCAATGGCAGTTCCGGTGCTTGGTTTTGTTGTAATTGTAATATTTGTTATTGCGAGAGCCGCGCTGCTATTCGTTGAGAACGGTGTTGGTGTAGGGCACTAGACGCTATTCTTTCTTATGTGATCGATTTCCTGCTGGTCCTCGCGGTATTACTGACAGTTGTTTTAGTAGTATCCCTTTTCATGCAACTCCGCATGCCGATTCAGTATGTGCCTACACCTGACATTGTGGTGCGGGCGATGATTGAAAACGCGAACCTTTGTCCAGGGCAAACTGTGTACGATCTTGGTGCAGGTGATGGGCGTGTGCTCGTTGCAGCTAAGCGTGCCTGTCCCGACATTCACGCGATCGCAGTTGAGTATGTGCCGACGGTGTATTTATTTGGTCGCCTTATTTCTAAGCTACGTGGTGCGGACATTGAGTGGCGGTGGGGTGCTATGCAGAAGCAGGACTTGCGGGATGCAGACGTAATTTTCGTCTATCTCTGCAATGATCTTATGCAGCAGCTGGAGCAGAAGTTTGCCTCCGAGCTTACTCTTGGGACGCGCGTGATTTCCCACGCGTTTCAGCTACCCCATGTGAAGCCGATTGATGTTGTGGAGGTGAAGCGGGGGAAGAGGTTGTATGTATACGAGTGGACAGTGGACAGCGGAAAGTGAAGCAGTGTATTCAATACCGAATTACTTTCCACTTCTCACTTTCCACTTTCCACTACTCCAAATCAGTATCAACAATCCCACATAGTACATTCCCATAACTATCCCGTGCATTCGTGGTGTATCAATTGATGCATACGGGATTTCCGCAAGCATTTTCGATATTTGTATAATCCATTCCAAGCAACCCCAACCAAGGTATGCAATGAGTTGGCCTGGGAAGAATGCAACAAAGCTCAGCATGGTTCCTGCAAACCCAAACAGCATTGCCAGAGGTATAAACGGCGCTACGAGCACGTTTGCAAATGGTGCTACGAGTGAGAACCTCCCAAATAGGAACACGATCAGTGGGACTGCTGCGATCTGCGCAGCACATGTCATCTGCAACGCTTCGCGAATACCCAGTACAGATGGCACGCGCGCAAACCATCGGTTTAGAAGTGGCCCAAGTTCTGTGAGACCGAGTACTGCGAAAAACGAGAGTTGAAAACCAGCGTCGTACCACAACTGCTTAGGGTTCCATGCAAGCATGAAAAATGCCGTCCACAGAATTGCGAGTCGCACGTCATATTGCCTGCCGCACTGGAGTGCGAGTAGGCCAAGTATTCCCATAATCGCAGCGCGTACCACTGCTGCACTTGCACCTACGAATATCGTAAAAGCGATTATGGCCAATATTGCTGGTACAAAGCGCCACTTAAGAGGCAGCCAGAAGAGTGCTCCAGAAATCATCGCGATCACAATGGTGATGTTGTATCCGGAGATGGCGATGATGTGCGTGAGGCCTGTTGTGCCAAAGTCTGCTAGTACATTCTCTGGTATGCCTCGTCGTGAACCTGTTAGTAACCCAGCCATGAAGGATGCATGTGGCTCTGCATAGAGGCGGTTTATCTGAGATTCGAAACGAGATTTTATTTTGAAGAGTAGTCGGTAGGGACTTCGATTAGGGTTAGGGTTTAGTGGCCGTAATCCTGCTCTGTACATCACTGCGTAGATGTCGTAGCGGCTGAGATATCGGTCATAATGGAATGTTTCAATCTGATCTGGTTTCTCGAGTGTCCCTCTAACTTCCACAGTATCTCCGTATTCATATTCCGGCCATTGCCTATGGTCTGTGGCGAGAATTTTTCCGACCACAGGAATCGTGCGTCCGGATGCAGTTATTAAGTTTGATACATCAATGGTGTATTTCGTTTTCATTGGTCGTTTGTCTGGTTCTGCGACAATCTCACCGTGGATCGTGATGTACTCATCGGTTGCATACGTATCCACGGTGCGGAGCGTCGGCACGTGAGTAGTGCGTGCGACGGAAGCGAATGCAGTGAGGGTGCCAAGGATGGCAGCGATGAAGTACCAAGCAGTTATTCTTCGGTGCAGAAGAATCACGAAGAAGACGAAAAGTACGAGGAGTACTGCAGTTGGTAGTACGTATGATGCTTGTTGCCACCACTGCAGTAAGAAGAGCGTTGTGAGGAAGCCAATCAGGAAAGAATATGAAAGGTGGGATGTAGGAATTTTATGCATACATCCGTTATAAGATTTAATGCATTGATAACCAATAACCCATCAATCAGTTCTTATGGTGATAATACGATTCTTCCCTTCTTCAAGCGCTAAATTGAGTTCTAGTGTTTAAGAGAACGTTTTGCTAGTTCTATCCATTCATCTATATCCAATGTCTGCGGTCTTCGCTGTGGATCAATATTTGTATTTTTTAGTAGCGCATCTCCCTCCGGTAGTGCGCCAATGGTATTGCTTAGCATTTTACGCTTTTGACCAAAGCCGATCTTTGTAAGACGGAAGATTTCCTCAAGCACATCCGGTGGAACTTTTGGTTTCGAGAAACAATCTATCTGCAACACTGATGAATCTACTTTGGGTGGTGGTAGGAATGCTGCAGGCGGCACGTTTCGCACTATTTTGGGATCACCAAATAGTTGTACGAGAATGGTGAGCATTCCTCTGTCCTTTTCGCTGCAGATTCTCTCTGCTACTTCTCTTTGAATTAGCAGAGTCATCGTTGTTGGCGGAAGACTGGATTCTAGGAATGCGTGTCTTAGCAGGGGAGATGTGATGTGATATGGAATGTTGGCTACGATTTTGTATGTAGTTGATGGGAGCGGAGTTGTAAGAGCGTTATCGTTGATAACTAATAATTCGCAATTACCAGTTGATGCTTTCGTGAATTGCTTGAGAAATGGGATCAGTCGTTTATCAAGTTCTATGGTAGTCACGGTGCTTGCGTGTTTTAGAAGTTCGCGCGTCAGCACTCCTATCCCAGGTCCTATTTCCACGATGTGATCGTCCTTCTCTATGTGTGCTGCAGACACGATTGATGCGAGCACTTCTTCATCTATAAGAAAGTGCTGCCCCAGGTCTGTATTAAGATGCAAGTGGTTGTTGCTACAGAACTGCCGGATCTCATCTGGGAGCGTCGCCATGGCAGAACGTTGACATCTCATTACTGGCAAGTAAAGTAATGTTTAGTGATAGCTAAAGTGTTCTTTTGTGGCAATTTCTGGTTCTGCTTTCGAGCGGGGCAGGAGATGTCACACCTGAGCTAACGATAGTAAGATTAAGAATCGTAGCGAGTGCACTCCTCCCCCAAGCAACGGAGGTGTTTTTTGTATTCGTTCCCTTTTTTAATTATGGATCATTCATTAGACAACACAGTGATCGCCCCTGGTTCCAGTATTTCAGTACTTGGTCCTCATGGTGCGTTCTCAGAAATGGCAGCAAATATGGTGCTTGGCGATCGTGTAGATGTGCATGATGTTGATGTTCAACTCAAGAGCTCGATGCACGAGGTCCGCAGGTCGGTAAGTGAAAATACTCTGGGGCTTATTCCCGATGTGAACTATTCAACAGGTCCAGAAGATGACAATCGCAGAGCGCTTTTCAAAAAACCGTGGCGCATTCGTGCAGAATTATATATGCGAATTGTGATGTGTCTTGGAGCACAAGGGAATCTAGATCTTTCTGAGGCCGCAGCCGTTCATTCGAAGGATGTAGCGATCAAACAATGTGAAGATTATTTGGAACAACATTGTCCTCAAGCTCATTGGCAGAACGAAGCCTCTACTGCTGAAGCAGCAAGAATTGTTGCAGAGTTAGATGAACCAAATCATTTGGCACTTGCTTCTGAAGGCGCCTTAACAAAGAACGGGCTTACTGTTCTGAAGACTGGTGGAATATCCAATGCGGAACTAAACGGTAGTGCAAATGTTACGCGCTTTCTTCTTGTACAAGATGCAACTTCTGAAGATCCAGAACTTGATCCAGATAGTAAATATCATGGTCTGGTTATTACTCCCAAAGATCGCAAGGGGGTATCTGCAGATGTTTCCAGGGCATTCGCAGATAATGGAATGAATTTATTCGCGCAACCGGAAATGCCCATTGGAATGCTGAAGTATCGTTTTCTATATCTCTTCGAAAGGATTGATTCCGATGCTGATGTAATGGCTCTTTTGCAGGAATTAGATCGCTTGCTTGAACCAGCCAATGGTAGGTATCCACTTATAAAGAGTCTTGGCAGTTGGAATGATCGCATTATTGATCCAACTATTTCCTAATCCTTTCCAGCATCGGAATGTGAGACCTGTGAGTTTATTGGTAGCGGTGTACAATCTCGGTTGTGCATCGCTACCACGTGTCTATTCCCGCTCGGCCCAGGGTCAAGTATCCCGTTATTGTTGATCCACAAGCCCTGGAGGAACTGCCGTCGTTTCTAGAAACACTCCATGACGTGGATCGTTTCGTTATATTGTATGACGCAGGGCTCACAGAGATTGCCGATAAAGTTGCAGAGCGTATCGATGGCGCAGTTCGTATTGCAGTTCCAAGTGGAGAATCTTCCAAATCTGTCGCGCAAGTTGAGCGCATTGTGCAGGATCTTCTGCTCGCCCATGTGTCGCGCAAGAGTGTGATCATAAATGTGGGTGGTGGAATGGTCACAGATCTTGGTGGATTTGTAGCGAGCGTGTTTATGCGTGGCATTCGATACATCAATATTCCTACGAGTTTGATGGGAATGGTTGATGCAGCAATTGGTGGCAAGGTATACATCAATGCAGGTCCTGTTAAAAACATGATTGGTAACGTATGGCATCCGCAGGCAGTTTTGGTTGATGTCGATATTCTCGCAGGTATGCCCGATAGGTTGCTTAGGGATGGGCTAACCGAAGTAATCAAAATGGCTGTGATGCTTGATAGTGAATTCTTTGGATGGTTTAAAGAGCACATAGATCTACTTCTCGAAGGCGACAGAGATGTGTTAACCAAGACAGTTGAACATGCCGCTCGTCTCAAAGTAGAGGTTGTGAGTAGCTCGGAAGAGGGAGGTGGTCGTATGCTTCTTAATTTCGGGCATACCATCGGTCATGCCCTGGAGGCATTGACCAATTTTAAGCTCTCACACGGAGAGGCAGTTAGCATTGGCATGGTGTGTGAAATGCAGCTTATTGATTTTGCGGATCAAAAGCGTGTTCGCGATATGCTCGAAACACTTGGTATGCCAGTTGATCTACCTATGGATACGGATGTTCGTGCCATGTGGGATATTATGAAAAATGACAAGAAGGGAGTAGCAGGTGACGTGCGAATTGCCGTGCCTACCAAGATTGGTGACGGCGTTGTGCAAACACTTACCCGCGATGTCTTTTTGAAGCGATTCAGCTAAATCTGCTTGTCAACTTTCTCTCGTCGATCCGTAGAGTATAGTATTGCCCCATGCGTTTCACCCCACTAATTCCGCTACTGCTTATTCCAGGACTTGCCCTGGCTTACAACTATGAGCCCAGTGCTTTGCCGTACAACGATGCACCTTCTGATCTACCATCGGCTATTGCTATTGGAGTTCTTACAGACGAAGGCATTGTTGAGGGGTATGCAGATAACACATTCCGTCCAGATACAGCTATAAATCGTGCAGAGTTTACGAAGATTGCCATGGGAATTCGTCTTCGCAATCAGCAGCTTATGGTGGATACAACAGTTTGCTTTCTGGATGTACATCAGTCTGCGTGGTATGCCAAGTATGTATGTGCAGCTAAAGAGATGGGAATCATCGAAGGAAATCGACGAGAGGGTTACCCGCCGGAGTCGTGGTTGTTTGAACCTGCGCGTACTGTGAATTACGCTGAATCGCTCAAGATACTTTATGGCGCGTTTGAGCTCACAGTTGAACGCGATGATTCCGGCCCGTGGTATGTACCATATCTTGCGTATGCCGAGGAGACACGTCTGGCATTACCAGATGTAGAAGTACCTGGGCACGAAATGACACGTGGTGAAATGGTACGACTCTTTGTACGATTTCTCGCGTACCAAAATGACGAAATTGATGAGTTGCTAGAAGCTCAGCAGGGTACTGATGCATCATCGAGCTCTGGTACAGGTTCTGTAGATGGTTCCTCATCTAGCGAAACTTTGATTGAGGAAGAGTCATCTTCTTCCGCAAGTGGAGCCATAGTATCCAGTTCTTCTGAGTCGAATGTCGTGTATGACACAAGTTCAGACACAGTTGTCCGTGCAGATTTTCTGCTACTCGGTCAGCTTTCTCATGTGATTGCTGGCATGAGTGTAATGAGCGAAGCGCAGCCGTTTGATATTACTGACTTTATCATTCGTCTCCGTGATCCTGCTGTGTCTGTTGATTCCATATTTGTTTACGATGATCAGCGTAGGTATCTGGGTCGTGCACCTCTTACTTCTGCAAGTGGGAGTAATAGGGAATACGTCCTACATCTTTCCAATGGCACAGTTGTTTTGCCGAAAGAAGAAGAGCGCAGCTTCTATGCGCGGGCAATGCTCAAGCCTGATGATGGAGGAGGTGTAAGTGGAGAAGTAGTGCAAGTTGATCGTATGGGTGTGGAGGGTACGGGAGTGTGGAATTCAAAAGATCAGTCGCGGTATTCCAGTGATAATTTTCCCCTTTGTCAGACAGCGCGTTCTGTAATTTCAACTATTGAAAACTCTGGCAGAGAAGAAAATATTCTCATTGCCGGTAACCAGATGCGCCTTGGTTCTTTCCGAATAGATGGTGTTATGACGGAGCATGATAATTCAGCAGATCTAGCTGTGACACATATGGAATTCCAAATAGATCGCACTACAGGTTTGACTTTAAACAACGTATACCTAAGTTCGGATGCTATGAGTGACAAGATGCCATGCTCTCATAATGGATCCGATATAATTACATGTACTGATATTGCTGCTGAATACGGTTCTTTTGAGGATCGTGCGCGCATTCTCACACTTTATGGAGATGTCTCATTGGCTCCTGCTACGGATGCACATTTGCGTCTGCGTCTTAGCGTTGCAGGTGCTGTAAATAGCGCTGGCTCAGTGCGATGGACAGATGGCACAACAACATTTATATGGGTCCCAGGTGGGACTCCGGTAGCGTCATCGACACTGTTTAGATAGCTACTAAAGTACTTTCAATGGAGCAATGCTCAAGGCCAATGTTTTTCGCTCGCCGGAGTCGAATTGAATTTCTGCAACATCTCCACGGCATACTACAATTGTGCCGTTCCCGAATGTTGGGTGGCTCACACGCGTACCCTCTGTGAGTGTTTCCTGGCTTGCATCTTCAAAATCAATATCTTGGTTGAATTCCACATTGCCAATTGTTTCACCTTTTTGCTGACGGAATGGTTGTATGTTACTCAGCGCTTTCTTCTGACCGCTGCTGCTGGCCCATGCGAATGCGCTTAGTACATTGTCGCTACGTCGCTCAATTACGTCTTCAGGAAGTCTGTCTAAGAATCGGCTAGGTGCATTGGATTGCACTTCACCCCATAGTGTTCTGCTGCGTGTATGCAGCAGTGTTAGGTGGGTTTTTGCTCGTGTCATGCCTACATACATCAGGCGGCATTCTTCTTCCAGTTGCTCTTTATCAAAAAGGCAGTTGCTGTGCGGGAACACTCCTTCTTCACATCCGGCAATCATCACGTGTTCAAACTCGAGCCCTTTGCAAAGGTGCAGCGTCATGAGTGTTAGAGCATCATCACTGTCGTTCATAGAGTCCACTTCTGATATGAGTGCTACTTCTTCAAGAAAACTCATGAGTGCAGTTTGTGGTTCAAGTGCGTCGTACTTGTGCATCACAGAAACAAGCTCCTTCACGTTCTCCCAGCGTTCTTTTCCTTCATCTGTGTCATCGCATAACCATTGTTCCATTTTTATTGCATTTAGCAGCGAGAGTGCCAAGTCAGAAACTACGAATTCCTCTGCTTTTTTCTGATGTTCTTCTATGAGCTTTACGAATGCTTCTATTCGCATTTTAATTGCGTCACCTACGGTTTCTATATTTTCTATTTCCCTGAGGGCTTCCCATAAGGTGCGATGTTTTACACTCGCATATTCCTGCAACCGCGTCATGGTCGTGAGTCCGATTTTGCGAGATGGCACGTTTATTATTCGTAATAATGAAACTACGTCATTTGGGTTTAGAATCACACGTAGATAGGCGAGTACATCTTTGATTTCCCGTCGTGCATAAAATCGCACGCCACCTACAATTCGGTAAGGCATTCCGGCACGCATACAAGCCTCCTCGAACTGCCGTGACTGAGCATTCGTACGATACAGAATTGCTTGGTCACTTAATGGTACGTTCTTACTGCGCTTATCTTCTGTTGCACGAAGCGCTTCCTGGGCTTCTGTTCGTTCGTCTGATACTTCGTGGATGAGAATCTTTGGTCCTTCTTTTCTCTCGGTCCACATGGTTTTTTCTGGGCGCTTTGGATTAACTGAAATAACTTTATCTGCTGCCGTAAGAATTATTTGTGTAGAACGATAGTTCTGTTCGAGCTTTATTTCTTTGGCATTCTTATGTTCCTTTTGGAACTCAAGGATGTTTCTCACATCAGCGCCACGAAATGCATAAATGGACTGATCTGGATCACCAATGACGCACAGATTGTGGTACTTATTAGCCAACTGGGATATGAACAAATACTGTGCGTGATTTGTATCTTGGTACTCGTCTACATTCAAAAACTGCCAGGTCTCTTGGTAGCGTTCTAGTACTTTAGGGCACTCATGAAAGAGTCTAACTGTTTCTAGAATCAGATCGTCAAAGTCTAGAGCATTGGCTTCACCGAGTGCACGTTGGTAAAGGTGATACGCTTTCACAACTTGTTGCATGCGGCTTGAGGAAGCCTGTTTTTCTGCTTGTTTTGGGTCCAGAGCTTCACATTTAAAACGACCAACATATCCGAGCGCAGCTTTTGGCTTAAGTTCGTTCGTGTCTATACCCATTCCTTTGAGTACCTGTTTCATTAGACGCTTTTGATCATCGGCATCGTAAATAACAAATCGGCTGTCGCGACCCAGTTGTTCTATGTCGCGGCGCAGGATTCGTGAGCAGATTGAATGAAACGTTCCCATCACTGGGAGTTTTCCGGAGCCAAAACTCCACGGCCCCGATTTTTCTTGCTCTGTGATTTGTAGCAGATTACGTATGCGCTCCTTCATTTCATCTGCCGCTTTATTGGTAAATGTGACAGCAAGGATTTGCCAAGGAGGTACGCCTTCGTGAATGAGATGTGCTATGCGATGTGTGAGGGCGCGCGTCTTTCCGCTACCGGCTCCTGCGAGTATAAGAATTGGCCCCTTTGTTGTTTGCACGGCTTCCCTCTGCGGTTCATTGAGCGGGCCAAAAATGGGGTCGGGTGTTGGCAAGGAAGGCTATTCTATCAGGACATCACTCACTCTTCTGCAGATTTTCTAGTTCTTCTTTTTTAATTTGTGCCTTTGGCTCTACAAGCTCGCGCAATCGTTCTTGCAGTGTTTCTGGATTTGCAGTGAGCTGTTTGTGCTCTGCAGTATTTAAATTCAGATTTCTGGTTTTTATTTTTCTCATTGCTACCTCTTTTGCTATATCTGGGTTAAGTGACTGTGCTTTGTCTAGGGTTTGTAATCCGTGTTGCATCAGCAGGAAATCAGCTGCATTGCGTTGGCTAATGTGTGAGTCAAATGCGGCGAGCGTATCAATAATATTTTCTCTTTCCTGTGGGTCCATCTGTTCAGCAAATTCGTAAGTTTCTATACGCTTAAAGCTTGCAAGGATCGGCGCGATAGCCTCTGGGGAGATAATAAAGAAGTGATATCCCTCTTCGTAGAATTGTAGATTCTTCATTTGCGATATTGCTTCAGTAGGAACGATGAGAAAGATCGTTGGGAAAATCTGATCGTTACCTTTTACCTTTTCGGCAGTCTTTTGCACTTGATTGCGTATGTATGCATTTATATCTCCTGAACGAGAGACTTTTGGATCGAAGATTACATATTGCTTCAAAAAGGCGATGAGAAAATCTGGTTTAAGTTGACCATGAAAGCCCTCAGGAAGGTTTTTATTGTCATATGTTGCAAAGCTGAGTTGTGGTTTTTTGCATAACTCATTCATTAGGGCGATTACATTTTGTTCATGATCATTCCACATGCGATCCCATGTTTCTTTTTCTTGAGTGAGTCGCTCTTCATCTTCGTGGCGTATGCGTTTTTTCTCATCTTCCAGCGCCTCTTTTGCCGATTCAAGTTTACCAATGGAATCTTGTGATTGTTTCTCACGTCGTTCTTCTGACTCTTCATATTTGGATACACGCGTTGTGAGATTATCTCGTTCTTTTATAGTCGCTTTGTGCTCCGATTCCATACTTTTGTATTGGTCGTACATGCTTTTCCCGTTCGCTTCCAATTCAATAATACGATCTTTTGTTTTGCTTAAGTCGTTTTTTAATTCTTGCATCTTGTCCTCATCGGAGGAGGCTTCACGAATTTTGTTTAGAACAAGGAGCATTATTCCTGCTCCTGCAGTCATGCCGATTAAAAGGATTCCTGCGTACTCCATGTTTTCCCATCCTAGCATAGGGTGAACCTTTGTCCACTCCCCGTGATTACAGACGGTATTCAATTTCTCGACTATATATCTTGAAATTTGCGTTTCTGTGACTATAATCCAGCGCTGTACCCTTTGGGTGCAGCACAAAATGCTCTCGGTGGACGGGGCATTGGTTAAGTGCGTATTTCAGTTCATCCCCCTCTTATTTATGTCTCTCAAGGGAACCACAAAGAAGAATCTTATCAAGAAGCACCGCACACACGATAAAGACACTGGTTCGCCGCATGTGCAGGTGGCAATTCTTACGAAGGAGATTGGACTTCTAACCAAGCATCTTCAGGAACATCAAAAGGATCACTCCGCTCGTCGCGGACTCCTTGGCAAAGTGGCACGTCGCCGTACATTGCTGAATTATCTCAAGATGAATATGCCTGATATGTATCAGAAGGTATTGGAGTTGAATAAGCTGAAGAAATAGGTCAGTGGTGTATTGCCCGTATGAACAAAGTGATCTGCAGCGGCCCCTTTAGTCAGTTTTTAATTGAAGGGGCCTTTTAAAACAGTTAGTATTCTTTACAGTTCTTTCCCTCCATCGCTCGCACGCACTTATCCTGGGTTTACGTTTGAGCGCCGCTAAGGCGGGTCTCACATGTGAATCCATGCCGGTAAGATGCATACAAGCCTTGGAGGAAAGGGTCGTTATACCTTTTTCCTCTTTCTATTATGTCCAAACAAGAAGCGTTTTCTACGCAAAAAGAATACAAGTTGGAACTTGGCGATCAGTCTATGGTCGTAAGAACTGGCATGTTAGCCAATCAAACGAGTGCAACCGCGTTGTGCCAAATGGGCGACACGGTATGCATGAGTAATGTGACACTTAGCGGTAAAGCACGCGCTGGTGTCGATTTTCTACCACTACAAGTGGTGTATCAGGAAAAGTTCTACGCAGGAGGCAAGATTGCCGGTAGCCGTTTCCGAAAGCGTGAAGGCCGTCCTGGTGATGACTACGTATTAATGGGTCGCATTATAGACCGTGGATTGCGTCCTACTTTTCCTAAGCATTTCCACAATGACATTCAGGTCTTTTGTACGGTCCTTTCATATGACTTTGAAAATGAGCACGACGTAGCATCTGCAAATGCAGCCAATCTGGCCATTGCACTTTCTGCTGCTCCATCAGACGGAGTTCTTGGTTCTGTGCGCGTTGGTATCGTAGATGGTGAACTAGTCCTCAATCCGTCACGCGAAGCTCGCAAGCGATGTGATTTGGATCTATTTGTTACTGCATCCGGTGATCGTATTGTGATGATCGATGCTGCATCGAATGAGTTACCTGAGGCAGATATTATTCGAGCCATTGATTTTGGTAAGAAGTGGGCTCAGAAAGTTTCCAAATTCTTTGCAGATATACAAAAGGAGCTCGGGAAGCCAAAAATCGAAGTCGAGGTTGCTCTAACAGAGAACAAAGAGGCTATGGAATATCTGGCTTCGTATGCGTTGCCTGTCATTACAAAAGCAATCAAAGATCCCTTGGAAAAATTGGAACGCCGTAAGATTTTTACAGATCTTATGGATGAGGCTGCTGCCAAACTGGAGGAGAAGTTTGGTCCTGCAGGTGAAGAGAACACAGAACTTATTGAGTTGTATGCAAATGCCGGAACGCTTATGGACAAGATCGTAAAGAACGAAGTCCGCCGTCTTGTTTTAGAAGAGGGCTTACGTATGGGTAGTCGCAAAATAGAGGAGATTCGTCCTCTTGGTGCCATAGTTGATTTTCTACCAAACGTTGTTCATGGAAGTGCGCTCTTCCAGCGTGGTGAAACGCAGGGGCTTACTACATGCACATTGGGTTCTCCAGGAGATAAGCAGCTTGTAGAAGGAATGGAAGGTGAGAAGGAACTCAGATACATGCACCATTACAACTTCCCTCCGTTCTCCGTAGGAGAAACGAGCAATCGTTTGTTTGTAGGGAATCGTGAAATTGGTCATGGAAATCTTGCACAGCGTGCACTAGAGCCGGTTATGCCTTCTGAAGAAGAATTCCCATACACCATTCGAACGGTAACAGAGATTTTGGAGAGCAATGGATCTTCTTCCATGGCAGCGACATGTGGTTCCACATTGGCGCTCATGGCTGCCGGCGTTCCTATCAAGTCACCGGTATCTGGTATTGCTATGGGGCTCATGTCCGATGAAGCCAGTGGCAAGTATGTCATCATGACCGACCTTCAGGATGAAGAAGACTTCGGTGGTGACATGGACTTCAAAGTAACTGGAACTGCCAAGGGTGTTACGGCCATTCAGATGGATATCAAAATCAAGGGCTTGCCTGATCCCGTGTTTACAGAGGCTTTGGAGCGTGCACGCGTTGGTCGCATGGAGGTTATGGATGTAATGCTGGCGGCTATACCCGAGGTACGAAAGGAGCTCAGTCCTCGTGCGCCACGCATCGAAACCATTACCATTGATCCAGACGACATCCGCCTGGTTATTGGTAAAGGCGGAGAAACAATCCAAAAGATCACCAAGGAATTGAATGTCGAGATCGACATAGAAGACAGTGGTCTTGTATTTGTAACTGCACTCAATGGCGAGTCCATGGCAAAAGCCAGAGAGTGGATAGAAGGAATCGTGGCCAAGCCAGAAGTTGGCAAGGTCTACGACTGTAAAGTTGTGCGTATCATTGACGGTGTAGGCGCGATAGTTGAATTCCTACGCGGTAAAGATGCCATGATCCACATTTCTGAATTGCAGTGGAAGCGCACAGAGAATGTGGAAGACATAATCAAGCTTGGGGATGAGGTACAAGCTAAGTGCGTTGAGTACGATTCTATGGATGGTAAGACGCGCATGTCTCTTAAGCAGATGCAGGAGCGACCAGAAGGTTTTACAGATCGTCCGCCAGCAGGTCCAAGGCGTGATGGTGGTCGTCCACCTCCAAGAAGGAGATAATATGCATTTTTATAAATTCCCTTCTCACGTTTCCGTAGCGAGAGGGGAGTTTTTTGTTATTTCAAATAACAAGATTTTTTTGTATATGTAAATCTTTATGGAAATGAATGATTTAATCGTTCTATCCCTTTTCGTCAACTACAGCATCAATTGATCCTTTTATTTGATCCTGGATTTGTGTGTTTAAGTGGATTATATCTTCGAAGGCTTCTGTGTATGGTGATTCCTTCTGCCACAGTGGTGTGACGGCTTCTACCGTTTTTACGAAGCTCGAGAGCTCCGTCATGCTTTCCTCATGCTCTGCCCAGTCAATATTGTGGTTACTAAGTGTGTTGAGCATGTCGTTCAAGCGATGCAGCGTGCGGTGCACGGCTTCGTGTAGCAGCTGCTCGCGGCGATGGTCGATGGTGTAAATTCGTTTGTCATCATTTGCGTAAAAATCAGGGATTTCCTGAAGAAGTGTTTGCCCCTGTCTATATGCAGAAACAAGGTCCATCCAGTGATCCTGATTGAGCTTGTTGTGCTTCTTGGCGTCATCAATGATGTGGTCAAAGTCTTTTCTTATAATATATAAACCTTCCCGAATATTGTGGAACACATCTTCAAACGTAAGACGATGCACCTCGCGCAGTGCAGCCTCCTGTTTATGTGAGACTAGCTTGGTCACAAAAAGCGCCCAAATAAGAAGCGAGAGAATGCTCTGTGCGCTCGCAAGAGCTTTGGAGAATCCTTGTGGGGTAATGTCCCCATAACCTGTAGAAGTAGCTGTAATGACGCTGTAGTACAGGCTGTCGAGGAACATAACAGCCAGGTTTGCTTCGTCTTGTAGCAATTGTGTTGGGCCATGCCCTGGGGCGTACACAGCGAGCGCGAAGTATGCTGTTGCAAAGATGATTGCGAGAATCATCCAGAGCACGAGTAGCACAGCATACGGCAGCTGAGTTAGCCGCTCGACAGGCCGAAAGAATGTGGATCGTCTCCAAATCATTTATTCCTTGTATTATAGCGGATTTTTGCGATTTTTGTTAGGTCTCTTTGGCGGGTATTGCAGAGTTAGAGGGTTTCTTGGCACTTTTTGTCTTTTTAGTACTCTTCTTTTTCTTTGTGACCTTCTTAACAGAGTCCGTTTTATAAAACCCTTTCCCCTTAAAGTGAATTGTCGGAGGTGTAATCAATTTCTGCACATTTGTTTTTCCGCATTTTGGGCATGCTGGAATTTTTGTGCTTCCAAAGGGACGGGCAAATTCGAATTTGTGGTTACAGACGGTGCATTGAAAGTCGAATGTAGGCATTTTTAAGATTAGGGTTTTGGATTAGGATTGAGTTCCGATAGCTGCGTTGAATGCTTTGCGTGCTACATATATTCCCAATAGGACGATTCCTCCAGTCACGGCGACATCGGCCACAGAAATACCTCCTGCTGTTTCTGCGCTAAGCAAACTATTTGTGAGGTCTAATGGTGATTCTTGGAGTGGCACATTCTTGTTGTGAAATTGTTGTAAACGCACTCGTATTGTAGATTTTTTGCGTTTTCTGACAAGAATTACTTGCATTTTGAAGTGATGTCCTTTAAAAATGTCCGGTTCGGATTTAATCCGTGCTACTTGTTCTTTCTACCACTAATGGTCGCCTTTCAAACGGCGGCCTTTTTTTTATTTCGTGAAAGGAAACCTGCGGTTTCCTCTCACGGACTCTCCTTCCCTTTAAAGGTATGGCTCCAGACAGGCAAAGCCTGTCTTCGCCATGGTTAATAAATACAAACTAACACTTCGCGACAAGCTCACCATTTCAAATTCATATAATCTTCGAACTATTCCTAATGTGAATCTTGTCTTCGCCATTGTTTAATTATTTCAACGCTTCGCGAAGATTTAAAATATAGGGCGCTTCACTGGAAGCGCCCTGGGTTGGTCTGATGACCTAAGCCGTATGGTCATCCATCTCTCTAGCCGGAGCTACGGCTGCTCCGATCTATGCCATAGGGGCACCGATATTCCAGCAAACACTGGCAAGTCTTCTTCATCGGCAACCGGTCTCCTGATTGGCCTCTTCGCGAGCCCTAACCGCGCTGTCGTTCGTGCGCGTGGAGCCCCGAATGGGCCGGCCACAGTATTGACTCATCGCAATTCTCCATCTGGAGTAATTGTGACGGCGGAGGAAGGTACTCCCAGTACGCCTGGGGCCTATCCGCAGAGAAAAGTAAACTAGTTATACCTTCTGAATTTTTTGCGTCAAGTTCCTCGTAGTAGTTCTTTATTCATCAAAAAAAATCGCATGGATTCTTAGCAACATATTTAAGTTGGCCGCTGTGATCCCGTGGGACCACAGCGGCGCGGTTAGTGAGGTGACTTTCAGTGCGTGATGACTGTTCGGTCACCTCCAGCTCCTTCGCCTTCAGTCCAGGCCGAGGCTGCCGTCATTGCAGGCGGCCACCGTAGTCCTTGATAAGGTTGCTTCTTCGATCGGCAACGTGCGCAAGTTCTGGTCTGGGTCTGTTGAGCCACGGCACGACGCTAGTAAGCTATGCATCAGAAAGGTCTCCTGCATAGGAGGGAAGTGAATGAAGAAGGTAAGTTTTACGCGGCCTTGTGGCCACATCCTTCTCCAAAACATAAGAAGCTTATACCTGTTATACCTTATGGATTTTTTGAGTCAAGCACCTCGTAGCAGCTCATTGTTCATGGTTTAAGTGCACCAAAAATAGCCACCAACCATGAACTATCAACTGTTCTTGTAGTACACTCTGTGCCAATGGCTCTTCCCAAGGCTTATGACCCAAAGGCAGTCGAAGATGCAATCTACAAATTGTGGGAGGATCAAGATGCGTTTGCTGCGGATGCGAGTTCATCCAAAGAACCATTTACTGTCAGCATGCCGCCACCTAATGCAACGGGGCAGTTACATTTAGGGCATGCGGTAATGCTCGCGTTGGAAGACATCTTCATCCGATTTGCGCGTATGCGAGGTAAAGAGGCGCTTTGGGTGCCGGGTACAGACCACGCAGCAATTGCTACAGAAAGTGTGGTCATAAAAAAGATTCAAAAAGAAGAGAACATTCCAGATCCACGAGCCGCGCTCGGTCGCGAGGAGCTTATAAAGCGCATCGCGGATTTTGTGGAGCATAGCCAGGACACAATACGCTCGCAGGTGCGCAAGATGGGCGCAAGCTGCGATTGGTCACGCGAGCGGTATACCATGGATCCATCGTTAAACCGCTGCGTGAATGAGGTATTTAAAAAGATGTATGACGATGGCCTCGTTTACCGTGGGCATCGAATCGTAAACTGGGATCCAAAAATGCAGACCACGGTATCTGATGACGAGATCGAATACGTCGACGAGAAGGCGCCTTTCTATACGTTCCAGTACGGTCCGTTCCAGATAGGCACATCACGTCCGGAAACTAAATTCGGTGACAAATACGTGGTCATGCATCCAGATGATGACCGTTACAAAGAATATGGCCACGGTCAGCAATTTGAGTGTGAGTGGATCAAAGGAAAAATCACGGCCACTATTATAAAAGACAAAGCAATAGATATGGAA
>Ga0222658_1000661_pt1 | contig 17864 bp, 23 predicted proteins | sample AntAcemetagen476_FD_179830 | JGI IMG/M metagenome (GOLD analysis project Ga0222658, IMG submission 179830) | Saline water microbial communities from Ace Lake, Antarctica - #476 | ecosystem: Environmental > Aquatic > Non-marine Saline and Alkaline > Saline | place: Antarctica: Ace Lake... | reverse complement strand
ATTATAGAATTTCGGGGTCGGTATGCACAAAATGTGCAAATATTTATTACTTTTTCTGTTTTTGCTTAAAAATCACTCAAAAACAGTGAAATGCAGGTACTTTTTTCGTTTATATAAAATTTAAAAATAATCAACAATTAGTCGTTTTACGCTCATTTTTATAACCCCTTAAAATAAGAATATCTACTAAATATTCTAACTACTTACCCAGCAACAAGATATATAAAAATAAAAAATAATATATAAAATTATATGTTTAACAACTCAACATATTGCCTTATAATAAGTTACAAGAAATAATATGCCCTTTTTAGCACCTGATGGTGCATCAGGTGTGATGTTTTATATTACCAATCAAATATTATGTAGATTTTGCCTTCTTAATAGCTATTCTTATATTATTTTTTCTATAAAAATATAATGTAAATTCATTTGTCTAATGTTTTGTTTTTTACTGTTTTATATATAGAGAAAGATTAAATATTTTTATAAACGTTAAAAAGGAGAGAGAATTATGAATGATGGAAAGAAAAAAGAAGTCGCCGTCCAGGAATTACTTGATGATATTAGTAAAAAGTTTTTTTATAAGCGGTTTGCTTTTCATTCTTTGAACTCAATGAACCGCCTGACTTACCTGCTAAAAGAAAAAAAGCAATACAATAATGACCAAAGTTTAAATTATATTATAGGCAAAGAGATTACTCTACTAAGACGCAGATTGCTAAATTTGAATAAAACTTTATAATCCCCTACTCTATTAAAGGCACAAAAAAAAGGACCCCTGTTTTTACAGGGATCCTTTTAAGCCGTTGGGAAATTGCTCTTATCTGTTAGCTCTTGTTTTTCGCAAAGTTAATCCCTCGCTGTAGAGGCTTTTAACAATGTCCTGGATTTTCTGCTTTTGCCTGCTGATGTTCTTTTGATATGTATTAAGTTTTTGAGCAATTTCATTTTGTGTGTAACCCTCACATAGAAAATCAAAAACCTTCTTTGTTAAGCCCGATATTCGCTTGATAATAAGGTCTTTTAAGTCCGAGGCATAGATTTGCCCTAATAAATCTTTTTCGCCCTCTGTATCAATAAATTTGTCCGTATTGACACTTATAACCTCAACATCTTCACGAACTCCATTATCTATGCTTTTCCCAGCTATTAAACAATTAAACATACGATGTTTTGCATGCTGCCTTAAATATGCATTGTTATAAACACCTGCTTTTTTTAACTTACTCCATATAGCAATATATCCATCTTGAAAAGCATTTTCTCTTAATTGTTTATCCTTTGTTAATTTAGCTGCAATACATATCAATGCAGGTTCAAGTTCAGCTAGTCGTTCTTCAATCTGTTTCTCATTCATGATTTTTTCTCCCCTTTGTTTGTTATTAATGACTGCTTTTAACTCCTGCCCTTTTCCACTGGGCTGTTTTTTGGTTTGCATTTTCTTCTCCTTTCTTGTTTTTGGCTTCTTTAGTTCTTGTCTGCTTTTTGTTTTCATGAGTTCCTCCTTTTTTTGTGGTTCTGCCCTCTTCACAAAAAGCCCCACACCACTAAAGTTTGATTGAGCAATTTTGGACAGTAGAGTTGTAAGCTAGATAGACTGTCACTCCTGCCATTTTTTAGGTTTGGGACAAACAGGTTAAAAAAACTTCAAAATTTGTGGAATAAATCTCGCAGTATCGTAACGTATTTCGCTTGCGAAATGCGTTACTGTTAGGCGGGGTTTTAAGAGCCATAAATTTTGTGCATCTGCTTCTTTAGAGAATTCATCAAGTTTTTTTAAAAAAAAGGGTAGGATTGACTTACTCGGGGCTAGGAGAGGGCAGGTTCCAAAAAACAGGAGGGGCTTGTGCCAATGAAAACAAATGACAAGAATCTCCGTAAGTTAAATAAGAAAGGAGTTGGGGCATCAAAAACCAAAAAATAGACCAGTGATGCCTTTGCAGGTAAGGCCTTGAAGAATGGAGAGATTTTTAAGAGAGGACTTCCCTCTCTTAAATTTCCTTCCGCGCTGTAGGCAATAATGTAAAGTGATCCAAAAAGGATTCTTGGTTTTTTCTGATCTCTATGATAATGTTTCGAATGTTGGTTAAGTAGTTTTGAGGAAGGTGAAAGCTATGGTTCTTGCAGAAGCAAGCAAGCAAGCAAGCAAGCAAGCAAGCAAGCAAGCTGCTAATAGTTGATGACGAAAAAGACATGGTGTGGCTTTTTTCTAATATATTCAAAGAAAATGGCTATGAGGTCTTTGGGTGCTATGATGGAAGTAGCGCCTTGAAACAGGTTAGAAAGATAAAACCGAAAGTAGTCCTATTAGACTACAATCTTCCTGATATGAATGGAGTAGAAGTATTAGGAAAGCTCCATAAGATAGGGCATGGCTACATTAAAGGAATTATTATGGTTTCTGGCACGGCCGATTCTGAAGTTGAAAAAAAAGCAAAAAAAGCTGGGGTATTTGCTTATTTATCCAAACCTGTTGATTTAGGAAGGCTATTAATAACGGTTAAAAATGTTATTGAGAAAGGACTCTATACTGGGACGGGAAAGAGAAAGTTTCCAAGAAAAGAAGAAGAACTTAAAATTGAATATGGTCTATGGGATGATTTAGACAAGAAAAAATTAACTAAACGAAAGTTTACTCATTCAAGAGATATTAGTGGTGGCGGTCTATGTATATATGTAAATGAGAATATAGATTTCGGGGAAGATGCTCAATTATATATAATAATCAATTTGCCTGAACAAAAGAAAATTTTTACTATTGTTAAAGTAGTATATGTTAATCCAGCTGAAGAGGGTTACAAGTCTAGGATTGGTGTTCGTTATCTAGAAATGATGGAAGAAGATAGATTGGCTATAATGAATCGTATAGAAGGGAAGGAGGGGGGGGTGAAAGTGGCTAAAAATAAAAAGAAAAGCTGTTTTGAGAAATCCTATGAAGGATCTACCCTAAATGTTTAATTTTGCCCATTCTTTTCACCATAGCTGAGAGCTTTATTTTTTAGTTTGCGCTCTTTTAGCGTAGGTACTGCGCTATAAGTGATAGTCTTTGGCGCAGGCAAAGTCTATCAAGCAAACCCTGCTGAATTTTTATCAAGTTCAGGTTTACTTTACCTGGTTTTGATAAAGATTGAGTAAAAAACAAAGCTTTCCGGCTTTAGATCCTGGTAAAATATGGTTTGCCTCTTCTTTGGAGACAAGCGGGAATTTATTAGTGAGCTAACCTTTTTTATGATTTATCGTAAAGAAGTGATTGTCTCCGAAATTTTCAGGTATTACCTGGTTCGGAGTTAATCAAGCGAACTATGCTGATAGTCCATTGGACTATGAGTAATAAAATCCCGTGCAGACAAAAGTCCTGGCCATAGAAGGCAAACCTGGGCGCTCCGGACTGGAAAGTGGCCAAAACCCGTCTCTCGGCGAGAAAAGCACCCTCGTATTTGTCCTGGTTGTTTATGGAAAAGTTGAGCACCCTACCCAAAAAGGACACCGTGTCCAAAAAGAGCACCCTGCCCAAATTGAGCACGGTGTCCACAAAATTATAATCAGCCTTACCTTTTTTGACAAAAAAAATAAAAAACACTTGACAAGTTTTAATGTTTGTGCTAATTTTTGAGAAATGTTAAGGGTTTTATTAATATTTAACAACTTAAAGTTATGTTATTTAAAAAATATTATACTATAAAAGAGGCCTCAGAAAAGTTGGGAGTTGCCTCAATGACAATTTTTCGCTGGGAGCGTGACGGCAAAATCCCCAGAATCCGCCGGCATCCCAAAAATGGTTTTCGCATTTTTACCGATGAGGATCTTACTAAAATAAAACTTTTAAAAAGGGATCATTAAAATGAAAAGCATAGCTATCGTAAATCAAAAAGGTGGAGTTGGTAAAACCAGTACTGCTGTTAATGTGGCTTATTGTTTAGCTAAACAGGGACACAGAATTCTTCTTATAGATCTTGATCCACAAGGAAACGCAACTACCAGCATGGGGATAGATTCTTACAAGCTTGAAAAAACAATGTATGATGTATTAGTTGATGCAAAATATAATATTGAAGCAGCTGTCCAGCCAACGGGGCTTGCTAGTCTTAAAGTACTTCCCAGTAACGTTGACCTGGCAGGCGCCGAAATCGCTCTATCTCAGGATCTTGTTGGAGGTGTAACTAAACTTCGCCGGGCTCTACAGACTATTGGAGATAACTACCGCTTCGTTATTATTGATTGTCCTCCCTCTCTGGGAATTCTAACCTTAAACGCCCTATCTGCTGCTACTGACATTATCATACCAATACAGGTTCAACACTATGCGTTAAAAGGCATGAGAGAACTTCAAAACACCATTTTGAGAGTACGAGAAGAATTAGGTCTTCGGATTAACGTGCTTGGCATCCTAATGACGCAGTTCCATAAAATCCCAACAGTTCATAAGGTTATATCACGGGAAATTCTTGATTATTTTGGATCAAAGGTCTTTAAGACAGTAATCAGCCAGACTGTAAAAATACAAGAGAGTGACCTAAAACAGGAGCCGGTGATAAAATATGCCCCCGACAGTTCTATAACTGAACAATATATGGCTTTAAGCCAGGAGGTGCTGGAGCGTGCCCCAGAAAGAAAACGATCTAAGAAAAATCGCTAAAGAACGTATGGGCGAAATGTTTGGCCAGAAAAAAGATTTCCGGGGACTAAATGCCTTTTTCCCCAAGATTTGTTCCAGTGAAGCCAAGCATACACTGCCCAAAAAGGACACAGTGCCCAAAAAGAGCACCCTGCCCAAATTGGGACGGGTCCCAAAAGTGGGCACCGTGCTCAACAACGCAACTTTACTTGAAAAACTAAATCCCGTTATTAAGAGCAGTGTTCAGCTAGTTTATCTTAATTTTTATAAGCTAAGTCATAGCCAAAACCAAACAACTACGGACTGTCTGGGATATAAAGAAATTGCAGTGCAGTGTAATATTTCATATAATACTGCGCGACGGGCTATTCATACTCTAGTACAGAAAAGACTAATAGAGCGTGTCGAAATTAAAAACGAAAAGGATGTTAAAGGTAGCAGGTATCGCGTAATCTTACCTGCGGGGATAGAGGGAGTGTTCACAGACAAAATGACCATAGTGGGCAAAAAGTGTCCCTCTGCCCAAAATGATGACAGTGCCCAAAAAGGACACAGTGCCCAATTTGGGCAGGGTGCCCATAAATAGGAGTTTATATGACACAACAGTCCCAGATCCTGCCAGCCAAAAAAGAGTTTACACCTCAAAAAATAGAAAAACTAATTGCTGTTTTCTCTCCTATGCCTTTAATTAAGTATCCTTATTTTGTTTCTCTAGGCAGGAGGAATAGAAAAAGAGAAATTTATTACGAAGAAACAACCAGGGATGGGACAAAAGTTAAATGGACAGTTAAAAGTCGCGACTATCTGCCCGGAGAGATGGAATTTAAGGTCTGGTGCTGGATATTACACAATATCTCTGAAGCGCACAAACCCCTGCCACCGGATTTTTACATTCCATATACATTAACCAAGATAGCCAAATATTGGAACTTGCCTACGGAAGGGAAAACTATTTCTCTAATTGCTCGGGCTGTTAACAATCTTCGCAACACAGATATCCACCATTGGATATGCAAACCAGGTGGAAAACCGCAAGATCTAGGGTATTCGCTATTAGCAGACAGAGTAGGGAAAGAGGAAGGCGCCAGTGAAGAAATCTTAAATAAAAATGCGATCTTCCTTGGTCCGGTTTTAATAAGACTATTAAACACCAGCCCTATAAAACCGAGCGCCTTGGAACAAATCAAATTTCTTGCCGACAACAATCTAACCGCTGCTAGGATGTATGAGCTCCTAGGCTGGAAATTTTATATTGCCAGGACAAACAACTGCGGGATAATAAGTTTTATGTATTCTGATTTAGTAAAAAGAATTGGGTTAAAAAGAGAAAAATATGAGAGTGTTGCCAAAGACCAATTTATTAAAGCTCATATGTACCTAAAAAAAAGGAATATAATAACCTCTAATATTAAATGGCAAAAATACGAGAATGACTGGAAAATAGCCTACAAGCCCGCAGAAAACTTAATTATAGAGATTAGCGAGTGGACAAGAAAGAAAAAAAATAAAGGATTTACTGCTCAAATAGAATGTAGCGATCCTGAGATAGACTATGCGCTGGAAGAAATTGAAACATATCTTGGGGAAGGGGAGCAAAAAGTTTTTCTAAACTTAGTAAAAAAGATATTTAAAAATAAAAAAAATGGGTTTGAGGTGGTTTTAAGAGCCATAAGTGAGGTAAAAGCCGAAGAATCCAGTAAGAAGATTGAAAATCCTGCTGCTTATTTAACAACAATTCTAAAAAAATACGCTGTATTGTAGCCTGTGGATAACCTTAAAAAGACTTACACTTTAAGGAAATTTACTTACACTTTAAGGAAATTTTAGTCAAAAAGACTTACACTTTAAGGAAATTTTAGTCAAAAAGACTTACACTTTAAGGAAATATGGGTTTTTTAACTCTTTTATTACCAATAAGTTATAACTCTTAAATTTCCCCTAATAATACGGTTAATAATACGGTTAATAATACCGATAAAGAAAAAACGGTATTTTAAATAACTTTTCAACCCCCAAACCCCCAATTCTTGGGGGCTTAAAATAACTTGACAAATATAGTATAGTATAATATATTATATTTAGAGGTGATAATATGAATGTTACAGTTTATCTTCATGAACCAATTTTAATAAAAGCAAAAGAAAGAGCTAAAATAATGGGGATTAGTTTGTCTAAATTGGTTGAAACTGAGCTTGAAAAAGTAGTTGAAGTGGATAAAAAAGAAGCGGCGCGTAATTGGATCATAGCGTTTGCAAAATCGGGGAAGTTTAAAGGACAATTTGATGATGCAGATAAATTCGTCAAAGAAGAAAGAAATAGGGCAGAGAGGGATTTTACATTATGATTATTGGTATTGATACTGGAGTTCTGTTGAAAATTGCCGGTAAAAACAAAAAGTTGTTGCAATTAATAGAAGATTGGACAGAAAAAAAAGATAGAATAATTGTAAGCGCAGTCTCTATTGCTGAAATATTAAGATTCTTTCATAAACAAGAACTGGGATTGGTTAAGGCAGGGCCTAGTGAAGCAGCACCTGACAAAGTAGTTAATAATAGAAAAATGGAAATATATAAGTATATAGATAAATTGATAGAGGCATTTGAAATCGTGGATGTAAATATAACCATTGCAAAAAAAGCAGCTGCTTTATCTCATGGGACAGGAATACATATGCTGGATTCGCTTATATTGGCCACAATGCTAGAGAAAGAATGCGATGCTTTCTATACATATGATAATGATTTCCATGCTTATAAAGGAAAGAAAATAAAGATTAAGATCTTATAAGGATCCTTGCCGTGATCATAAGTCCAACTAAACTCAAGAAATTCGCAAAGGAAATCAATCCTGATATACGGGTTTCAAAGAGATACATTGATAGAATGGAGATATATCTCCAGGGCAAAGTAGAAGCTCATATCAAGCGAAATAACGGCAAGAAGACCATGTTAGATGATGTCTTTTTAGGGCTGCCGGCAAGAAAATAGATAGTTGTTTAAAATAAACGTTCGTTTAATATAGCTTGTTTTTGTTGTCATTTATTTTGCGCCAAATTTTTTATCTAATTTACTAATGTATCTTTTTAGCTGTTTAATAATTGTTAATGATCTTGGATAATGCTTTTCTTTAATCCAGTTACTAACCGTATATACACTTACCCCAATATTTATAGCTACTTCTATAACAGCAACATCCCCTTTGTCTACGTATTTTTTAAGTCTATCTACTAAAGGTTTTGATTTCATTTAAAAAAACTATACCATTGTCTAAAATGCTTGTCAAGTGTTTTTTATAATAAAATACCTATAAAGTTGTTATAACTAAATTATTATATATTGTCAAATGTTTTTTTATTAAAAGCCTTAATAATTATGGAAACTGACTTTCTATGGATAACTCTTTGAGTTACCCACATCACTTGGACAACCTTGCAGGTTGACCACAGTTACCACAATACTGTTATTATTTTCTCTCTTTTTTTCAACCCCCAAACCCCCAATGCTTGGGGGCAATCCTTCTTAAAAAATCTCTATCAGCATATTTAACCATTCCTGCGCGTGATCGCACTTTTAGTTTCTTTATTATATTGTGGATATGGGATTCAACGGTTTTAGGGGAAATAAGAAGAGCTTCTGCAATTTCTTTATTTCTATATTCCTTTAAGACCAGCTTTGCAATTTCGTTTTCTCTCTTAGTAAAACTAACATTTTCTTTTTTAAGAACTGTGGCATTCGTGCCAGAGCTTTTAATTAACTTTAAGATTTCTTTTTGGACCTTTAGAATCTCTCGCAAGAGGGACATATCGTCGCGTTTAGATATTGATTTTTTTGTTTTTGGCATCTCGTTCTCCTATCTATATAACCGCAAAAACAATAAAACTAGACAGTTTTAAAAGTTTTTGGAAAGTTTTCTACTTTTTATATAGTTTAAAACAGTTATTCTATGCACTCCTGTAATTCTTCCGATGGCGCTTAAGGAAATATTTTTTTCTAAAAGCTCTTTAATAATATCCTCTTTACCTGTTAGCTTAGTCTTTTTAGACAAACTGCCTTTAGGCCTTCCAAGCGTCATCCCTTCGCTCTTTTTGCGCGCAAGAGCCTCTTTTGTTCTCTGGCTGATCATGCTGCGCTCAATTTCAGCAGACAAGCTAAACGCAAAAGCCAATACTTTGGAATTTATATTGTCTCCCAGCTCATATTTTTCTTTTATGGTAAAAACTTTTACTTTTTTCTGCATAAGTTCGTGCAGGATGCTCATTACTTCCATTAGGCTTCGGCCAAGTCTGCTGATTTCAGTTGTTATTAATGTGTCTTCTTTTTTAAGTTTTTTTATAAGTTTCCAAAGTAGTTTTTCTTTATAGTTTTTTATTCCGCTAACAGTTTCTTCGCACCATTTATCTATAATAAATTTCTTTTGATCAGCAAATTTAAGTACTTCATACTTTTGATTTTTATTGTCTTGCTTATCGGTACTAACCCGGATATATGCGTATATCATTGCTTGTTTAATATATTGTGAGTGCCAACTTTTCTAAGGATTTTCGTATTCCCTACGGGCGTAAAAGTTATACGATAGTTTCTAGTAATGCTCATTTCCCAAATATTATCAGTCCCTTTAATCTTTTTAATTCTAAGCGATGGATGATTTGGGCTTTTTATAAAAATATCTAGCTTATTTAAGACTATGTTTCTAATATCGGGATGCAATTTTCTAAAACATTTATCAAAAGCAGAAAGGGTTTTTATATTAATTTTCCCCAAGATGCTTCCCTAACTTATTTATAGTATCAAAAGAACCTGACATTTTTCCTGCTTTGAGATCCCTGCCTGCCTCTCTCTCTCCTTCCTGCCATTCTTTGGTCCAAAACCATGCCTGGTCTTTATCTATCACCATTTTAGGAATTACTTTTAACACATCTTTATCCATTACCACCTCTACATAATCTCCTGGCTCACAATGTAAAACTTTTCTTAGTTCTGCCGGTATTGTGAGTTGTCCTCTTTCATTTATTTTTGTTAAGCTCATAACACCATCTCCTTTCATATTATCATATTATCATACAATAATATAATAATCAAGAATTTTTTAGGTTTTTACTTTGTCTTAGTCGTTACAATATAGTTAAAGCCTGCTTCTTCTATAACTTTATTTAACGTGCCCATTCGCTCGCATTCCTCTAAAAATAAGGAAATTGCCTTAATTAAGCTCGCCTTTGCTTCTTTAGGAGAGTCTCCAAAACTTGAAACATTCAGTTCTGGGGAAATAGCAACATATTGATCGCCTTCCTTAAATATATCCATCCCAACAATGATATCTTCCATAATAATTTCAACAGGGGTTTTTATCATATATTGTATTATATCTATTATTTTTATTTATTTCAACATATTTTATAAAAATAAATATGGTTTTTATATAGCATATTTTTGTTGTTATTAAACGAACGTTTATGCTCGCACCCAGAAAAATAGAAAGGGCATGTCCCCAACACAATAAAGACACGCCCCCCAGTCGCGAAGACTGTAACTCGAGCTGGGTTAATTATAGTCTAATTAAAAAAATAATCAAAGAAAAATTTCAAGTATTGATTATTTGGGGAAACAACACAAAAAATGAATTCATCATTCAAAATCTATAACATTCAAAGAAAATCCTATTCATTAAGTTTGTCCTGGATACCAATATCCTTGCTAATCTTTCTAACTTTAGCCAGCAGTATCATTGCAATTGCAGGGGAATCAGTAGATTCAAGCGCAGCAGTTAAAAAACTGGAGAAGATACTACAAAAATCCATGAAGGGGATAAGTTTGGAAGTAGTTGAGGATAGAGCTTGTGACATAGAAGGATATCGCTACATTGCAGCGCGTATAACAAAAGATGGCGTAAGCCTGGGTAAGTTTTCCGGGATAACAAATGGCAAATGGATATTTTCAGGCAGAGCAATAGATCTAGAAAAAGAATTTGAAATGTTTTACTTCTGGGATCAGGAAGCATTTTTAGTGGATAGGGGACTGGCAGGAATAAATAATGGAATACTTGTGAGGGGAGATAAGAAAGCTTCAATCAAGATCCAGCTTTTTATGGATTTTTTATGTGGAAGCTGCGGGAAAGAATATAAAGAACTGATGGGAATTGTAGGAAAAGAAAAAGACGTTGCTGTGTTTATAAAGCTAGTCCCAGGAGAGGACAAAGATAACACTATGATTTCAAAGCTTGCAGTATCAGGATTATTAGAGGGATACAACCTGATTAATGAGATATATGGCTGGATGTTTGAAAGAAAAATTACATATAAGGATTTAGAAAAGAAATTTTACAGCACAATAAAACAAAAAGGAGGTGATAAAAAAGAGATTGAAAATTTAATAAATTCAACACGAGTGCTTGGCATTATCAATTCGCATATAAGCGATTTTAAAAAGCTTGGAGGGACTAAAACTCCATTGATAATGCTGGGCAGGCAGCTGGTGAAAGCCAGCGATACAGGTGTTTTAAGGGAAGTAATAAAAAGAAAACTAACTGGTAATACCAGACTGGTAATACCAGAAAAACAGAGGAGGAAGAAAAATGATTAAGATCAGAAAGATGTCTAAGTTAGCGTGTAGTGCTTATGTATGTTTTTTTGCGTTGCTGCTTGGGTTTGCGCTAATTGGCGAGTTGTGCTATGCAGCAGATGCGCCAACGCAGGATCAGGCAGAGAAAGCCTTTGGGAAATTTGCAGACGTGCTACTTGCGGTTTTAGGAGGGCCAATAGGCAAAGTAATGGCTCTAATATCGCTTGTTGCAGCTGGCGGCGCAGCGCTTGGGGGTAAATATGGACTTGCAGCTGGTGCTTTTATTGCGTGTTTGATTTTTGCTTTTGCCCCGACGATTGTAAAGGCATTATTTGGGACGACATAATATGGCTACAAAATGCAACAGAGACATAGACAAGCCTATACTTATACTAGGCATGGAGCCGGAAGACATTGTTTTTGAAATGATGTTGTTTGGAGCGTGTATGTTTGTTTTCGCAATGTCAGCAGGGATGGCTATATTTATATGCCTGATATCTGTTTTTATTTTGCGGAAACTAAAGGTAGGAAAGCCGGCAGGATATCTTATACATCAATTATATAAATATGGATTGAGTATAAAAGGGTTATTGCCGCCGCATAGGACGTGGGTTTTTCTAAAGAAAAGCAGACTGTATAGCTGCTGGCACGAAGAGGAGATGTACTAATGGCAAAAAAATACTGGGAGTTTTGGGGAGATCTGTACGAAAAGAATATCCGTTTAAACATTATCATAATTTTTCTAATTCTATTGGCTGCTGTGCAGGGATATGCATTGTTAAAGGTAGCTACAAGGCAGACACCTATATACTACATTCCTTCGCAATCCGTAGCTGGACTGGCAAAGCCAAACGATATTCCCGATTCTGCAATAAAAGCATTTGGAGCGTATTTCATCATGAATATGGCGAATATAACTCCTGCTACAGTTGATGCCGCTTATACTGCTATCAAAAAATACATGTCTCCAAGATTACTGGCCAGGAGTGAATCTAAGATGATAAAAGAACTGCCGAGAATAAAAAACGACAGCATATCATCACTATTTTCAATAAAGGAAGAGGGGATATTAGAAATTAAAGGAGAAGGAAGAAAAAGAATCTATAGATTAACATTAAAAGGGGAAAGGGTTGTCTATATGGGCAGAGAAGAATTAAGCAAAAAAGACGTAGCTTTCAGAGTAGAGATGCAGCTAGTTCCGCCAACAGAAGGGAACCCATACGGGATAACAGTGGTGAACTATGAACAAATTTAATTTAAACAAACTTAGTTTGAATAAATTTAAGATTACAGCAATTTTCTTTTACCTATTATTGTTGATCTCTGGCAGCGCAAATGCAGGCGCAAGAGAAGTCTTTTATGAAGGAGATTCCGTAAGAATCAATCTAACCGTGGGAGAACTAACAGAAGTAAGCTTTTCAAAGCGAGCGACAAAGATTGTTATTGGATTCTCTCCTGACGAAATTTATGGAGAAATTAAGGATAACAAGTTATTTTTAAAACCCTTTGCCAGAATTAATGTAATGACATTTGTATGTTTTGAAGACGGCTCCAGCATGCCGTTAGATTTAAGAACAGTAGAAGAATCCGGGGATGTACAGGTATATATAAGGACAAAGACAGGCACAGCGCATAAGAGGCTGGAAAGAATAATAAAAAAAAGAAAGACATATGATCATTTGAGTTTCATAGCAGATATGGTGGAAAGAAGGTTTATTCCTGAAGCAACTATGAGAGAAGGCGGCGGCGAGGTTGTGTATGAAGACAAGTATATACGGCTGAGACTAATAAAGATTTACGACATGGTGCTTTACCATGGTTATGTACTTCATGCAGAGAACAGGTCCACAAAAAAGCCAGTGATGGTGCCTGTGCAGGAGATATATTTCCCCGGTTTATTGGCAGTAACATCTGAAAGAGAAATGCTGGAGAAAAGAGGTCAGGGATCTGGCTGGGTGTGTAAAGTATATATGGTAATAGAGTAATGGTTGAAAATAAAGACAAAGATAGAGACAAGGCAATGACTGAGAACAGGGAAAAAGACCCAAAAAAGAATATAATCATAAAAGTGATGCGAGAGACAGCAAAAAAATATTGGGATTCTTTTAAGAAGAAATCCCCTGAGTTCAAGAAAGCCGTCTATGTTATAGGGACTCTAGCGATTGTTTTAATGCTTATCTGGATCCGGCCAAGTAATTTTAGAGAAAAACCGGAAGAAGAAAGAACCGTAGCAACAAAAACAGAGAAAAAAACAGAAGAAAGCGGTGTGTTTTTTGACGAGGAAATTGACAAGAAAGCTTATGTTAAAAGGCTTGATAGTAAGTATGGTGACGTGGAAAGCCGGGTTAAAGAACAGGAAAAGCAAGCACGTGATATGAAAAATTCGCTGGATGAGATAAAGCAAACAGTTAGAGATCTTAAAAAAGAAGGAAAGGGCACAGGAAAAGATATAAAGAATATTAAAAAAAATATGAATGATATGAATGAGGCAATTCAAACCCTAACAGGAAAGCCGGTTGGTGGATTTAAGGCGAAAGTTAGGAGATATCTTTTAGGGGAAGAAAGACCAATATTCGATGAAGAAGCGAAAACAGGAGAAGCGAAAAGAGAAAAGTACGAAGTACCGCGAGGATCAATGGCCTCTAAAATAACTATATTGTCTGTCGAAAAAGAAGAAGCAAAAAAAGAAGTAGTTCCTGAAGATGAAGTATTCCTTATGCTGCCTGCTGGGTCTTTTGTTGAGTGTACTCTTCTTTCAGGTGTTTACGCTCCTGCTGATTCAAGTAGGCCGTTGCCAGTGCTTCTAAGAATGGACGATGCTTTTATTGGCCCAAACAAAAGCAAGGTACCTCTTGAAGGTATTTTCGGGCTGTGTAAGGCAACCGGAGAGCTGGTTTCTGAAAGGGCAATTCTACAGTTACAGCAAATATCAATAGTAATGAAAGACGGCAAGACGTTTAACGAAGAGGGAAATCTTGGGTATGTGGCAGGGGAAGACGCAGTTCTTGGGCTAAAGGGGAAAATAATAAGAAACACGGGTAGATATATATGGATGGCTCTGTTTTCGGGTTATCTTGGAGGAGCTGCGGATGCGCTGGCAATGGGGAAAACACAGACAACAATAGGCGGGCAAGGGCAGATTGTGCAAGACATAAACAAAAAAGCCACAGGGGATTATGCCGCTTATAGCGGGCTTTCATCAGCTGCGCAAAGAATGTCAGACTATTATATGGGACAGCTTGAGCAATTAATCCCTGTTGTATATATAGCAGCAGGCAGAAAGATAACAGTGGTTATGACAAAATCAATAAAGATAAAAGGATATAAATTAGAGAGATATAACAGATACCCGGAAGAGGAGTATTAGCATTATGAAAACAATCGGCAAGCTATTAGTTTTAATTGCAATCGTTTTAACATGCGGCTGCGCTCATATGCAGAGCGAGCGTTCAGTAAAAGACGTATATGGCAAATCAACATTAAAGATAGATATGGAGAAGATCAGAGACGCTCAAGACGGTCTTCACAAAAGAACAGGATTAGGATATGTAACTCCGTATGTGCCGATAGTATCAGCTCCCAAAACAATTAAAGTCTGGATTCCTGATTACATATCAAAAAAGAACCCGAACGTACTGGTAAGCGGGCACTGGGTATTTATGTTACTAACGCCTGGCGGCTGGGAACTTCAGAAAGAAGGAAGCCAAAGGCCGAAGGTCTTGATCCCCAAAAAAATAGATCTGAGCAGTATGGGAAAAGGGAAATAACATGATAACAATGAAAGAGTTATCCAGAATATATAAAGACGCAGACAGTTTTATAGATTATCTGCCATGGCTGGAATATGAAGATGGTTATTTTGTGCTCATTGATGGGGCTATTGGGCAGATGTATGAGATTGAGTGTCTCTCATCGGATCTAATGGATGAGAAATCACTGGAATATGTTGCGCAGAACTTAGAAACATTGTTTTTGCGCTTGCCGGAGGAAACAGCAATGCAGTTTATTCTGATGTGCGATGATGACGTTGAGGATAAGCTTGGAGAATTTACGAAAAAAACCAGTTCTAATGATGCCGGTTCTGGCAGTGCCAGTTCTGATGATACCAGTTCAAGTACTGCCCAGGTGATTAAAGAGGCCATTAAGTCCAAGATTGGGAAATTAAGAGAAGGCACAAAAAAGAACATGCTGCCAAAGCAAGGAGAATTTTATACTAAGAGAATCAGGCTGTTTTTTACAATAGGGGAAACATCCAATCTTACAAACTTTAGGATAGTCGAAAAAATAAAAGGGTTTATAGGAAACGAAATCAAAAGCGGAATTAAGGATATAGCAGAGCAAAATAAAATCAGCTTAGAAAAGAAGTGCAATATATGCGAAGGAGTATTCAAAAACGCGGATCTAGGCTTTAAAAAGTGTCCGCCTGAGACATTAGTTAAGTTGGTATACAACCTTCTAAACCCTGCAAGATACAAGGGAATTAAGGATGTTAATTATGATCCTGATAGATTCATACGCGACCAGGTATTATTCAGTAGTGTTGAAACTAATGGCTATGGTCCCAAATTTGAAGGAGTGCAGTACAATATAGTCTCTATGAAAACCCTGCCAAAGGAAACGTTCCCAGGAATGTTAACAGGGGAATTTGAAACCGGAGGAAAGAGCGTAAGTATGCTCGACTTAATACAGGATTTTACGTTGGTTTTAAACATAAAGATTGAGGATCAGAAGAAGGCAGTTTCTCGAATGGGAAAGCAGCGGGGATTAATGCATCTTCAGCGATTTAATCTTCTTGGTCATAAGTCTGTAGATGCAGAGATAAGCGCGCAAGAAATGGATGAGACAATGTCTAGAATACATGTTGGAAAGCGGGTTATAAGTTGCAGGTTTCAGTTTCTCGTGCGTGAGAAAAAGGAAGATGTATTGGAGAATCTGTGCAACGAGATCAACAACATGATACATAAGGTGTTTGCAGAAGGAACTAGAGAGAACATTATAGGATCCAGCTTATTTTTACAGTGTCTGCCTTTTAATTTCAGTGATAAATACGAAAGATACATATGCAGGGGAAGAACATTGCTGTCTGATAATTTAGCAGAAATGCTGCCTGTATATGGCTCTTTCAGGGGAACAAGAACCCCAGCGCAGATTTATCAGAACAGACGCGGAGAAGTGGTCCCTTTTGACTTTTTTGATTCTGAGACAGGTATGCATGGATTAATTGCTGGAGTTATTGGATCTGGTAAGAGTTTTTTTACTAACGATATAATTACTCAGAATTTACGGCTAAATTCGCAAATATTTGTAATAGACAAAGGGAACTCTTATTTAAAGCTGTGTGATATGTATAAAGGGGCCTATATTGTTTTAGATCCAAATAAACCACTTTGTATTAATCCTTTTGACGGGGAGCTTGATAATGAACGTCTTGCCTACCTTGCAATGTTAATTTCCGAGATGGCTTCAGGAGGCGACGAGAGAGAACGTGTTACAAGAGAACAAAGCGCCATAATACAGGAATCAATCAGGGCGGTTTATAGGGAAAAGAAAAAAGATATAGTTCTATCTGATGTTGCTGTAAAGCTGAGAAAAAGCACGCAAGGAAAGCTAATTGCTAGAAAAATGTCTCCGTTTTTGGCTGGGAATCAGTTCGGCGGTTTTTTTGACGGGAAAACAGAGATTAATGTAGACAACAATTTTGTTGTTTTTGAATTAGGCCCTTTGGGCACATATAAAGATCTTCAATCTGTAATGCTGCTTTCTATTATGTATTTTATAACCAAGCGCGTAGCTGATGATAAGTTAAAAGGCATAAATAAGTTTCTTTTTATTGATGAAGCGTGGAGTCTTTTAAATACAAAGAATACAGCGAGCTTTTTGGAAGAGGCGTTTAGAACTTTTCGAAAATACTTCTGTAGCGTAATTGCCATAACGCAGCAGACAGCAGATTTTACAAGAACAAAAGCAGGGGAAGCTATAAGGGCAAATATAGACAACAAAATCTTATTAAGACAATCCGGAGACGTTATTGCCAGGATGCAGTCGGATTTAGACTTGAGCAAGAAAGAAGTGGAAAAACTTAAAACCGTAAAAACAATTAAGGGAGTCTATTCAGAAGCTTTTATAAAAACAGGGAGCGTAAGCGGAATTGTCCGATATGTGCCGGATTCTTTTTCGTATTGGCTCTATACGTCCAATTCGAAAGACAATAAGGAACTAGATAAATACATAAAAGAACACGGGGGAATTGTAAAAGCAATAAATAAGATAAGAGAAAAGTATCCATATGGAGTACGTTGATGCGTAAAATTTTTATATACCACGGGAGACAAATAATGATTAGAAAGTTGTTGTATAGCATGGTGGCCTTCAGCTTGTTAATGACAGCAGGGTGTGTGTCATCGCGCCTGTTTGTAAAAAAAGAATATGATGATGGGTATTTAAGAGGATTCAAAGAAGGATCAAAGTATAACTTAAACAGGTACAAGTATGACGATGTAGGCGGGCTTCCATACAAATACTGGACAAAGCCTATGGTTCAGAGAATATATATCCCCCCAAGAATTGTGGGAGGTTGTATGGTGCCAGGACATTATGAGTACGTAACAATAGTGCCTGGACAATGGAGAACACATTTCGCCTATCCAATAGGGGAAGGCGGATTAAAACCAGAACAAAAAGAGAAAGGAGTA
>Ga0222658_1000659_pt1 | contig 17898 bp, 21 predicted proteins | sample AntAcemetagen476_FD_179830 | JGI IMG/M metagenome (GOLD analysis project Ga0222658, IMG submission 179830) | Saline water microbial communities from Ace Lake, Antarctica - #476 | ecosystem: Environmental > Aquatic > Non-marine Saline and Alkaline > Saline | place: Antarctica: Ace Lake... | reverse complement strand
TATCAAGAATTTTCGCAATTTCTGAAGGTTGAAATCCAGAAGCCTGTAAAACTTTTGCAGGTTCGCTCAAATTAAATTTACTCCCTAAATCTCTTTTGGACCTACTTATTTCAAGCCTAATTAATACTTCCAACTTTTTACTTATTTCTTCAAGAATTTTTTTATTATTAGCTCCGTCTACCATTCTTAACCTCCACCCATCCTTTAGTTTGTCTAATATTAGCAATCCCTAATAATTCTCCAATTTCCAACGAATCAAAACCAGCCTTCTTTAACATAGATATTCTTCTATCTTTATCTTCGATATTTTGCATTGATAAAACCAAAGCTATCTTGTCCAATTTTTTACAAACTACATTAAACTGTTCGTCTTTCATTTTTTGTTCTTAAGCTTATTTAATACAACAGCCACATTGACCGGGTTTTTGCCCAAAATTTGAGCTACATCTTTATAATTAAGACCAAAAGCGTTCAATTTCTCAATTTTTTCCTTCTCACTTATCTTTTCTTTTTGATCAAGAGCTAAAGCTATCATCACATTTAATCTTTTTACAATTTCATTCGTATTATCTATATCTTTTGACATAGAAAGTTAAATATATACACGCTTTTAAATCTTTCTATCCTCGAGAATATAATAAAAAGTTCCATGAAATGTATTTAATTCCATCAAACAACCTCAAACACACCACTATCTAGCTCCCCACTCCTCAAAACATTCCCTTGAATGTTTTGAACTAGCTTCATCATCTCTCGGCTCTGCTCCCTTAACGCCTTCATCTCATCTCGCATCATCTCATTTTCATGCTCCGTCTTAGTCAAACGCTTCTCTAATTCAGTCTTTGTAACATCAACTAACATATCCTCTTCAGAAATTGTATCTCTCATCCCAAGCATCTCGGAATAATAATGAATCTTATCTGACTTCTTCCAACCAAACCTAAATTTTAATGCTGATTCACTCTTATATCTTGGAAGCCAATAGCAACATGAACAATGCCTAAAGTCATACATACTCAAATCAGAATACTTCTGCCCAGCAAGACTTTTCTTATCTCCAAAAACTCTTTTAGCAAGTCTCTTCAAGTACTGATTAACAATTGGCGGAGTTATTGGAAATATATAATCATCATCCTTAAGATCCTTTGTCTGAATATATTCTTTTAAAACTTCTGAACAAATCATAAGTTTTATTCTTCTTCCAAAAGTTTTACTTATCTCCTCACGAATATTAAGCTCTTTGCAATCCAAGATTAAATCCGAAACTCTAACATTAATTAATTCTGTAGGCGACCTTATCCCAGTATCAAACAAAAACATAATAAGAACCTTATATTCATATTTAGCACTATTCCAAAGAGTCTTTATCTGCTTTTCATCCAAATACACCCATTCAGGTTTTGCCCTACTAGTGTCTAAATCAACTGTTATGTCATCAATCTCTATTTTTTGCTTTCGATTAACCTTCTGATGCCAGTGCCAAAACGCCTTAAAGATTTTAACATAATCCGCCACCGATTTATAATTCGAACCATCTTGCCTCTTAATAGTTCCATTTCTCATTCCAGAAAAATAATCATGCAACTGAATTTCTGTTAAATCGACAAGACTCAGAATATTATACCTTTTCTCAAACTGCTTCGACATAAAAACCAATCTTTGCCTTAAGGTATTAAGTCTTATGTAGCTTCTAGCCCCCTTCTGATTAGTTGTAGAAATATTCAACCCAAACTCCATATCCTTCAAGTATCTTATAATTATTTCAGAATTTTCAAAACTTACATCCACGATTCCTACTCCTAAAACTCTTTCTTTCCAATTAAGGTACCTTTCTTTGTGCTTATACGGGTCTATTTTCATATTTTTTGAAATTTAGCTGTTGTTATAAACAACTTGGACAAAACTTGGATACTCTCCAAAAAAGAGTCCCATAGAAATCACAAAACCATACTACGCCCCCACCGAGATTCGAACTCGGGTCACCGCCTTGAAAGGGCGGCATACTTGGCCTCTGTACTATAGGGGCATGCTCAACTTAGATAACTATTCCAAGCACACAACTCCGACAATTTTAAAGCAGAGTATAAAAATATCTACCGAATTACCTTTAAAAAGCTAACTAAACCTTATGTTACTCTTTAGAAGTAGACACAAACCAAAAGATTTATAAAGACAAAATACTACAAATTAATATATCACCTCTTTCCCCAGGAAAGGCTTCAAGCTGACTATTTTTTTGGCTTGAAACTTCCTGGGGTTTATACTTTTAAAATAATTTTCCCAAAAAAATACCCAAAATCCATTATAACTATTTCTCACCACATATTCTTAAAAAGAAAAACCAATTTAATAAATTACAATGATCATTCAACTTGAAGTAGGACCAATAAAAAACCTCTCATACATACTTTTCGACGAAGAGACTAAAGAAGGAGCAGTAATTGATCCCGGATTTGAATCAGAAAAAATTCTAAAAACAATCGAAGACAATCAAATAAATATAAAATACATTCTCCTAACTCACGTTCACATAGACCACATAGCAGAAATACTAACTATACAAAAAAAGCTAAACGCTGAAACATTCTTAGGTGAAGAAGAAGTTGATAGTAAAGTTTACGGAAAAAGTATAGATGAAAGTCAAATACTAAGCCTCGGAGAACAAGAAATACAAGTAATCGAAACACCAGGACACACAGCCGGAGGATTATGCTATCTTTACAATAATCAATACCTTTTCACAGGAGACACAGTTTTCTGTAAAGGAATCGTAGGAAGAACAGATCTTTTCGGAGGAGATAAAGAAGAACTAAAAAGAAGTATAACAAAATTAATGAAATTCCCTGAGGATATTTTTATTTGCCCAGGCCATAACTACGAAGGAAAAAAAAGCACAATCAAAAACGAAAAAGAATATCACACAACCAATATTAAAAGCAAATTTTTAGAATTTTTATCAAAAAAATAAATTAACGAAAATATTTAAATACTGAATCAACCTACTTTTAACGTGAGTCAAACAATTGCAAGAATAAAACAAAGCGGTAAACCATTCGAAATACTTGTAGATATGAAAGAAGCACTTGCATTTAGAAAAGGAGAAAATCCCGCAGCAAGTTTTTTAGAAATTGACAAAATTTTTAACGACGCTAAAAAAGGAGATATTGCTTCTCACGACGAATTAGAAATAGCATTTGGAACAGATGACGTTGACGAAATATCAAAAACAATAGTAAAAAAAGGAGAAATCTTAATTAACCAAGAAGAAAGAAGCGCAGAACAAGAAAAAAAAGTAAAACAAGTAGTTGATTTCTTAACAACAAACGCAATTGACCCACAATCAAAAAATCCAATAACTCCAGAAAGAATAAAAAGCGCATTACACGAGGCACACATTAACATAAAAAACGTTCCAGTTGAAAATCAAATACAAGAAATACTAGAAAAATTATCCCCAATAATAGCAATAAAAATTGAAACAAAAAAAATAAAAATAACAATCCCAGCAGTTTATACAGGAACCTCTTACGGAATTATAAATCAATACAAAGAAAAAGAAAATTGGCTAGACGACGGAAGCTTAATTGTTACCGTAAATGTTCCATCGGGAATACTAATGGACTTTTATGATAAATTGAATTCTGCAACACATGGTTCGGTATTAACAGAAGATATAAAAGAAGAATAATAAATCTTTAATATTAATTTAATTTCTACCCCTTAAATCATTCATTTAGTAAAAGTAATAACTTCTCTGTGGCTTTGCACTAAAAGTCTTACACCTATAAAAGAAAACAAAATGTTGAACGACAAGTCAGCAAAAGAGATGTAAAAAGTGATCCTTGAACATAAAGTCGGGAATATACCCTTTAGTAAAATTTTCTTAAAGAACTTAGAAGTGGGTGGAAAATGAAAAATATAATATAGAATATTAACTTTCCGACGATTAATTATTAGATTTCTTAGAAAAGTATATAAAGAAGATAGCTTTATAAGTAATAAGAGGATTTTAAATTAAATGGAAAAAACACCGATAGCAATTTTTAGGAAAAAAGCTGACATATTAATAGCCAGGGATATGAATAAAATAAAACTTGCAGACGAAGTAACTTCGAGTAGCGATTTTATAACTGCCAAGATGAATGATTTACTAGCGTTTAAGGTAGTCAGCGGAAGTGATTATACAGCTATAGGCGTTAAAGCAGTCCAAAATGACCCCAAAGCATTTATGGAAATGGCTTTCGGGAAATCTCAAAATGGTACAATTCAGAGTTTGTAGTGGAGTTTATTTTTTACATAAATCATTTCTTAAAGAAATTTCAGAGAAATGGATAACAAAAGGAGAAGTGTGTGAAGGGGCGGATTTACTAATGGCTTTATCAATTTCTAATTATGATGTTTCATTAAAAAGAATAACCTGTGATCGTACAATGGAAGAAATAAAAAAGCCAAAAAATGAAATAGGCTTTGTGCCAGGAATACTTGATTTAATCGAAGATGAATCACTACCTGATGGAAATGATTTAGATAATGAAGCCTACTCATTTGAAGTAGCATCACTTAAAGGAATAAACACAAAACCTACATTTTTTATAGTTCTCGATTCTGAAAAGGATGCCATAATTGCTGACGCAAGATCTAAAGGATATAATGGTTTAATAATTTGTAGCAGAAAAGATTTTGACTTATGAAAATAACAAAAAAAGCTAAACACTATAATTCAGAACAAGCAACCATCTACACAATTCTCGCAATCATTGTAGCAATCATAGGATACATAAAATCTAACTCCATTATTCTAATTAGTGCAATTCTAGTAAGTGCATGTGCATTCTATTGGATTTGGAAGAGTTGGAGATAATAAAAAAAATATTAAAGATTAAGATAATCCGTAGAAAAATCAGTATATCCATATTTTTTAATTGTATTAAAAGTATGTATTATGTCTACACCCAATTTAATCTTGCCATCTTCTAATATCTCCTTAAATTCTTCAGGTGTAAAATTTTGATGCAAATTAAATGGATAAGAAGAATTAGCTTCTAATTTTATTGGTTGACCAAAATTTAAAGGAATCCATCTGTTTCCAAATGATAAATATATTTCTTCAATTGTTGTTGAGCTATTTCCTTTATTTCTTATATTTCCAACAATATCTATTACCTCTTTATGTGTATGCCTATGTGACCTTGTAAAATGAACTCTTTCTAAAATAACTTTAGAACGAGAATTTAATATATGCCAAGATAAACTAATAATTCCAGTTATAGCTCCAACCCCGCCAATCAATAAAGTAAAGTCTATCATTCTTCTTTAAAATATAATCACTATAAAACTATTTCTACTTCTTAATACCCAACATCTCAATACACATCTTTTCAATCTTTATCCAGAACTCTTCTATATCCTTCTCAGTAACATCTACACTCGACTTCTCTATAATGGAATCCATTGCAAACCATTTATTATCATAAGTGGGTTCAAACACTTTAAACCCCAACTCCTTAAAAAAATCTAAAATCTCTTTCAAATTTATATGACCAGTATCTAAAAAATTAATATAGCATCTAGCCTTCCCATCTTGGGGATGACCAGAGCATGAGCCAGTAGTTTCAATTCCATCATAAGAATTTAAAGTTAAAATAAAGTGTCTTATGGAGGCATCTACATGATTTATGTTAAGTTCGTCATCTGAGTTGCCGTCTTTCATATAACGTAGAGAAAACACTAGATTATAATTATTATTATTCAATAGATATCTTTATTTTTTATCTCTATATGCTCTAATAACGTTATGGACGGTGGAATAATGAACATCTAAAAGTTTTGCAATATCTTTTTCATCTAATCCTTTATTGTGGTTTTTAATTATTGCATCATTTCTTTCTTTCCTTATGGGCTTTGATGCTTCTTTAAGTATATCTCTAAATCTCATTTGCCCTCACCCCATTCACAACATTTTCTCCATATTCTCTTAATTCTACCTTCCCATGGAAGATAACCATTCTTATCATAAAATTCTAATGAATCAGTACATTCTTTTACAAACTCTGGAGTTATCTCTTCATATTTACTCATTTAACCAACTCCCACAGAGCATCCACAATCTTAACCTCAGCCAATGTATCTAACTCACAATACTTCTCTAAAGCATCACGAACCCTCTGTCTCTCTTTTTCATCCACTGAACCATAAGTAACCCTATTATATTCAAAACTTGCAACGTCACCTTTCTTTATATCTAACTCATCATATTTCAAATCTGATAGAACTGGTAAAACATATTTAATTGAAGACCTTCCTTTTTGCTTTGGATTATAATATAAGAACTGCCCAAACACATCCCATAAGTCTTTAATTCTAGGCATGATATTTTCTGAGAGCCAATCATTAAATTCTTGGTATGCTTCAACACCTTCTCTTAAAACTCCTTTCTCAAAGCTTTGATAATAAACTAAGATTGTTCCTTTCTCTCCTAGATTATCTTTTAAGGATTGTAAAAAGTTCTTCCTCGGATCACTTGTGCCTTCAGCTAAAAATGAAATGTGATTTAGTTCTCCATCTGGTTTTTCTTGAATATGTAAGCTAAATTGGAAAGGAATTCTTTGGTATGCTTTCATTCCATCAAATTTAGGTAACGCTGGATTAATTGTTTCAAAATCTAAATAATAAATAGGATATTGCAATTCTTTCAAAAAATTAGTAAGTTCTTTTTTATTAACATGTTCTCCACCGTCACATGCTAGTCTTCTTTGAATTTGTTGTTTTTCATTTAGTTTAACTCCATCAGACACATCTTTCATTTTTTTAATATTCATATCATATAAACCAAAACAAGAGCTCTTTCTTAATCTGTAAAATTCAAATACACTTTCATCAGGAACTGACTCCCAACATTCTCCTGTAATAGAACAATCATAGGGATTAGAGCAATGCACACCTATTGAGCATTTAGGTTCTTTTTTTGAGTTGATTATTCTTAACATGTTCTCAATTCTTTTTTCTATGTCTAAACTTTTCTCTTCAACTCTATCATTAATATCTTCTTTGGAAAAGAAAGCTTCTGGGTTCATTTCTCCTTCTTTCACATATTCATTATTAACATACATAATAAAACAATTTCTAATTTTTAATCCAGATTTTTTATATACATATTTTTGAAAAGAAACATCATCTATGTTTACTTCTTTAATTTTTGTTGCTGATTTTACTTCAATAATATCCCAGTGATTTTTTCCTGTTGGAACAAGGATGTCTGATCTTGAATATAAGTCATCAATTAAGAAAGCTGCTTCAAATAACGGAACTCTCTTTTCTAATAGTTCTTTTGTTTTGTCTAGCTGTCCTTTGAAGTCTAGTTTAGATAAGTCTTTGCCTTCAGGAAATAGTTTCTTTGCTAAATTTCCAATAAGCTCACCATCTTTGAATTTTGCTTTAGCAACTTCTGAAAGTTCTGGAAGTCTTTCTTTATTATTTTTAGTTACCCATAATAATTTTGGACACTGAAGCCCTAATAGGTAGTTTGATTTAGTTAGCATTTTAATTCTTCCACATTGTTGTACTTTTGCCATAATCAGCTTCACCAACAAAACATATAACTTCCATAAAAATACTAGAAAAGGCGTATTAATAAATTTATTTGATTAAAGCTTATAGCTGGGAATTAATTATTTTTGATTAATTCTTCTTGAACATCTATTAATTTTTTTATTTTTTGGGAGTTTTTTATTTTATCTTTATTTGGGATTATTAATTTATTTAATAAATCATCCTCTTTTACATCAGCCAAAATTGAACCTGTGGATAAATGATGCATTTGCTTTAGATAATTATTTGAATGTAAAAAGTAATAAAAATTCAATCTTTCAATATCATCTGGGATTGATATTTTCCAAACGCCATTTGTGGCAACTAAAGAATCATTATCCTCTAATATCATACAAAATTTATTAAAACTACCATCTATTTTTGAAATTAGGATATCGTATTTCTTTAGTATTTGTTTTGCCCTACCTGGCAATTCCCAGCCCATTAGTTTATTAGTCCTTTTATAATTACCAGTGAACAATTCCCCTGTATCCAAATAAATATATTCCTTTTCTAAGTTTTTGTTCAAGCTAACTTTATTTGTAACTATAGCATCCATACCCTTAAGGGTTATATGGCTATTTTCTTTAATTTTATTTATATCATTTATATAATTTATATCATGTCTTTTTGCACATAAAATTAAATTTTCATCTGATTCAAGCTCTTCCTTTGTTGTATAACTATATTCTATATCTGTATTAGAACTTTCAAATCCAGAGATATTATTATCTCTAACAAATTTTTTGAACTGTTCAGCAACCAACACTAAATCATTATCCTTGATTGGATTATTTTCACTATCAAGAATTAAATCTCCTGTTTTTTTATCTCTTAAGTAAATATCTTTTGCCCTTTTTGATTGGTGGTTAAATCCTAATTTGTTTGTGGTTGCTGTAAAAATTTTATAATTCTCATTTATTTTTTCATTTTTTATAATTAGTATTGTGCAAAAACCATTAGCTCCAGATTTTTTAAATATATTTAAGGGTAAAGAAATTGTTGCAACAATTCTATAATTATCTAACAAATATCTTCTTATATAACTAGTAGAAGCATTCGTAGAGTATCCGTTTGGTAAGACAATCTCTAATATTCCTTTTGGTTTTAGTAATTTTAAATTTCTTTCAATAAATAAAATTCCTAATTCCTGCCTTATCAATTCATCAGTTTTTTTATTATTTGCCCACTTGTGACCCAAATCGTATTCTTTCATCAATTCAATAGCTTTACCCCATTTGGTATCTTGACCAAATGGTGGGTTTGTTATACATAAATCAAAGTGACCATCAAGTTTATCATAATTTTCTATACTGTCTAATATTTCAATGTTAGTTCTTCCATCACCATTTAAAATCATATTTAGTGATGCGACATTTCCTGCATCAGGACTAATATCCCAATAGTGGACGTTTGTCTTAATATCTTCAATATTGTTTATTAATCCCTTTTTTATAACACCTGTTAAAAAATCCGCTGACCCTCCAGTACTATCAATAATTGTTGTAGTATTATCGATTTTAACAATTGAAGCCATAAAATCAACTATTGCTTGAGGAGTATAATACTGGTCTAATTCTTTTTTAAGAAACTCTGGAGCAAAATACATAAAAAAATCTTGCAATAAAAGTAGACTTGTTTTGTTAAAACTAAATATTTGCAAATAATTTACTATCTCTTTTAATGAATCTCCATTGATTTTTAAATTATCCTCTATTTCAATTGGTGTATTATTTGAATAATACATCTTAGCATCCTTATACAAAGAATTGATTTTTTCAAAAACTTCTTTTTTACTTTCTTTTTTTAAAATCTGAAATTCCATAAATTTGGAATGTTTATTTTTAGATTCATCATAATATTTGGTTAAAAATATTTTAAAAAATTCCTTATATCTGAAGCCTTTATTTGTGCCTCCTAAGTTGTGCATGATTTGTTCTAATTCTTTAAGAACATTTTTTGAATTTTTTATTTCTTTTAAGTCATTATATGAAATTAATCTATCTTCCCAGTTTGCACCGAATATTGGTAGTTTCAGTATATCATACTCAAAATCATCTCCCTTTTTAAATAATAATTGAGATTCGTTATCCCAATACAATCCAAATGCTGAATTTGGAGTATGATTCATAGCGGGTTTTAATTGATTTTCAATTGCCGAAGTTTTATCATCAGAACCCCTTTTAATTTCACATACTAACAAAACATCTTTAATCAAATCTTTTTTATTAAGTTTATTTTTTGGTTTTTTATATATTATAATATCTGCCCTTAGAGAATTTCTTCCAGCATTCCCATATTTTAACATATTTCTTTCAAAATCAAAATTTTCCTTAGGATAATTTTTAGATAATAAAAATTTTACACACTCTATTCTTTGAAATTCTTCTGTAAAAGTCAAAGAATCTTTGGCTTTTTCTAAAGTTTTTAATTCTCCCCTAATTGGGCAATTTAGATATTTGCTATTTTTTTTACTTACATTTTCTATCTTTTTTGCCATGATTTTTTCTTCATTCATTTTTTCGTTCTCCCAACCTTAGATTTACTTTTAGCTTTATTAAAGTTTATACCCCAAAGAATACTTCGTGGTGCTTTTATTTTTTTTACCACTGGTTTTGCAACTCCTTTAATTTTAAAAGTCCTATCAAAAGACCTCATTCCAGATACTTTTGTTTGTTTTATTATTCCTTGAGATTTCAAATTATTTAATCTAGGAGCTATTGCAGATGGACTTAACTTAACCTTTTGTGCAATTTGTCTACTTGATAAATTTCTCCTAGAAGTATGAATGCTTCTAAGAATAGACCTATCCATTCCATCGATTATTTTTTTCTTTCTTTTAACTACCATTTTGTTTCTCCAGTTTTATTTCAATATCATTTGAACCTCTCTGAACAAACCATCTTATTTTGTCTCCCTTCTTGATTTCTAGTTCGTCCATAATATCTTTTGGTATTCTTGTGCTGAATGTTTCTCCAGCACGGCTAATCGTACTCACCTTTTCTATGTCTGCTTTTGGCTCGATTAAGTCCATAAGCTCATCTTGTGTTATCCCCATTTTAATTATTTAAGGAATGTGTACCTTTTAAATATATCGATTATATCGAGAACAACAAAATAAAAGGTACACATCTATTTTTGCAAAAGTGTACACATTCAGAAAATAGGAAGGTTTAAAAGCAGTACTTTATATGATTATTATGTACAGAAACAGAACATAGTACATTTATGGGGTGTACATAATGTTCACATAGGATAAGATGTTATGGGTATCTTGTCAGGTAGTCGTCTTATGGGGACGACTGCCACAATTAAATTAAGGAAAAAAACAAAATGGAAGAACAATTAATGCTACCAGTAAAAAGAAAATACACTCAAGAGTGGAGCAAGTATAATCTAGCAAAGACAAATGAGAAAAGATTATTTATAGAGATGCTTCATGATTTATCCAAACTAATCAAGGAACAAAAATATGAATTTGGACGACCTCCAGTTCCAATAAAGGATTTATTCTTTTGTGCTGGATTAAAACTCTACTCAAACTATTCAGGAAGAAAAGCTGTATCGGATTACCAACTATCCTTAAAATCAGGCTATATCAAAAAAGCCCCACACTTCAACACATTAAAAGACTTCTTCAATTGTGAAGCCACCTATGACCTTCTGCAAAGACTTCTAGTGGTATCTGCTCTTCCATTAAAAAAACTAGAAGATCACTATAGCTTGGACGCATCAGGATTCGGAAGTTACTCAACTGAAAGATGGAATAGAGTAAAATGGAAAAAGAAAGTACCATATAGAAATTACCTAAAAGGACATATTCTAATTGGAACAAAAACAAACATAATCTGTGAATGTGAAATCACGCCAGGAAACTTTTCCGATGTAAGGCAAGCTCCAAAGATTATAACCAATGCCAGTAAGAACTTTAAGATGAAAGAGTTTTCTGCAGACAAAGCATATTCAAGTAAATTAGTATATAGAATATTACACTCGCTAGGTTCAGTTCCATATATTCCATTCAAAAATAACACAAAAGGTATAACAGAAGATTCTCCTGAGATATGGAACAAGATGTTTCTCAAGTTTAGAGATAATCAAAAGGAGTGGGCTGGAACATATCATAAAAGAAGTAATGTTGAATGCACATTTGCAATGATTAAAAGAAGGTTTGGAGAAATATTGCTCTCAAAAAATTACACCGCACAAAGAAATGAACTCATGATGAAACTAATATGTCATAATATCTGCTGCTTAATACAGGAAATATATGAAAGAGGCATTGAAGTAGACTTCAACAAGACATCTCTTGTTGCTATTGAACGAGAAGTACCCAAAGAGCTAGATACTAGACCAGCCTCAAGTGTCCAAAATTGTGACTATTAAGAGTTTACGTTCAGGGTATATTTTAGGATATACTAAATGTGCAAAGTCCTTCTCTGTCGTAACCTTTTAGTGTACATACATCTTTATATATAACATTATACTAAATAGTTTATCATACAAGAACTAGTAATATTATACCAAATAAGGTACAGCATCTTGTATGTAGGATAAAAAATGCTTGACTGTCCATACTGTTCAAACGCTACATCAAAAGTAACAAACAAAAGAAGTTCTCCTGAAGGAATAAGGAGAAGAAGAGAATGTTTAAAATGTAAAAAAAGATTTACAACTTACGAAAAAATAGACAAAGACGAACTACAAATAATAAAAAAAGATGGAAAAAAACAAAAATTTTGTAGCATAAAATTAGGTGAAGGAATACACCGAGCATTCGAAAAAAGAAATATTCCAAAAGAAAAAATAGACGCAATGATAAACGAGATAGAAGAACAATTGCGAAGAAAAGGAAAAAAAGAAATAAGAAGCGAGACAATAGGGGAATTAGCAATAAAAAAAATCAAAAAACTTGATAATATTGCATACATAAGGTTCGCTTCAGTCTACCGAGACTTTCAAAACTTAAACGACTTCAATAAGGAGATAAATGAAATAAAATGAAAAAAATAAGAAAAAGAGACGGCGATGTTGTACCCTTCCAAGAAGATAAAATCGAAGAAGCTGTATGGAAAGCAGTAAAAGCAGTTGGCGGAACAGATAGAAAAAGATCACAATATATTTCTGAACTAGTTACAAAAGGATCATGGGCAAATAGACATGAATCAGACATTCCATCCGTAGACGAAATTCAAGACTTAGTAGAAAAAATACTAATAGAAGAAGGCCACGCAAAAGTTGCAAAAGCATACATACTTTATAGAAAAAGCCACGATGAACTAAGAACAGTAAAAGGCTTATTCGACACAATTGAAGTGGTAGATGACTACATCGGACTTAACGACTGGATGATTAAAGAAAACTCCAATATGGGATTTTCACTTCAAGGATTAAACAACTACATAGCAGACAAAATAATAAAAAACTATTGGATAAGAAGAATCTACCCAGAAGCAATAAGAACAGTGCATCAAAACGCAGATATACACATTCACGACCTAGGAACACTTGGAGCATATTGTGTAGGATGGGACCTTAAAGATTTACTAATGATAGGATTCAAGGGAGTTCCCGGAAAAGTTGCGTCAAAACCAGCAAAACATCTAAGAACAGCACTGGGACAAATGGTAAACTTCTTCTACACTCTACAAGGGGAAACCGCAGGAGCTCAAGCATTCTCAAACTTTGACACACTGCTAGCACCATTCATAAAATATGATAACTTAACATATAGAGATGTAAAACAAGCAATGCAAGAATTCCTATTCAATCTAGCAGTTCCAACAAGAGTAGGTTTCCAAACACCTTTTACAAATATAACAATGGACTTAGAAATTCCATCATTTATGAAAGATGAACCAATAATAATCGGAGGAGTTCCCCAGAAAGAAACATACAAAGAATTTGGAAAAGAAATGAAAATAATAAATAAAGCTTTTGCAGAAGCAATGTGTGAAGGAGATGCCGACGGAAGAGTATTCACTTTCCCAATTCCAACTTATAACATAACAAAAGATTTTGACTGGGACAATCCTGAATACGATCCATTATGGGAAATGACAGCAAAATACGGAATACCTTATTTCTCAAACTTTATTAATTCGGACATGAACCCAGAAGATGCAAGAAGCATGTGTTGTAGATTAAGATTAGATCAAAAAATGTTAAAAAAACGTGGAGGAGGACTCTTCGGATCAAATCCATTAACTGGCTCAATTGGAGTAGTAACATTAAACATGCCACGAATAGGATTTACAACTTTAACAGAAGAAGAATTCTTAAAAAAAGTTGAAAAACTAATGGAACTAGCAAAAGAAAGCCTAGAAATAAAAAGAAAAGCCATAGAAAAATTTACTGAAATAGGACTTTATCCGTACTCAAAATTTTACCTAAAAGTCGTTAAAAAAAGATTCAATCAATACTGGAAAAACCATTTCGGAACAATAGGACTCTTAGGAATGAATGAATCAATTATGAATTTCATGCCCGGAGAAGATATAACAACACCAAAAGGAAAAGAGTTTGCAGAAAAAATACTAAATTTTATGAGATCAAAATTAGAATCCTATCAAGAAGAGACAGGAAATATTTACAACCTTGAAGCAACGCCTGGAGAAGGAACAACGTACAGATTCGCAAGAGAAGATAAAAAAAGATTCGGAAGAATAATTTCAGCCAATGAAAAAGCAGTAAGAAACAATCAAGCAAAACCATACTATACAAATTCGACACAACTTCCAGTAGGACATACTGACGACATTTTCGAAGCATTGGACCTACAAGACAACCTTCAAATATTATACACAGGAGGAACTGTTTTCCATGGATTTATAGGAGAAAAACTAACAAAAGAAGGAGCAAAAAACATGGTTAGAAAAATAGCAGAAAACTACCGACTACCTTACTTCACACTAACACCAACTTTCTCCATATGTCCTATCCACGGATATATATCTGGAGAACATGAATATTGTCCACTATGTAAACAAGAAGGCGAAACAGAAAATGAAACAACAATAGCAAATAGAGAACAAGTAATAGTAGAAGCAATTCAAGAAAAAAACCCAACAGAAAACATACAAAATACAAATTGCTCTAAACCAAATGAACTAACTCCAAAAATACCAAATCCTTCCATTTTATATCAAAATAATTCAAGCCAAAACATCACAGAACCTTCAATTGAAGAACATAAAAGAATTGAAGAAGAAGTGCAAATACTTGAACAAATAAAAGCTGAAGACAGCATATAACTAAAAAGGAGGATACAAAAATGACAAAAACAAGATGCGAGGTATATTCCAGAATTGTTGGATATCTAAGACCAACAAGTCAATGGAATGAAGGAAAAAAAGCAGAATGGGCAGACCGTAAAACATTTAATACAAATGGAACAAAAACATGTTGAAGGATTACAAAAGGTAACACTAGTTGATTACCCAAACAAAATAGCCTGCACCATCTTTTTATTCGGATGTAATTTTAGGTGCGGGTTTTGTCATAATCCAGAACTAGTAATTGGAAATTCAAAAAACAATTATTCTGAAGAAGAAATTATTTCATTTCTAGAAACAAGAAAAAGTAGTTTGGATGGAGTATGCATAACTGGAGGAGAACCTCTAATAAATTTAAAAAAAGACTTCTTAAAAAAAATAAAAAATATGGGATTTTTAATAAAAATAGACACAAATGGAAGTTTTCCAGAAAAATTAAAAGAATTCATAGAAGAAAATTTAATTGACTATGTAGCAATGGATATAAAATCTTCAAAAGAAAATTACAAAAAAATAAGCAGTTCTCAAATAGATATTAAAACAATTGAAAAATCTATAAAAATAATCTCAAAACTTCCCGAATATGAATTCAGAACAACAATTTTGCCAAAAGTTCATGACAAAGAAGAAATGAAAAAAATAGCAGAATGGCTAGAAAACATATGTCAAAAAATTCCAAAAAGATTTATACTTCAAGGCTTCAAAAACAAAGGGAAATTTATTGATCAAAAATACAATAAAGAAAAAGATGTCTCTGAAGAATTTCTAAAAAAATTAAAAAAAGAAATAGAAAATTGTTTTGAAGAAACAGAAATACGAGTTTAAAACTCCCAAAAATCTAACCTAAATCTTTTCCTTATATTTTAATATCTAAACCAAAAAAAAACCTTTTTCCCCACACCAAAAAACACATTTCCCAAAAACATTTAAATAGCTTTTACTACTTTTATTAATAAAAGAGAAAATGAAAAAAATACTATTTAGCATACTAATTATTGTAGTTATATTATCTACAACTTTTACTATTGCAGAAAACAATATATCTGAAGAAGTTTCTGAAGCACTAGAAAAAGTAGCAGAAGAAGATACTGCTCAAAACGCACAAACGTACGTTGAAAACTTTGTAAAACAAAAAGGAATAGATGCAGAAGAAATTAATGAAGTAGAAAAAATAGACCTAAAAAATCTTCCAAAAGACATAGAAATAGAAAACATAGACGACACAAATTTAGCAATTTATCAAATAGCTTATCAAGACTTCAAAAAAGAATTATTTGTAATAACATATTCAACAAATGAATTAACATCCTACAAAAATCTTATTTTCAAACAAGATGAAAGACAACTACTAAATTTTGGAATATCCGAAACCTCTAAAAACACTTTTCTTGAAACTTCTACAAACATAAAAAGCAACATTAATCAAGGTTACGTTATGATGAGAGAGGGTAGTATAACTGGACTTTCAACTAATTTAGAAATAGAAAAAGAAAACGAAGGAATTATTGAAATTATAATATACATAAATGACCAACCATTTCATTTTAGAAACACCATGGACACTTCAACTACAGGAAAAAAAACAACATATGCTCTTCAATCAAAAGGAATAGTAAATTTTAGACAAGGCGATACAATTTCAGTTTACATAAACAATCCAAATAAAATAACTGCAAAAAATATTATAACAATGCTAGAAATAACAATTAATTAAATAAAATGAAAATAAACAAAACCCAAAAAAAATACATAACAATATCGATAATAATAATATTACTTATAATTGCCACAATTTTTCTTAAAACTCAATTAACAGGAAAAGCTATATCAAACCTAGATATAAAATACGAAGAAAATCAACCTCTAAAAGGAACATTAACACTAACAACAAAAGAAGGTGAATTAATCCCAGCAAGTTCTATATTAAAATTTAAAACATCCGAAGATAATTATGAATTCATATTAAAAGATCTATTAGAAGAAAACCAAATTGAAGGAAATTATTATATAGAAAACACAGAAATTTCTGGAAATGGAACTGGATACGGAATATATGGAAATACAGAAGATTCCCCAGATATAACATTTACACTTGAAATTATTGACGATGACAAAGAAGAACTAGAAAATACAACCAAAACAGAGAATGAAGAAACTAACGAAGAATCCACAACTGAAGAAACAGATACAGAAGAAAGTGCAACTGAAGGAACTAGCGAAGAATCTACAACTGAAGAAACAGATACAGAAGAAAGTACAACTGAAGGAACTAGCGAAGAATCTACAACTGAAGAAACAGATACGGAAGAAAGTACAACTGAAGGAACAGATACGGAAGAAAGTGCAACTGAAGGAACAGATACAGAAGAAAGTACAACTGAAGGAACTAGCGAAGAATCTACAACTGAAGGAACAGATACAGAAGAAAGTGCAACTGAAGGAACTAGTGAAGAATCTACAACTGAAGAAACAGATACAAACGAGGAAAAAGAAGAAACAACAAATGTACCAGAGGAACTTTTTGACATCAAAGTAACTCTTGGAAATGAAGAATTAAAATATCCAAATAAATTAATAGCTTTCGTAGAAATGCAAAGTTTTGGAAAAATTTCTCCAACAATCGACATAAGTTACTACATTTTAGACCAATCAAACAACCAAGTATATACACGAACTCAAAAAGAAATTGTACAAACCGAAAAAACAATAAAAAGAACATTTACTGACCTAGAATTAGAACCTGGAAAATATAAACTTATAGTAAAAACGCACTATGGAGAAAATATTAAAGATGAATTTACCAAAGATTTTATTATACTTAAAAAAAATATTTTTGAAAAAATAAAGGGCGGAATAGCATCAATTTTCAGCAAAAAACTTACAGGAAAAGTTTCATACACGTGGGAAGGAGAAAAAGAAATAATTGGAAGTCTAAATAGCGAAGAACCATACACAATAAAAATACCAGAAGGAAAAACAATAAAAATAATAAAAAACAGTATAAAAGACGGAGAAAAAACACTAAGTGAAAACGAAA
>Ga0222658_1000657_pt1 | contig 17991 bp, 28 predicted proteins | sample AntAcemetagen476_FD_179830 | JGI IMG/M metagenome (GOLD analysis project Ga0222658, IMG submission 179830) | Saline water microbial communities from Ace Lake, Antarctica - #476 | ecosystem: Environmental > Aquatic > Non-marine Saline and Alkaline > Saline | place: Antarctica: Ace Lake... | reverse complement strand
TAACGTTGATGTCGGCGGCCGGCTCTGCTTTTAAAACGGAAAACGAGAGCGGAAAATGGAAAATAATTATTAACAAAGGGTTTTTATCTCTAAGGTTGGCAGGTGGCTAAACTTGGCAGGAATACGAATAATAGTGGCAAAGCTAAACAAACAGTAAAGGAATATTTTATTTGACATAATGAATTATTTATTATAAAAATAAACAATGAAACAAACAATATTACTTACAAAAACAGTAAGATATTATGGCAAAGATATTCCAATAGAAAATTTGAGCAGGCATTCTGATAAAAAAATACAAGTTGAGTGCCCTGCTTGTAATAAGAAACGGTGGATGTATGTTAAAAGCTATTTTATCGCTGGGCATACCATTTGTCATGAATGCGAATTAAAGCAACGCAGGAAAGATTTAAAAAAAAGCGATAAGTATAATAGATGGACTGTCTTGGGCATAGGGAAACAAGTAGGATTTTCAAGATGTCGGTGCCTGTGCGGTACTATTAAAGATATTGATAATAGTTCTTTGGAAAAAGGGTTATCTAAAAGTTGCGGGTGTCTTAATGTTGAACGGCTACAAAGCAGACGTAAATATTTAAAAATTGGAACACGTTATGGTAAGCTTTGCGTAAAAGGGCATTCAAAAAAAGCAGGGTATTCTATTTGTGAATGTGATTGCGGTGCAATAAAAGATATTCCCAACAGTAGGTTGAAAAATAAGAAAGTTAATAGTTGCGGGTGCTTAAAATCAAACAATTTAAAGAATCATAGAATATTAAAGGGCAAAGATCATCCAAATTGGAAAGGCGGTATATCTGATAAACGAGAACGATTTATGCAGGCTAAGGTCTATAAAACTTGGCGAAAAGAAATATACGAAAGAGACAATTACACTTGCCAAAAATGTAAACAGATTGGATATAAATTAAACGTTCATCATATAGAAAGCTATGCGGAACATGAGAATAAAAGATGTGATATTGATAATGGAATTACCTTTTGCTATAAATGCCATTTAAGGTTTCACAAAAGATATGGCCGAAAGAATATAAACAGAACACAATTAGATGAGTTTCTGTCAGCTTAAAAAATACAAAGATAGCTTACCATTTTTCACAACGGTAAAAAAAATAGATAGATATTATACTTTCACATAGGAGAAAACCATGAGAGCAAATTCAGACATAAGACCAGAAACATTTATAAAGTCAAAAGAACGAACTCAATTTAATTACAATATAGTCGAAACTATAAAAGAAGATATGGACGGTACAGAAAGAGTATCTTTTGATTATGACTATATTGAAATAGTAGGGGGTGTTACAAGAGACAAACTTATTATAGCTATGATCGCAGACAAATATTCCAAAGACGATGAACTGGCATTGCTACATAACAAAATGATAGGTAAAGATACTGATGAATATGATGCTTATATAGCGTTTCGTGCTGGAGTGAAGATTATTGTTGGGGTTGAGATAAGTAAATAATCAATAGCAAAGGAAATCTAAAAATGGCTGAGGAAATTGATCGGAGAGTGAAGAATATTGGAGGCTATCATGGATAGGCTCGTGACAGGGGTAGTAGCTACCATATCGGCTATTGTCGGAGCACTTATGGGCTGGCTGGGATTCAGGGGAAAAATAAGCTCGATTTAAAAGTTAAACAAAGGGAGAACAAGTATTGCCTTGCCCTCCCTTTGTCTGTTTAAGCAATAACCTTTTGATATGTTTCGTACAACTCTTTCTTAGAGTTAGCGCCCATAGGGATAACGATATTATCATACCCTACTTGCCTGCAAGCCTCTAAAAGATTTTCCTCATCGGCTTCGTGGGCTTCACGAAGTTTTGCTCCATAATCAATTCCTATCTCATCGGCAGTATTGTTTTCACCATCACCAACTTCCTTTTCAGATAGTATTTCTTTTGGGAACGGTTCTGTATCACCATATACTCTTACCCATTTATCACGGAAGGCTGTTTTGGATTCTTCATCCGCATCATCAAAATCCTTTTTGTTTTTATGAAAAAATGTTGATAAGCCACCTTTTTTTAAACGGTTGGAAACCCAATCGGTATCGTCAAAAACATTGCCTGTGCCTGTATTCTCAGGCGGTGGCGGAGTTTCCTTTTGCGGTACAGGAAGTGTCCCTTTAAAATGTTGTTTCCAACCGCCCTGCATAAACCCTGACCAGAATCCAGCAAAAGAACCGCCCTCTGCTATCGCAAGCATCATGCTTTCAGGGGTAGAGTCTGAATCTGGATTTTTCTCTACTACCATTTCAATGTAGGCTGATAAGTTGTCATGTGCGATTCCGTCTTCGTCTGTTGGTACGAATATAAAGTCTTTCTTTGCTTCGGCTTTCACAAGGGCTGAAAACTCAGGCGGGGTTGGGATAGTAACGGCTTGTTTCTTTTGTTCAGCCTGCGTACCCTTTGATGTATCAATAGGTTTCTTTTTCTTGCCTGCATCATCGCCAGTATGAGGGGGAGGTAGCTCATCTTCTTTTTTCTGGACATATTCCATCCAGCTTGATTCGCCAGCATCAATAGCGGCATACATGGCTCGTAACGATGCTATCTCAGACGGTGAAAGAGTATCAACACTATGCCCGATATATTTCTTAATATCATTAGGCCATACGTTTAGCCCAGCAAAGGCATCTAATATTCGTTTCTTAGCTGCATCTGGGTCTGCCTTATCTCTGTTCGCCAATGTCGCCCTTGCCCTTTCTTTTGCTTCCTGTTTGATACCGGCTGGCAATAACCTGAGACCTTCTGTTCTGATGAATTTTGATGCCATTGCAGATTCTTTTATCATCATCTCATCGTCAGTTGCCCGAAGTATATAAACGGTCTGGTTATAACTGTTTTTGCGTTCACCGATAACATCGTTGTCACGGCCTTTTTTAGACTTTCGCTCAATAGTTTTCTTGAGCATTATATCACGGCTGAACTGAGTGTTTGTTTCAAGGTCTATTACTGAAACTCGGATGCGGCGAACATCATCATCATCGTAAACCATTGTGACTTCTGATAAGAGGTTCCCCCATTCGGCCATTGCCACTTCAGCGAACCGGATTGACAAATCTTTTATTTTTGTGTTCCCGATTGGCTTGCTGTATTCTACTTTCTCAGCGAAATCAGGGTTATCGCACATCCTCAGTATCTTTGTGCGTGCCTGATCTGGTGTTCTCGGTTTCTGGTAAGCCATCATGTATGCACATTGTATTCTTGCTTTGGCTGTTTCAGCCGCAGCTACAACAGCAGGGTCTCCCCCTCCACCGTATAATGACGGTACTTGTGAACTAAATGGTGCAACTTGATTATTCATAATTATTATCTCCTTTGTTATTTATATTATTATGTTATAACGGGTTATTATTATCCTCGCCCCCAAAAGGCGATTGCCTTCTCTTAGACGACATCCGTACCTTCGCTTCAAATACTTCTTCAATACTACACCCCTGTATTTCTCTTTCCCCTGCCGCTACGACTTCATCCAATATCCTTTGGCTTGGTTCGCAATATACTCTTGCGACTTTATCGGGGGTAATAATCTTGCAAACCCATTTTGATGCTACGGTTGCCTTGCCTTGGTCGGTAGTAACTTTCTCATCCCTTTTTATAATTGGGGCTACACATGATGGTATTACCACTTCAGGGTCTTCAGGTTCAGGAATATCAACCTGAACTCTTTCTACCCCTGCGGTATCAGCGTCTTTGTTAAGTTTCTCTTGGAGTTCCTGAGCTTCCTTAACTTTTCTATCGTATTCTATTTGAGCCTTTTCTTCGGCTTCTCTGGTTTCTATGGCTATTCTTTCAGATTCCTCTATGGCTTTCTTGCGTTCAATTCTGCGTTGCAATTCAGCCTGAGCTTTCTGATACGAACTTACCTTTGGGTTTATAAGCTTTTCTATTTTTTCAATTGGTTTTTTAAGCTGCTCTCTTATAAAGGTATCTACGCCGGACTTAAATTCAGAGGCTACTTTGTAAGCCGGAATATCTTTTCTGTGTTTATCCGCCGTTTTGACTAAAGCCTTGCATTGTACGAGCATTTCCATTGCTACCGTATTGGTGGCATCGTCTTTAACATCAAGCAATTTTGCCCTTGCACTCATTGTTAACAGCTTGCTTTTGATAGTTACAAAAGACTGCTCGGCTTTTACAATGCTGAATCTTTCGTCTTGGTCAAATGGTGTTTGGTTTACTATCTCTGGCTTGGTGAATTTAACCTCAGTATCAGGCGGTGGTACATCCCCAAAGTCAAAGTTTAACGGTACGTCTGCTTTCATGTTAGGATTCCTCCGTTACGCCTACAGCCACTTTACTGAAATCAAACTTGCCCTTAATAGTAGCATAGAAAAACTTGCCTTTTGATGGTGATGCCATTAACCCCGAGAATGTCTCCGGCGGCACATTAGTGTAATCGTAAAACGAATTGCCTTTAAACTCTATCCTCAACGTCTTATTATTTGCGTTATACCCTATATTTACTATGTTATTACTATCAACTGGGAACATGGGCATACTCTTGTTTTCCGTTGCCATTTGCTGTACCTCCTTTTCTCTTTGGGTTAAATACTCCTGATAATCTTTGCATTTTTTATTCTTTTTGCATTGTTCGCAAACCTCAATTGGTTTCCGTGGCTTGCTTTTGTGATGGTTACATACGATATAAGTCATGTTTGCTATTTCCTTTTCTATTGCGGTTGAACTTGAAACATTGATTGCCAAAGCTTTGTAATATTTTTTACGGTCTTTCAAATATGGGTTTGTGTTTATTCTTTTCAAAATTCCCTTAAAACATATCTACGATAAGCAGTTAAGGCGTTAAGAAAATATTGTAATTCAACATCTAATTCCTGCCTTGGCATAAAATTAGCCAACGCTATCTGCCCTGTCTGCCGTAATCTCACGATACAACCCCAGTTGCCTGTCTGTATATCATTTACTTTGCAAAGTCTATCGTAGGCTGGTATCTGGCCTTTGTACGTTGGAGACATGGCAATACTGGTTTTCCAGTCTATCACACCGTAGCCAGTATAGTTTGGTTTATTCTTTAATGTCGCTACTAAATCCATCTGGCCGGTATAACTGTAAACTTTTCTATCGCATAGCCTTTTTTCAACCAACCTAACATCTTTTACGTTTTCGTCAACCCATCGTTTCCCAGACTCAACATACCCTTGCCATTCGTCTTTGAGATTCGGTGTCCACACCCCTTGCAGATAAGCTGCCATTGAATCGTGTGCGGCTGTTCCACGTTCTCGGTGCTCTGATGTAAAAAAATCCTTGTTGATAAAGCACGATAATGCATCTGTTACTGAGGGGAGGCCAGTAGTATTTGAGTATGCCATGTCTTACAGGCTTTCTCTTAGCTGTTGAACCCAATCTGTTCTACCATTAGACCGTTCAATTTCTTTTTGGTTTTCCGTTTCGTGGTAACTAATGTCTCTTAACGCCTTGGATACCTCTTTAGACAGCCATTCATGCCCTGATAGTCGTTTAGGCGGATTGTCAGCGTAGTATCCATTATCACAATCCCAATCTATTGATTCAGATATTTGCTTAGCCATAAAATCTTTTAAACCCACATGCTTTGGGGTCGGAGGTTGCCATCTATTTACTTTTTGAAGCATATCTTGATATTTAGATAGCAACTTGTTATTTTTTTCTATTGATTTTTGGCGTTCCTTAACCTCTATTTTAAAGTCCTTTTCAGCTTCTTTTTCTGTAGCGGCGGTTGTCATACTCTGCAACAGTTTAAGATCAGCCGAGGCTTTTTTAAGAGCTTTCACATGATAATCAGATGGTTTAAAAGACTCTGGTATTTTAGTGTTTGATGAATCATCTCGCATTGTAATGCAAGCTCCAAAGGCTCTTGCACACCCCGTGACGAATTTGTTAAAAGAAATTCCTTTTTCTATACCTGCTGTATATCCTGTCGGCATTATTTGCCCTCCTTCCTATTATTTATTTGTTTAATAAGCCAACGGGATAGCAAAAACATTATTGCTGCCACCAGCTACCCTTAAAACCCATTCTTTTACTACCCTGCCATTGACAAAATCAGGCAAGCAAAGCATTCCCATGTCTGTTCCAGCAGGGGAGATAATCTCCACGTTGTTTAAATCAGACAGATAAATATGGATTACCTGATCTTCCCTGAGAGAATCGTCTGAATTATTTTCAATTACTTTTAATTTTTTGTACATTTCTCCTCCTTTAATTGTGGTGGAGACAGGGGGATTTGAACCCCCGATAACAAGATTGAAGGTCTTGTAGCTTAGACCGCTGGCTCATGTCTCCATTCATTTACTACCTAAGTTTTTTCAGGGGCTACTTCGACATTTATTTTATAGTCTGCCGTATTTGCCAGAATTTCTTTAACGAAAGAAGAAACTATGTCATCCGCGGTAAGTGCCTTTTTAACAGATTTTTTTATTGAAGGTTCCAGTTCTGAAACTGTTTCTAGCACAGCTTTTCTGGTAGCCGTTTCTAATGCATCTCTGACACACCATTCAAGCCAAGGCATTTTGGATTTTGTGTTGTAATCAGGTTTGCCTCCATACTCATTTACTTCTGTCTCCATAGCTGAACGCACCAAATCATCTAAATATTCAGGGGCATCTTTTAACGCCGCAAGGACTTGAGTTTGTATTAATGCTTGAGTAAGTTCTTTAAAATTTTCCATGTTTTATTTCCTCCCTGTTTTTAAGTTTTAAATACTGATAGCACACATTAATAACAAACGCAAGAACTTTCTTTCAATTTTTTGAAGTTTCTCTCAGCCGCCTTAAAATAAAACCAATTTCCAACGCTGCAATTTTTTGTTGACTTTTGCATAACTTTAGTTTATTGTCTTTCCTTAAATAAAGCAAGGAGAAAAAATAAATGAATTACAAATTGCTAATAGCTTATAAAGATAAGGGTTTACGAGCGTACCAGCTTGCGGAAAAAGCAGGAATTGAAGAAACCCGTTTTTGTAGAATCGTAAATGAGAAATTAAAACCTAAGAAAGAAGAGAAACAAATTCTCTCCAAGTTATTGAAGATGAACCAGAAGGATTTGTTCTAATGAAACCATTATTTATACCCCTTAAAACAATATACTACGAAGCGTTTAAGGACGGTTCAAAAACAGAAGAACTTAGGCGATATGGGAAGAAATGAAATGAAAAAAGTAATACATGGATGGTGCGGAAAAGATGTCAAACTTAATCAGTTAGTTTATCAGAATTTCCTCATCGGTGTGATGGGCATCCACGCAAAAAAATTAACGAAACTCTCTTGGTATCCTGGCACATGGCCTCCTAAAAAAGTTAAGGTAACTGTAGAAATATTCGAATAATAGGATATATAAAGGAGATGAAATGAATTTAATTAAAATATACGAGAAAGAAACAGGAGAGAAAGCCATGTACCGTAAAGGTTGTTCTGATTATCACACACTGGAATATGTCATTTGGCTGGAAGCAAAGATCAACAATGATGATTTAATACCTATTTATCTTAGGATTCCGTGTCAAATTTGCGGTAGAAATGACAACTGGAATTGTAAACGCCAATGTGAACTACAGGGTTAGTCTTTGGGATATATAAAGGAGATGAAATGGTATACGATGATTTTTGCAAATCAAAAAGATGTGATCATTATGTGGAATGGTCTTACTATTCAAAGCAATTAATATCTTGTAAGCTGATTGGGACCTCTGAGCATATAGAAAAATATCCAAAGGAATGCCCGTTTATTGATGAAATAATAGACTACAATCCCGAATAATAAATTTTGACACACAAATAAATCTATGCAACAAATAAGAAATAAAGGAATAAATATATATGAACTATGCAGAGTTCAATACTAAACCAATAAAATTAGAACAAGCTTAAGGCAAGCCATACTCTCGGTATGGTGGGGCTGCATCCCCACGTCTTGAGCTTGTTGTGTTTTTATGGGTGTTGATTATGGAAAAGAAAAAATGTTCAAGGTGCGGTTCTTTACAAAATAAAAGTGAATTTTATAAATGCAAGGAGCGAAAAGACGGGCTTACGTCTGCCTGTAAGTTTTGTTTAAGAAGTGATGTTTTAAAGTATTATAGCGAAAACAAAGAAGCCAGCATAGCTCGAGTTGAAAAATACAGGGCATTAAATAAACAGAAAATGCGTGAATCTGGGAAAAGATATAATAATGAGCATAAAGAAGAAAGAAAAACATACAACAAACAACATAAAAAAGAATTAAAAGAACATTATAGGAAATGGCGAAACGAGTGGCAGAATAAACCGAAAAGACGTATATCTCGTTCGCTTGCATTAAGGATGCGTCAATCTTTAAAAGATGGTAAGGGCGGGGTACATTGGGAGCAGCTTGTTGGATATACTGCTGAAATGCTTAAAAAACATCTTGAAAAACAATTTGAACCTTGGATGTCATGGAAAAATTATGGTAAAGATGGTTGGGAGATCGACCACAAAATACCTATATCGGTTTTTAATTTTACAAAACCAGAGCATAGAGATTTTAAAAGGTGTTGGGCATTAAAAAATTTACAACCTTTGAGAGCAAAAGACAATAGAATAAAATCTAACAAATTAGACAAGCCGTTTCAACCGTCATTATGCATTTAAATAAAATAGAAGCTATAAAAAATCGTCAATTAGCAAGGCTTTTAATGCACCTTGAAAAATCAGGTCAACTCACTCCTTCGCTTTCAAGCGATATGAAGAGGGCTTATAGATTTTTTTATGAAGATATTATAGAAGAAATTAAAAAAGGACACGGTATGGAAAAATGAAAGAAAAAGAAAAAACACAAACTAAAAAAAGTTTTATCTTATACAACGACCAAATAGACTTTATTAATGAGCTTTCAAATAGTCAAGCTGGCTTGTTATTAAAAGCACTATACCTCTATTCTAACGGAACCGAAACCTTATCTATAGAAGACCCAGGAACTAAAATGGCGTTTATTATGATTCGTGGACAGATAGATAGAGATAAAAAAAAGTATAATAATAGGTGTATAAAAAACAAAGAGAATATAAGTAACAAATGGGGTAGTGGTAGTGATAATGATACTCGTTCACAGAGACTAAAAAACGCAAGATTAAAAGGAAAGCATACAAAAGAAGAATGGGAAACATTAAAGAGTTTATTTAGTTGTTGTCCGAGGTGTGGTGGCGATGGTGAACCAGTGAAAGACCATATTATTCCTATTTATAAAGGTGGTTCAGACGGGATAGATAATTTGCAACCGTTATGTAAGCAATGTAATTCACAAAAGGGGCCGGAAACAATAGATTATAGACCAAAAGACTGGGAAAATGCCTACGAACGCCTACGAATTGCTTCTACGCCTACCGATACTGATACTGATACTGATACTGATACTGATACTGATACTGGTAATAATACTAATAAATATAAAGATGATTCTGTCGAATACCGACTTGCCGATTATCTTTATAATCATCTTCTTAAACGTAATGAAAACTTTAAAAAACCTGATATGCAAATTTGGGCTAAACATATTGATTGGATGATAAGAATAGATAATCGTAAGACAGACAATATTAAAACTATAATCGAATGGTGTCAAAAAGACACTCCTGATAAACACATAAATGAAGATAGGTGGAATGGATGGGCTAATAACATTCTATGTACAAAATCTCTTAGAAATAAATTTGATAAGATGTATTTTAGTATGGAAGAAGATAAACAATCTGGAAGGGAGAAAAATAATGATGACAGGTTTAAAGCTCTCGGAAAAGATTTTTAAAAAAAATATAACCAGACTTGAAGCAGGCTTTAGGCTTAAACAACCATTGTCAGCAGAGTCTGTTAAGGTTTACTATGGAAAACTCTGTAAATTTAAAGACGATGTTTTTTCTGATGCCGTAGAGTTGATATTAGATGAAGACGATTTTTTCCCATCAATCGCCAGATTCCGTAGAGCAAAAAAAGATTTGCCTCCGAAGCAATTCAGACAGAAGCAGAAAGGCGTAGATGTCTAATAATAACCACTTGCCGCCACAGGATACAGACCTATCCTTATATAAAGTTCCGCCCAATAATCTTGAAGCTGAAGAAGCTGTTTTAAGTGCCTGTATAATGTCGGCTGAAAGCCTTTTGGAAGCTATCGAGATATTAAAACCAGACCATTTTTACAGATCGGCCAATAAATATATATTTCAGGCTATGGTTGACTTGTATAAAAACGGACAACCAGTTGACCTTGTAATGCTTGCTAATGAGCTAAAGCAAAAGAAACAATTAGACACAATAGGTGGGGCTACTTACCTATCAAAACTCGTAGATGAAATCCCAATGGCTGTGAATGTCCCTCATTATGCTACTATTATTCGTGAGAAAGCCATACTGAGAATTGCGATACAGAAATGCAATACCATTGCAACCGATTGTTTTAACGATTCCATGTCGGCCACGAACATTATCGACAACGCCCAGAAAGAAATTCTATCTATTGAAGTTGAAAACTCTGATGACAATAGTTATTCCTCAATGGCTCAGATAGCCGAAAAAGGTATTGATGTTCTTGATGAGAGGAGTAAGCACCCAGGAACTATAAATGGCTTACCAACAGGATTTAAAGATATAGATAATCTGACATGGGGATTACAGAAAAGCGATTTGATTATAATAGCCGCAAGGCCAAGCATGGGTAAGTCAGCTTTGGCTTTAAATATAGCAAGGCATATAGCTATTGATAAAGCAGAACCAGTGCCAGTTGCCATATTTAGCTTAGAAATGTCAAAGGAACAGCTATTATTTAGGCTTATGTCAGACATGGCAAAGATAAACTCGCAGCAATTCCGTAGCGGTTATTTCTCTCCTTCTGATTGGTCGAATATGGTCAGTGCCACGGATAAAATAACTAATGCCCCAATTTTTATAGATGATAACGGTGGCTTATCTATTGATAAAGTCCAAAGGCGTTCTCGCAAGATGTTTAAGAAACATGGCCTCGGGCTTATAATAGTTGATTATCTGCAATTAATGGAAGGGAACCAGACTGGTAGTAGAGACAGGGAGGTAGCTTCGATAACTGGCGGCTTAAAGGCGATTGCGAAAGAATTAAACATCCCTGTAGTCGCTCTAAGCCAGTTGAATAGAAGCCTTGAAACTCGTAGCAATAAAAGACCGCAGTTATCTGATTTGAGAGAATGCTTGGCTACTGAATCAACTTTTCTATTGACTTCTTCTGGTGTTCAAAGTAACATGTCTTCACATATGTTAACGTACGGTTTGAACACAAAAACAGGAGGTATCGAATTGGCTAAATCAAAAAATATTCCAAAAAAAGAAAACAAAACTATTTATGTAAGGCTGAGCAGCGGCAGGTTTATACAATGCACCAAAAAACATCCTATACTTACAGACGTAGGATGGACGAAGGCTAAAGATTTAACAAAAGATCACGCTATCGCTTGCATCCACAAAATCAAAGAGCCGAAGGGCACTATAAAAATACCTTCCGCTAGATGGCTTGGGTGGATGCTTGGGAACGGCAGTATGCTAAACTATAGTTCTCCTACCTTTATTTGTTCTGATATTGCTGTTGCAAATGGGTTCATTAATGAAACAGAAAAGCTGTTTGGGCTTACTCCTAAAATACACAAGCATTGGAGCAAAAAAGTATATCAATACGATATTACTGCTGGGCATGTGCGAACATCTGCTGGCAACCCTTGCAAAAATTGGTTGAGAGAAAATGACATGTGGGGGAAAAAAGCACCACAAAAAGAAATTCCTCAATGGTTTTTAGAGCAAGCTGACAATAAATCATTATCGGAAATAGTTGGTGGGCTTGTAGATACGGATGGGTCTATCCCTTTGTTTACTAAATGCAGACCTGCGGTTAAATACTCGACAACTAGCTTGAAAATGGCGCATCAATATATGTGGTGTCTTTCTAGGCTAGGTATTTTTGGAAGGATTGATAAAGGTTATTTTTCAGATAAGGCAACAACTAATGCGTATAGTGTTATTATATCAGAAGGGATTGAAGTAGAAAAGTTTCGCAAGGCCGTAACTCTATATGGCATAAAAGGTAAGAAGCTGATGTCTGCATCGCTGAGTAAGAAAGGCTCTAACTTTGGAAACCGACTTGGTGTTTGGGTAGGTAAAGAACTTGTGAGGCATGCTGAAAGTAAAGGGTTTACACCAGAAAAGCTTGGTTACAGATATCAGAAGAAAAGAATAAGTAGAAATAATCTTAAATTTTTACTAGATAAAATAGACGGGTATGATAATAAAAAAATAGCATGGCTTGCAAATGATAATATCTATTGGGATCGTCTTAAATATATAGAGGATGGTGGGGAGGTCGCTGTCTTTGATAGAAGCGTTCCGTCTTTCCATAATTTTGCAGCCAATGGCATTATAGTCCACAATTCAGGGAGTATTGAAAACGATGCAGATATTGTATCGTTTATATACAGGGATGAGGTTTATAACCCCGAAGAGGACAATCCCAATCGGGGTACCGCTGAAATTATTATAGCCAAACATAGGAATGGGCCAACAGATTTTGTTAAGCTGGCATTTGTTAAGAGATACTCAAGTTTCTATGATATTCAAGATGAAGATTATTACGTTCCGTAGCTATACGGTCTTAAGCTGGCCTGTTACAAGCTGGTTTGTGCAACTTTCTCCAAAAATTATCCAATTGTTCCACCCTGTGTTATAAATCCATGCTTTACGAAACGATACACAATCTATCCTACATGCTGCTTGGAGTATAGGACAAAACCCAAGAGACATATTCCCGCATTTGTCTAATTCTTTTTCTGCTTCTTCTTCGTTCATTGTTACCTCCTTAAAAACCATCCGGTTTATATACTAAATCATTGTCAGCTTCAACAATCTCGGCCTTATGAAGTGTTTCAAAATATCCGCACCAAAAAGGGCTATATGGGTATGCCTTGCCATCGTCAGTTATTAATTCAAGCATTAATAATCTATATTCATCGTTCCATGTAACCCCAACCGGTAATTTCCCTTTTGGTTTTTTATAAATAAAAGCATTATCTTTATAAAATTCCCAATGGTTTTTTATGCGTTTTAAAGATTCTTTTGCTCTGTCTAAGTTTTTCCATGCTAACTCAATATAATCAACTTCGTCAGAACTACCAAAACTATTTCCTGTTTTATAATTAACTTTAATTTTCATGTTTTCCTTTCTTATCAGAACGGTATAGAATCGCCTGTTGATTTAAAAGATTTCTCTTGGGAAGAATTTTCTGCCGCTGAAGGGGCTTGGTAACTGGAAGGTTCTTGTTTCTGCCCACCTCTATCGCCCAAGAACATAACATTGGACGCTATAATCTCTGTCACATAATGCGTTGCTCCGTCTTTCTCGTAATTTCTCGTGGCAATTTTACCTTCAATATGAACCTGTTTACCCTTCGATAAATATTTACCACAGTTATCTGCGGTCTTGCCGTAGCAGACTATTTTATGCCACTCTGTTTTGGACTTAGCACCTCCTCCGTTCTTATCATTCCATTCTTCCGAAGTAGCTACTGTAAAATTAGCTGCCGTTGTGTTCGGTAAATCCTTAACAATCGGGTCGTTTCCTAACCGGCCTACAATAAATACTCTGTTCAGTCCCGACATATCGCTCTCCCTTTTTTATAATGTTTCCGACATAGAATCAATGCCATCTTCAATGTATCTTACCCCTGCCGCAAGACTCTCAACGCCTTCATCAATTAAATCAATTGTGTCCTCAACGTCATCCAGCAAGGCTCTCAACTCATCCCTTTCTTTGGCAATGGTATCCTTTTTCTTTTCGATTGCCTTTACTATCTTTTTAAGTTCTGTTAAAGCCATGTGCCTCCTTTTTGATTTGGCAGGAGCAGGAGGAATCGAACCTCCGATGTCAGGATCAAAGCCTGATGCGTTAGCCACTTCGCCATGCCCCTGCATAAGTTATATTTATTAATCGCCACTTAAATCTGATTTGCTCGGTTCTATTTCTTCCATGCGTTCCTTACGTTTTTCTTCATAGATAGCACGGTTTTCTTTATTCTCATAAATTTCTGACGCAAAACCACACTTCTTGTCAATAGCAATAGCTTCAATCGCTTCACGGTCTCCTAAAAGCTGTGCCAATTCTGCCTCATTGTCGCCACCTATCATAAAAAATAACGCAGGCCAAAACAAGACAAGCCCAACGCTTAACGCAACCGTGTCAACCGTTGATGCCGTTGCTTGCTTTTTGGACATGGCTGCAAGCTCTTGATTAACACAAGCATATTCCTGTTTAATTTGTTCGCAATCATGCCCTGAGTATTTTAATGGTGATATATATGCAGGATTTATGCTTGACGGTGAAGCCGCACACCCTGCAAGAAAAAAGAATATAATTATTACTGACGCTGTTTTCATGTGTTTTGCCATCTTAGCCTCCTTTATTTGGTCTGGGATGCTGGGGTTGAACCAGCCAAGCCATTGTACTCCTTCTTAGCTGTTCTACGAGCAAGCTTTTTCCAGATTCTTCTCGTTGTTTTTTTAACCTTTGAAGTCATTTTGAACTTTTTGAGTCCAAAACGAATAAATTCAGGTCTTTCTGGCCACTGCAAATTTCTTACTCTTGGTACACCATAAGCTTTCATTTCATCCCTCCTTTAATTCCCCCGTTTTAATATCAAATCCCTGCGGCCAGTAACATTGATTCCATTCAGGCCCAAAAACCCTTTTGCATTTCAAACACCAAAACTCATCGTACCAGGTCTGTAGACCAAACTCGGTTATCTCGTCACAGTAAGGACACCAGTATTTTTGTATTTCGTCTGCTTTGCGCCAGTTTATGTGCATGTTCATTGCTTTATCCTAAATTCAAAATAAATACTATTCTTACGGTTAAGTGCTTTTAATGCCTGCAATGCTCGTTTCTCGTTCTTGTAGTTTCCCCATGTAGCCCATTCTATGCACGAGTTATAGGGCGGTAGTAGTGGTCTGAATTGTATTGTCATTTTCTCTCATTCCATTTATTTAGGATCACCAGAGCTTTATTCGTTTGCCCGGCCCTGTATTGTTTTATCATTCGGTTGTAGTGATAGTCGTTTAGTTCGTAAACATATTGTTTCTTCTCTATTTTTACTGTGATTTGCCATGTTGAAAATATGCTTTGTATCGATTCAAGGATCGTCATGACTAAAATAACTCCGGTTTAATTTCTTTGATTTTAAGAATGGCAAGCGTGTTGAGCGTTTTGAAATTTATTGTTGGGTTCTTCATCTTCTTAACGATGTTCCATATTTCTTCGTTCACAAGGTCGTAAAACACGGTTGACAACAACCTCGGAATATATTTGCTATTCCAGCCTTCCATTTCATTAACGATTTTCGCATAAACTTTATCTACAAGATGCTTGCCAACATAGTCATCACAAATCTCTTGCTCTGTCATCTGCTTCATGTTTTTAACCGTGTGTCCCATCTCATTAGCATGTTTTTCTTTAAAAACATTTGTAATAATTTTAGCCCAAATTGTTTGCCCAAATTTGTTTTGATAATCATAATTTTTTATGACGATCCCTTCACCACACCCGGCCCCTTCTTGAATTAAGAATTTATTATTATCTATTTCTACTAACAAGTTTTCGTATGTTGCATTATTCATCACGCAAAGAGGCGGAATATAATCTATACCAAAATCATCAAGCAGTATTTTATATTCATCGTAAGGAACATACTTCTCTTTTAATTCATCCCATACATCAAACACATAAAACTTACGCCAGGCGTCTTCTCTGTAGGTGCGCAAAGAATGAGGAATTAACCATTCGCCAAAAAGCCTTAACTCGTCGTTGGTATGAATAAAAAACTCACGTAAATTATGCCTGCCGTTTTTAACCCAGTCGTAAAACCCTGCATTATCTTCTTCTATTGATAATTGACGCTTCCTGCTTCCAGCCTGTAAACCATTATCAAACCAAACTGATCCGTTTGTTCCATCAATTTTAGAAAAGACGTAACATCCGCCTAACTCAATCCCTTGTACTTCATCGTTCCCGAATCGCTCCACGTGCATATAACGCTTAAATTCCATCCTGTTATCTCCTTATTATTTAACAATCCTTAATCCAACATTACTATCAACTTCATTACTCCATGTCTCACCACCACCATACCCGCACCTTGGGCAAACAAAACCAACCTTAGCCTCTTCTTTCTCAGCCCATGACTCATATTGCCTTACGGTGTCCTTATCTGTCAAGTGCAAATAGGTCTTTTTTAATACCGGAACTGAAACCCCCATAATAGCCGACATTAAATCCAAAGGCATATTATCCTTATAGTATCTGGTTGCCCTGTAATGCCTTAGCTGATGCGTTGATCTGCCAGAATCGTACAGGTCGATAGTATCTGCCAATTTATTTATAGCCCGTCTTGCCCCCGTATCTGATAACCTCTTTCCAGTTTTGGATAACAGAAGAGCGTTTCTATCTTTTGTGATCTCTCCCATAATAGACTGCCTGACTGCGAGATATTGCCTCAGAGCAGATAAACTCTTTTTTATAGGCACTGGGTAGGGTTCTCCGTTCTTAGAGTCGTATATGACCATATAGCGGTTCTGAAAGTCAATCTTATTTACATTCACCCCGCATAATCCTGAAATCCTCATGCCGTATTCCGACATCATGGTAATAATAAACCAGTTCCGGTATGCCAGATAATAATTAACTGGATATTTATTTGACGATATGGCTTGATACGTCTCTTCAGCATGGGCTTTTAACTCTACAATCTCATTTAAGTCTAAGACTCTGAGGTCTCGCTCCATTTTTTTAATATGAGATTCTTTTTTATCCACACGGTAGTTTTTAGCAAGCGCACCAAACGGATTAATGTCTTCGCTATGCCAATCATAAAATGATTTTAAGATATACAAGGTATTCTTAACTTGAATTGAACTGTATCTGTCTGCTAATACTGTCAGATATTCAGGTGCTGCCTCATCTGTCTTAGCTTTACTGATAAACTCAAGCCATGCCATCAGTACGGCTTCGTATGACCGCATTGTATTATTGCTGTTGATGATATTGTTCAACTGCTTATAATTTAAAAACTCTTTGATATTAACGTTAGTTATTGCCATCGCCATTCCTCTTAAAATAATAGAATTGGGCGGCAAAAAACAATACCCACATAACCACAAATAAGATTGCTCCCCAGAATACCAACCCTACACATACTTTTAATACTAACCCCATACACATTATTATAAATGCTATCATGTTTTATTTGCCCTCCTTCATCTCTATTTCTTTAGTTACTTCAAGCCACCCTTGCTTGTCTCCTGCTTTTAAAAACGGCTCGGCTAACGATAAGATTGACATTGCTCTTGAAAGATATACAAGCCCTTCTCCGCTATTACCCCATAAATTCGTTATTCCACAACAGGCAGCCAAAGCAGAAATTGATGCGGCATGAGTATGTTTTAGAACATCCCTTCCGTTGTTAAATATCCAGTCTATATCAGACTTTTCCTTTCGCTCTGCCTTCTCTTTGTCTTTCCACTGCTTGAGCAGATCAAGCCTATTTGAATCAATAAGCGTAAGCTGATGTTCGTAATACCACGATGATTCACAGTGGCCTTTAACATGTAGCGTATAAGACGTTGTGTTGTCTCCACCAAACTTGTCAGCATAAGACCCTATGACTATGGCATCACAATCGGATGTAAAGTGGCTCATACTTGAGCCAAGGTCTTTAGCTATTCTAATAAGATCGCCATTTTTAAATTTCTGTATCTGGTTTTTCATGCTTGTCTCTCTCCTTATCCTACCCATGCCTTAACTATTATTGCCATCACAAAAATTATAACTACTTCCATTTTATTGCCTCCCTATTTATTAACCTTTTTATTAACCCTAAAAGCCCTTAAATTTTTCTTATTATACCATTTTGGGCGGTTTCCATTCCAAGAACACAGAGTTTTGTTTTTATCAAGATCAA
>Ga0222658_1000655_pt1 | contig 18019 bp, 19 predicted proteins | sample AntAcemetagen476_FD_179830 | JGI IMG/M metagenome (GOLD analysis project Ga0222658, IMG submission 179830) | Saline water microbial communities from Ace Lake, Antarctica - #476 | ecosystem: Environmental > Aquatic > Non-marine Saline and Alkaline > Saline | place: Antarctica: Ace Lake... | reverse complement strand
AAATGGGAAGGAGCGGTATTTAAAACCATAAAAGCAAGTTATCTTTGGAATCTTATTACAGAATCAGCACATGCTTCAGGAGAACCAGGGTGTGTATTTATGGAACGCGCACAGAAGCAATCTAATACATATTATTTTGAAAATATTGTATGCGTTAATCCTTGTGGAGAACAGCCTTTGCCTGCTTGGGGGGTTTGCAATCTTGGATCAATAAATTTGGTTCCTTTTATTCAAGATCAAGAAGTTGATTGGGATAATTTAAAATCAACAATACATACAGCTGTTCGGTTTATGGATAATGTTATTGATGCGACCCCTTATGCTTTTGAAGAAAATAGAAAAGCACAGCTTAATGTGCGCAGAGTTGGGCTTGGAACAATGGGATTGGCCGATTCTTTGATTAAATTAAAAATTAGATACGGTAGTGATGAGGCAATAGATTTTACTGAAAAATTATATAAATTTATTCAAAATGAGACATATAGTGCATCTATTGATATTGCGAAAGAAAAAGGGCCTTTCCCTGATTATGATAGAGATAAATATATGCAAGCATATCATATACAAAGATTGCCAGAGGATGTGCAAGAAAATATACGTGAAAATGGAATACGAAATGCTGTAATTCAAACACAAGCTCCAACAGGAACAACAAGTATGCTTGCGGGGGTGTCTAGTGGAATAGAGCCAGTATATGATTTTTCATTTAAAAGAACAGATAGATTAGGAGAACATATTGTTTATCATCCTCTTTATAAAGAATGGAAAGATTCTCATCCAGATGAAAGCGATCCTAAATATTTTGTAAATGCAAAGCAATTGGCTCCTATTGAGCATGTGAAAATGCAAGCAATTGTGCAGAAATATACTGATGCATCTATATCAAAAACAGTAAATGCGCCTGAGAACCACACTCACGAAGATGTTAAAGAGCTTTATATGCAGGCATATGAACTGGGATGTAAAGGATTAGCATATTATAGAGAAAATTCGCGTGATGTTTCGGTTTTAGAATCTTTAGATAATAAAAAAACTAAAGATAATAAGGAAAAGAAATTAACTCAAGAGCAGAGCGGGGATTACATACCTCAACAGCAATCCGACAACCAAGAAAAGACAACACAAGAAGAGGTTAAGACCCAAGAATTACAACAAACACAACAAATTGAGCCAATGGCTCGCCCTGAAGTAATGGATGGAAGAACATATAAATTAAATATATCTTATGGAAAGCTTTACGTAACAGTTAATAATAATGAATTAGGAAAACCATTTGAGGTATTTGCAACAATAGGAAAAGCAGGTGGATTTTTTGGAGCGAAAACAGAAGCAATATGTAGATTAGCGTCTTTGGCTTTGCGAAGTGGAATTGATCCAATGGAAGTTATAAAACAACTTAAAGGAATTCGAGGACCAATGCCTTCGTTTGGCGGTAATGGGACAAAGATATTGTCTTTGGCTGATGGAATTGCTCATATACTAGAGAGACACATTTCAGGTGATCAGGCTCAATTAGATCTTGGAGTTTCAGAAAAAAAACCCACACAAGACAAATCAGTAATGGAAAAAGAGGATCATGTCCCAACAGCAAATACTAATCAGTCAATTGCTGATAATGGAAACGCCCCAGAGTGTCCTGATTGCGGTGGAATACTTGAAATGGGAGAAGGTTGTATGTTGTGTCGTGGGTGCGGATTTTCTCGCTGTGGTTAAAAATATTATCTCAATGCTTGTCGTGACTTCGTGTCAGTTCACTCTTGTGAGTGGGCTGACACGGTCATTTATCCAGCAATACTTTTTGAGAAAGTAATGCTGGATTTATCCACAGATTTTCATCTTGTGTCTAATTTTTAAAGTGTTAAAATAATTATCACATCAACAATTTATTAATTCTTATTAGGGAAGTCCGGTATTAATTCCGGCGCTGTGCCGCAACGGTAATGCATCTTTTATGATGACAAGCCCGATCGCTGATAAGTGTTCGTCTTTGACGGATATCCCTCGAGCAAGGTTTATATTGGATTGATATTTCCTGCTTGTAGAGAGTAGGTTTTTTTATTTAACTGTCATTGCGAGGGAGGGTACTCCCGACCGCGGCAATCTTAACGTCGAGATATGGCTTGATAATAGATTCTCGTGCCACATTGCGTTGATAAGATTGCCACGTCGTCATGAGTACATAACTTCTCGCAATAACAAGTAATTAAACATTATGAAAATACACAATAAATTTACAATATTAATTATCATTTCTATTATTACATTACCAATTATAGGATTATTTGAATCATCAAGCGCTGCTGTCCAACCTGAGGTTGGAACATACTTAGAATCTATAAGTCCGCAGACAGATTGGAGTATTATGGCGCGCGCAGCAATTGGACAAACCCCAACTAATATAGATTTTCTTAAAACATTAGATGGTTCAACTGCTAATGATTATGCAACATATATATTAGCAATTACTTCTCTAGGTGAAGATCCTCGTTCGTTTGGGTCTGAAAATCTAGTATATGGTTTGCGTCAACTGTCTGATAACGGACAAATAGGAGATGAGATGTATTTGAATGATGATATTTTTTCGCTGATTGCTTTACGAGCAGCAGGAGTAATCCAGTCCGATTCTCTAGTCACTCAAGAGGTCGATTACATCAAGAGCAAACAAGCACCTGATGGAGGATGGAGTTGGGATTCGTCTGCAACCGAAGGAATGGTAGATTATACTGCAATGGGAATAATGGCTTTAATATCAGCAGGTGTAGATACAACTGATTCATCCATAGTTACTGCAGTGGATTTTTTAGCTAATGCGCAAAATGATGATGGTGGATTTGGAATGAATTCATCAGACACATCAAATACTGCTTCAACTGCTTGGGTATTATCTGCAATTAATTCTATGAATGCTGATGTAAATTTTTATAAACCAGGTGTATTAAGCCCAATTGATTATCTAGATGCAAGGCAACATGCGGATGGGTATTTCTTTTTTGATGAAACCTCAACTTCTGCAGACCAATTCACTCAACATACAACATCCTATGCTGCAATTGCTTTAAGTGGAAAATATTATCCTATATCTTTAATTATTGCTCCTGCAACATCATCCTTGCGTATAGAGGGAATTAACAGCACTGTGTGCGTTCTAGACAACGCGCAAGGACTTTCTGCTTTAGATGTAATTAAATCGTCTGCTCAAGAGTGTGGATACACTTATGTAATCCAAGAATATGAATGGGGACCTTATCTTACAACTATTAATTCAGAAATATCTGAAGGTAATAATGGATGGATATTTGTGGCAAATAACGAGCATTTAATGGTTGGAGCAAATCAATTTGCAATGACTCAAGGAGATGAACTTATTATGTATTATGGAGCATGGGATTCTAAGTTATTGCGAATTACACACTCAGAATCGCCCGTGTCCATTGGAGATACAACAACAGCTCTTGTTGAAAGATATGATTCAGGGGCATGGTCCATAATTCAAGGCGCAACACTTACTCGTGGAGCAGAAACATTTACAACAGACGCTTTAGGCCAGGTCAATTTATCATGGCCTACTGATGGAGCGTATTACTTATATGCTCAATCAGATATAGGTGTTCGCAGTGAAAAGATTATGGTAGTTGCAGGCGATGCAGGAGATTCGCAGAATTTAGGGATGAGCGTTAATATTGAGCAGCTAGATGTAGGTGGGTCAAATCCAGATATACCAACTCCAAGTACAATATTTGGAGTAACTGCGGATTTAAGTTTTGGCACTTTAAATCCAGGGCAATCTCTAACAAAACAAGCCACAATTATAAATAATGGAGACTCTAATATTGCAACAACTGCAACAGTAAGTGGAGCATCCTTATTTGTAAATAATATTACCTTAGATAATGTTATTCCAGCGCAATGGCAACAGACCATTGCTGGAAGTGTTTCCACTGATGTTGATGTTACTTTATCTGTTCCATTTTCTTATTCTGGATCAGGTGAGGAGCAGGGGACTTTGGTATTTTGGGCTAATGTAGTTAACTAATATATGAAATTATTTGTCATCACAATTTTTTTATTATTCCCATCAATAGTGTCTGCTGCCACAACTGGCATAAGCGAGACAAAGTTTGATGTGGAAAATACCCAAGGATCTATTTCGACACAAAAGTTTTGGGTGACAAATACTGATACAATCGAGCAGACATATGAATTAAAAGTTGATGAATCTAAATTAAGCAATGCTATTAGCATCACCCCAAATCAATTTCGTTTGGCTCCAGAGGATGCCAAACAAGTAATTGTCCGATTTCGACAGCCATTAGAATCCCAAAAAGCTCATATTTCATTAATTGCATTTGACAGTAACCAATCGTCAAACCTTAAAGTTGCCAATGGAATTAAAATTCCAGTGCAATTTGCAACAAAAAAAGTTGCTGGCGCTATGTCTACAAATATTATAAAGAAACAAGATAGTTCTACATCAAGTATAGGTTTATTTCATATCCTGGTATACACAATAGATGGTATACTTCTAGGATTGGTTGCGTTGTATTTCAGCAGAAAAAGATTAAAATATAATCATTAAGATAATTATAAAATTAATTTTTTGTAATATATTTATATGAAACAGTTAAAAATAATTTTGTTTGGGTTGTTGTTTTTTGTTGTTGGTGTGTTAGTAGGACTTGGGTTAGAAGATAATATAATAAAGCCATCTCAGCAGTGTGATAATTCTACTCCTTTAGTTCAAGAAGAAATTACAGAGCCAAAGGTTAGCGCAATGATTGATACTGGTGAAGATTTATTAGGTTTTTTAGATATTGATATTACAGAAGCTGGAACTGTTTGGGCTGTTTTGGAAAAATTATCAACAGAAAATGAATCTTTATCTGCTAGTGGTATAGATTTTGGTGATCTTGGTATGATGATTGATGATATTAATGGCCTTAAGAATGGTGATAATGGTATTTATTGGCAATATTGGGTGAATAATGAATATGCTAATGTGTCTGCTGATAATTATGCTTTGAGCGATGGTGACACTATACTTTGGAAATTTACAAATTCTAAATTCGAATTAATAGAAACGGACACAAACTTATGACGAAAAAACAAATTATAATTCTTACGATTATTTTTGCTTTAGTGACAATCTTAATGCGTGTTATACCTCATCCTTGGAATTTTACTCCTATGGGAGCTCTTGTTTTATTTTCTGGATTTTATTTGCCTCGTAAATGGATGTGGTTATCCTTGGTTGCACTTAGCATCACTGATTTGATTATTGGTACATATCAGTTACAGGTTATGATGGTTGTTTATGGATCTTATGCTGTTATGCTGGGTGGTGCCTATGCTTTAAGAGGCACACGCACAGTGCGTATGTACAAGGCGCCTGTTGTGCTTGGTGCAAGTCTTGCTTCGGCAGTATTATTTTTTATTACGACAAATTTCGCGCATTGGATGTGGTTTGGTGGGTATGCACATAATCTTTCTGGCTTGATGAGTGCCTATATAGCAGCAATTCCTTTTTTTAAAAATTCTTTGATGGGGTATGTCGTATATAGTGGAGTATTTTTTGGAGTTTATGAATTTGTAAGATATAGCGCCAAATTAAAGTTTCATCAAAAAAAAATTACTAGCAGTACACTGCTATAGTATATATTTGTGACTCTTTTCCACATAAAGATATTCAAAAGTATGATATAATATTCAAACAATTATATGAATATTGTTAGAAATAGAAAATATATTTTTATAGCTATTTTGGCGGCTTTTGCAAGCTTTGTTTTTTCTTGTTGCAATATGCCAATTGGACATAACATTGGGTTGCATAATGCGCAAGCAGGACATAATGAGTGCTGTGATATTAGTAAAAATTTTGGATTATCCGCAACTCATAATCAACCACTATCTATTCCTTATAATACAAATAATCTACTCCAAGTTATTGGTTTATTCGCTTTAGGTGCGTTTGTTTTGTCAGTATTCACAAGAATGCCAGTAGAGCATCGATTCCTATTGTACGATAAACAAGTGCGCAGAAATAAAGGAAGCGTAAAACTATACAATTTATTTACTTTAATTTTTAGTAAAGGATTACTCAATCCAAAAGTTTTCTAATAATTTTAATTTAAACCTTGTTTTTTATGTAGCACATAATTGGGCAAGGTCTTTTTTATTATTTAATTAGAAAACATATGAATGAAAATAAATTATCACCAAACCAGACATTTGTGCTGGGAATGGGATCGGTTTTGTTAGTTGGATTTGGAATTGGATTTTTTGTTTTGCTTGGGCAAGTTTTAAAAGACGACAAGCCAAATTCTGGATCTATTGTACCCACTGTGGCGTCTGGCGCAGTAGCGGCTCAGCCAAGCGCAGGAAATGGGACATCAGACATAATATTAGCTGATATCACTAAGGATGATTGGATAAAAGGAAACCCAGATGCTAAAATTAGTATTGTAGAATTTTCTGATTCAGAATGTCCATTTTGCAAGCGCTTCCACGAAACTATGAATCAAGTAATTGAGGCATATCCAGATGATGTGAATTGGGTATATAGAAATTTTCCTTTAGCGAGCTTACATAGAAAAGCAGAAAAAGAAGCTCAAGCTTTAGAGTGCGCAGGAGAATTGGGTGGCAATGAAGGGTTCTGGAGTTATACAGATCGTCTTTATGAAATTACTCCATCAAACGATGGATTAAGCGAAGATGAGCTTCCTAAAATAGCAGAATATGTTGGAATTAATAAATCTAGTTTTGAAGAATGTTTGTTATCAGAAAGGCATGCAAGCGAAGTTCGAAAGGATTTATCTGATGGAACCAGAGCCGGAGCGCAAGGAACTCCATATTCTGTTTTGGTTGTTGATGGAGAAAAATATCCTATTTCAGGTGCAGTTCCTTTTTCGCAGATTCAATCAATGATTAATTCATTATTATAATGCTTATGTTCAAAGCCTTAAAAATAGTATTCAAAAAACCAGCATACATTCTTATTGCAATTGTTATTGCTTTATTTTTATTTTTGTTTGCTGTGTGGTTTCCTAATGCATCCTTGATAAAGTATATACTAGGATCTGATAATATATCTTTTACTGAAAAGATTATATTTTTGTGGTCTTCTTTGGGATATTTTAGAAACAATTTTACACTATTTACAGGGTTTATAGTTGTTGCTGTTGCGTTACTCTCTGGAATAAATATTGCAATGTTAAGTTTTTATTTAAGAAGAAGACTTGTTTTAGATAGAGCTTTGGGAATTGGATTTTTAGGAACACTTGTAGGGGCTATTGGGTTTGGATGCTTGGCCTGCAATTCAGTTATCTTATCTTCAATATTAGGAGTTAGCGCAACAGCTGGATTTATTGGGATATTGCCTTTTGGAGGAATAGAGATTGGTTTATCTGGAATTTTACTTCTTATTATTTCGATTCTTCTTGTTGCAAAAAAGGTAAACGATCCCTTGGTATGTAAAATTAACTAGTCCGTCGCCTGCCCGCCGAAGTGGCGGGATGAGGCGGAATAAAATATGAATAATAATTCAAAATTAATAATAGGCTTAGTTGCTATTGTTCTATTGATTGGAGCATTCTCTATGAAAAATTGGAATAGCGTAGGCCTAGATGATTCCTCTGGAACTGTAGCAGGGGATGCTGTTAAGGTAACATTATACAAATCACCAACTTGCGGATGTTGTGTAAAATATACAGCCTATCTCAAAAAGAATGGATTTAATGTTGAAATAATTACTACAACAGATACATCATCCATAAAAGAAGAGCAAGGAGTGCCAGTTGGCATGGAGAGCTGTCATACTTTGGTTATAGGTGATTATTTTGTTGAAGGGCATATACCAGTAGAGGCAATTGAAAAGCTTCTTACAGAGAAGCCAGATATAGATGGAATTGCTTTGCCGGGAATGCCTTCAGGTTCCCCAGGAATGCCAGGAATCAAAAGAGGTGCATTTGATATTCGTTCAGTTTCGGGAGGGTTAACTTCAGAATTTATTAGTATCTAATTATATGATTAATAAAAATAATTTTTTTGGATTAATGTCCTTGTTCTTGATAATATTTCTTATCGGTCAGTTTTTCGTGTATATAGGATATGTTGCTTCAATGGAAAAGATGCACAGCGAAATGCATAATGAAATAAGTCATGAGCATGGCGTAGATATCGATCAAATGAACATGGATGACAAGCGAGAAGAATTTATTCAAGCAAAGGATTCTATTATAGGTGAATTAATTGCTGTGGGTGATTATGCTTGCTGCTTAGAAAATCCATGCACTTATTGCATAGAAAAATCACCCAAACATGGTGAAGGTGCAAAATGTACTTGTCTTGAAGATGTTATGAATGGAGTGCATCCTTGCGGAGAATGTATTGGCGAGATTATGGAAGGCCATGGAAATAAATTTCTAGCACCATATTTTTCCGAGGCAATTGCAGAGGAAATGGGAGTAGAACACAAGCAAGAGATTATGAAGATGATGACTGAAAAGTACGGCGTTCCTATTGAGGATCAGATATAGGTAAAATTGTTTTAATGTATATGTTTTTATTGTTATAATAACAAAGGAGTATTTATTATGAAGCACAATCATGAAAAACAACATGATCATACAGAGCATCATTCTATGATGGCACAGGATTTCAAGCGCAGATTCTTCATCGCGCTTGTAATTTCAATTCCAGTTCTAATTCTGTCGCCAACCATACAAGAGTGGTTTAGTTTTAGTGTGCCTCAATTTATGGGTGATAAATTCGTCTTATTTGGATTAGCGTCAATTATTGCCTTGTATACTGCTTGGCCATTTTATACTAATGGTTATGAAGAGCTCAAAGAGAAACAACTTGGAATGATGGTTTTGGTCTCGCTCGCTGTCTTGACTGGATATCTATACTCTGTTGCTGCAACATTTTTTATAGATGCAAAAGATTTTTATTGGGAAATTTCTACTTTGACTTTGGTCTTGCTTCTTGGGCATTGGATTGAGATGCGGGCTGTTGTAGGTACATCAGGCGCGCTCAAAGAATTAGTGAAATTGATTCCACCAAAAGCAAATCTCATTAAAAATAATGGAAGCACAGAAGTTGTAGAAACAGCAGAGCTTAAAGTCGTGGATATGATTTTAATTAAGCCAGGAGAAAAAGTTCCAATTGATGGAATTATTGTTGAGGGTTCATCAAGTGTGAATGAATCATTAATTACAGGAGAATCAAAACCAGTTGAAAAGAAAGTAGGAGATGAAGTAATTGGAGGATCTTTGAATGTGGATGGCTCGCTCACCGTCAAAGTCGCAAAAGTTGGGGAAGACACTGCGCTTTCGCAAATTGTGGAATTAGTCAAAGAAGCTCAATCATCAAAGCCTAAATCACAAAAACTTGCAGATAGGGCAGCACATTGGCTCACTATCATAGCAATTATTGTTGGATTGCTCACATTTTTTGTTTGGAATTTTTGGCTTGGTGCAACGTTTGTATTCGCTCTAACTCTTGCTATAACAGTAGTTGTAATAACCTGTCCACATGCTTTGGGTTTAGCTATTCCAGCTGTAACAACTATTACAACAACTTTAGCAGCTAAAAATGGCATCCTTGTCAAAAATATGGATGGATTAGAGCAGGCAAAGGATGTTGATTGGATCTTATTTGATAAAACAGGAACTTTAACAAAAGGTGAGTTTGGTATAAGAGAGGCGCAAAGTTTCGGATCTATGCAAGAGGATGAGATTCTGCAAATTGCGGCATCACTTGAATTTAAGTCCGAACATATGATTGCGCAATCTATTACTAGAGAAGCAAAAGATAAGAATCTTGAATTGTTAGAAGTTCAAGATTTTAAATCTATTTCTGGGCAAGGAGTGATAGGGAGTTTAGGGTTACGAGGTAAGGTTTCCGAGATTATTGTCGGGAATATGAAGTTGATGCAGGATAATGGAATTGAATTAAATAGCGAACATGTTCAAAAGGTTGCAGATTTAGAGAAGCAAGGATCAACCGTAGTGTATGTTGCGATTGATAGTGAATTAGTTGGAGTTATTATTCTTGCGGATGTTGTTAAAGATGAATCAAAGTTTGCAATTGAAGAATTAAAAAAATTAGGCAAAAAAGTTGCCATGGTTACAGGAGATAATGAGGCAGTTGCAAAGTATGTTGCAAATGAATTAGGGATTGATAAAGTTTTTTCTCGAGTTCTTCCAGAAGATAAAGTAAATAAAGTCCGCGAACTTCAAGAAGGCGGATACAAAGTAATGATGGTCGGGGATGGAGTGAATGATGCTCCAGCTATCACACAATCCGAAGTTGGAGTAGCTATTGGAGCTGGCACAGATGTTGCAGCTGCATCATCCGAAATTATATTAGTCAAAAATAATCCTTTGGATATCGTTAAGCTTATAAAACTTTCTACAGCGACAATGGCTAAAATGAAGCAGAATCTTATTTGGGCTGTTGGGTATAATGTTTTAGCTATTCCTATGGCAGCTGGTGTATTTTTCTCGTGGGGACTTATTCTACGTCCTGAATGGGGTGCGATTGCCATGACTTTGTCGTCTATTATAGTAGTTATAAATGCTTTAATGCTTCGTCGTGTGAAATTAGTGTGAAATAATAAGATTATGCTAATAGTAGTATTAATTTTATTAATATCTGGATTTTTGGTGTCTGGTGAGTGCTGGATTGAGTATTTTGATTTTTTTTGTTAAGATTGTTGTTTTTTTACCAGCCAGAGGCTGGCCAGCCTCTGGCTGGTAGCTTTTTATCGTATCCATTGACTTTTTAAGTGCCCTATGCTATATTCCTTGTATCTTGTTAGCATCTCTCTCAATTAATTTGATTAGGTGCGTCAGTCGAGCAAGTAAGTTATAGATAAGTGTTAGCGAGAGAAATCTTGCGCACCACACAATCAAATTATGTCAAAGAAACTATACGTTGGAAATCTTCCATATACTGTGGACGACAATCAGCTTTCAGAAATTTTTTCTGAAGCAGGTGCTGTTGAATCCGCAACTGTGATTTCCGATAAATTCTCAGGACGCAGCAAAGGCTTTGGATTCGTTGAATTCTCAAATGACGACGAAGGCCAAGCAGCTATTGATAAATTCAATGGCTCTGACATTGATGGCCGTGCTATCGTTGTAAACGAAGCTCGCCCAATGAAACCTAGAGATGATAATCGAGAATAACTCTTGATTCAAATTAAAAATCCCCTGGCATTCGCCGGGGGATTTTTGTTTACAATCATTTATAAATCTACAAATTCATTCTAACTCTGTCAGTCCGTACTTGTTATGTTTGACTCGTAATTCTAACTATTTGTAGATTCGTAAGTGACTATAGTAATACATACTACACCATATAGGTTTATTTGTCAATAGCAGCTTGTTTTTTTAACGCTCCATAGGGAGTGAAATGTTAAAAAATGGCCGTGCGATCTGGGGAGATCACACGGCCATTAGAACTATTTTTGGCGTAAACGCCTGACATAGCGCCTACGTAAGGAAGTCCTGCTAGCAAAGAGTCTTGCTAGGAACGAGATGGGGCGAAGAAGCAATCTAGGGGTGGTGATTATGACGCCTATGCTGGCTATAATAATGCCAGCAATAGAGTTTACGACTTCGGCAATGAATGCTTCTTTGCCAAAGCCAGGACTCTCTGCGCCAATCATGCAACACCCAAATACTGCTATGAGTAGTCCGATGGAATTTCTCACACCAATTCTCCTTGTTTGAGAAATAAAGCAAAACAAGAGAGGGGAGGGTGCGGGGAAGAAGTAGCGTTTTTCTCCTTTTTTGTTGGTTTTTTTAGGGAAATATTAGTATATCATATATTTAATAACTTGTCAAACCAACACCAAGACTCAAGTATTCGTTTGGTGCTGGGCAAGTATGTATTTGTATGTGGCATTATTTATGTATAATTGCTAGAATAATAATATATTATTATTTTATTATATTATGACAGATGAAAAATGGGAACAATTAACAGGGCAAATTAAGGACTCTTTTACTGTTTTGGAGGATAATAAGCGAGAAGAAGAATTAGAAGGGGAGACCACAGAAGAGTTAGTTTTTGAAAATGAGACAGGTAAAATGAAATTAGTGCGCAATGTACGTCCTCGTGTTTTGGAACAAAAATCAATGTATTCTAATAGAAAAGGCGCAACAGCTGATGTAGAGAATGTCTACTCAGATACAGAAACAGTCGATAAGGTTGTGTTGTTTAGAGAAGAAGCAGGGGAGTGGGAAGAGATAGATGTAAGTGCTTTGGGATAATTTTTGTAATATCCATAAAGTTTTTTTGTGGATGATATATTTGTTGTTCTATAATTTATTATTTTGCCCTATTATTATTGTGCGACACTAAGTAAAAGTTTTACAAAAGTGATGGGTTTAATGTAAATCCCTTAAGTTTTATGTGTTTAACCAAAAGGTTAATTTTTTTTTGTAAAATTTTAGATTTTAGATTTTTTTAAAAAATATTTTTTTAAGCAAAAAAAAATTCCCAGCCGCTCGTGTAGAGTGACCGGGAATCGTGTTCGTATCCTGCTGGATGGGTTAGTTGTCAGCGGGATACTTACAAAGAGCAGAGAATCTCGCGCATTTCTTCTTCCTTGTTTTCGACTTTTATCATCAGGAAGGCATTGGACCATGCGCGGTACAGATTCGACGAGTGTTCGTCACTTCTGAAATACACGTCGCCCATCAGGAAATCCGTGAGATACCGGATTGCCAGTTCCATGGCTATGAGATTAACACCTATTATAGCGCATTCAGTGTCATCTCTTGTCCACGTCTCCGAGGAGTGAACATATCCAGCCATGATAGACCTAAGGATGTCCAGGTCTAGATCAGCGTCTTCGGGGCCGAATGTGTCGGACCCTATCTTGTTGCACGCAGACCGAAGGCAGTCCCCGATATCCAGATGCCTTGATCCCATCATCAAGGTATCCCAGTCAACAATTCCTTTTCCTTTTCCGGTTCTGTCATCGATTAGGAAGTTGTTGACTTTCGGGTCTCCGTGGATCGGCTGACCTTTCCCGCCTTTCTTTTTGAGTATTTCTGAAAGCTGATTCATGCGGGCTTCGCGAGCCAATATCACTTCGATCAAATCTCCTATTTCTGGATGGTTCTTTCTCCTTTCTATGTCAGGATCTGGGTGTTCTTCTTTTAGCGCCTGTCTTAGGTGGCTCAAGTATTCTGGCGTGTTATGAAACCCTTGAATGGTCTGTTCAAGCCCGCAATCAAGGTCTGCCAAACACTCATGGAAAACACCAAGCATTCTTCCCATCTCAAACGCATGTTGCGCGTTTTGGATAGTTTGGAATGTGGTGGTCTCCCTCACATAGTGCGTGAGCCGCCAGGCGCTTCCGTCGCCATTTGAATACAGCCATTCGCCGCGTTTGGTCGGAATGAGCTGTAGAGAATCAAGCCCATTTAATCCAACCAAGGCCTTTTTCCGAAGATGTTGGCTAACAACCAGCATGTTGTCAACGATTATGCCAGGATCCCCGAATACTTCGGGATTAATCCTTTGCAGCACGTACAAGCCATCAACTAGGAAGGTTTGGTTGATCTTGCCCTCCCCAAATGGCTCTATCTTTGTTGCTGCAGGTATCTGAAACTGCTCTGCAGCTTTCTGCGCCCTTTCTTTGAGTTCCCCTAGATTCATTCTTCTATCCCCCTATCGTTGCATATAGAAATCTTTATGAAAGCCTTTTTTCAAGGTACCGAACTATTGTCGAGTTTTTCAACAGTAGTTTTATTCCTTGAAAACAGAAGATTTATAGTTTTTCCCAAATTGTTTGAAAAATCATTACTTGTGTTTTATAAGTATTCTTATCTTCAACCACAACACCAATTGGCTCGCCATTTTCATCTAAAGAAATAAGAGCAATTTTTCCGGCGTAAATCATTGTATAAGTTGGAGCACCTTCTTTTTTAGAAATCCATTTTCTTTCGTCTAGACCATGCAACTCTCCTCCTGGGCCAATTGAGATTGATTCTACGCAAATTTCGCGTTTAATACGCTCATCATTCCATTTTGGGAAAACGTTGTATAAAGTATTACGAATAGCGCTTGAAGAATATACATAATATTTTTTATCTGTTTTTCTGCTTACAGATGTAAGAACATCCTCTAAAATTGCACGTAATCCAGTATCACCTTCAAAATATTTTGCCTTTGGTTTTGATTCTGATTTTTCGTAAAGTGATTTAAGTTCAGGTAAAATTTCCTTAATATCTTGCTCTAATCTATTAATATTCTGCTCTCGGATTTTTAATGCATGTAAAAGATGTTCAGGAGGCTCAGATGTAAAATATCTATGCTTTGTTTTATCAACAAAACTAACCAATCCTTCATCAATCAATTTATTTAAAATATCATGGGTAGTGGTCCTGTTAATATTGGCCTGTATTGCAACTGTTCTAACAGGCGCTGATCCAAGCTTTAATAGGGCCAAATATATGGCAATTTCTTTATCATTTAACCCAAATTTTTTTAATATAGTTTCTATCATATAAAGGTATTCAGTACTATATTAGATCACCTAAAATATTTGTCAATTCAATTTTTATAGTTCTCTGTGGAACCCTGTAATTTATAGCTAATATTAGATAAAAAAAATGTCAGGAATTTTCCGACATTTCTATAAATTTATATAAAAAATATTTTATTATTTATTTATTTTTTTTATCAATTTCCAGTAATTACTATCTAAATTTTTATACTTACCAAGAATAGGTTTCATATAATTTAAAAATTTTTTCTTAACTTGGTATTTATCAAAATCAAAATAAGTATTATCTAAAATTTTTAGTTTTTTCCAATCAATAGAATTAAGCTCAGTGTCCGAAATAGTTAGCTTACCATCTGAATTTGTAATATTAACCATGTACCCAGTTTTTCCTTGTTGAAGCAATCTAACAGCATGCTTGCCAAGTTTTTGTCCAAGCTTCCTATCCAAATCAATGGGTGGGCCTGTTTGCGCGTAATTTCCCGGGGCAACTAGTTTGGTATTAATATTTAATTCTTTTTTTATTTTATCGCGCAGAGCTAGGCCAATAAATTCTGGTCTCTTTGTTCCATATTCATCTTTTTGGTCGTCTTCAATCGCTGATAAAGATTTTCCAAAATTAGCATGCTGTGCAACTGCAACAGTAGCGAATTTGCCATTTGTGTTATATCTTTTTTTAATAATTTTGAGAAGATTTTTTAAATCAACCTGTTTTTCGGGAGGGATAATAACATCAGCATTTCCATAAGAACTAGCTGCAGTAAGCCATCCAGAATCAGCGCCCATAATTTCAACAATATAAATTCTGCTTAAAGCGAAAGCCGCATCCTCGCGAATTTCATTGCAAAAGTTGCTGATATAGTGAGCAGCAGAGGCAAACCCAGGAGAAAAATAAGTTTGAGGAATATCATTATCAACTGTTTTTGGCACGCCAATAATCGCAACTCCATCTTTTGCGAGTCTTGATGCGGCCCCCAAGGTATCGTTCCCGCCTATTGCAATAATATAATCAATATCTAAATCTTTAATTCTTTTTTTAATTCCTTTAATTCCTTTTGGTAGTTTGTATGGATCAGTGCGAGAAGATCGCAAAAAAGTGCCGCCAGTATTTTTTATTGGCTCAATATTAGTGTTTGTTAAATCAATAATTTTTCCTTCTTCTCCAAGACAAGCCCACCCAAACATTCCACCCAAAACCTGTAATTTGTTTTTTTGTGCACTTGAAATAACTCCATAAAGGGTTGCATTTAAAGCAGGAGCCAAACCACCTCCAGTAAAAATAAGTATTTTCTTCTTCATAATATATATTAAACAACGAATATGCTAAAAATACAACTATTGCGCTTATTTTGAATAATCCTTAAAAAATGGTATAATTATTTTATGCTTGTCAAAAAGAAGCTAAATAAAGAAAAATCAATTTTATTGGGAATTTTTATAGTGCTGTTTTGTGCCAGCTTTGTTTTGATAATGTTCGAGAGAAATAAAATTAACAAAGAATTAGCAGAATTAGCAAAAAATGAGCAATCTAAAATTTCACAAATAATTTTAGGAGATCAAGTTTCGCGCACATCTGTGGCTGAGTATAATGATATTGTTAAAATTTCTTTTGCAAGAATTTTATCTAACATAAGTAGATTTAGAGCTACAGGGAAGTTGATTCGCGCGGAATCTACTCAAGCGTATAATGATTTATTAGAAGCAAAAGTTCCTACAATATATCAAGATTTTCATCTTAATCTTGTATCTCTTGCTAAATATCTTTCCCAAGAAGAAAATCCAAGCTTGCTCCACGTTATTAGTGGGCGCGATTCTTTGTTTAAGGAGTTTCCTTGGCTATCTGATTTACTAAAATAATTTAAATCATGAGAATATCATTTAAAATCGGATTAGCTGTTACAGGAACTGCAGTTGTGCTGTGGGGTGCTTTGTATTCTTTATTTTATTTTAATAGCGAAGATTTAGGCATGTATCCAGAAATATCAATAGGAGAGGTTCGTGGAGAATCAATAAAGCGATTTCAGCTTCCTAAAGATGAAATACTTATAACATCTAGAAGAGCGGTTGGGGTTGATACCGAAGATATTCTTTTGATTACTGAATCAGAAAAATCATTAGGCAAAAAGGTCTATATAGTTCGTGGACATGATTCATTGGTTTTTGAACAAAGAATTTCCAAAAGCTATAATCAAGTAGAGTGGAGTATCGAGGAAAATCAATTTCTTATTGATTCTGATTCAACAGAAGAAGAACTGTGGATAACTTTGGTTTCAGGGGACTATCATTTAGTTCCTGGTGAATAGTTATGCCTAAAAAAGATGAACATTTTAGCGTATTTAGTTTTAAGGGATGTTTTTTAATATTTATCATTATTTTTGTTTTGTTTGGGATTGGAGCAGGGATTACAATAGCAAAAACAGGATTGTTAGATATTCCAATATTGTCCAAAGCTATATATAAACCCACAGAGCCAACAAGAGAAATTATTACTTCTCAAAATGTTGATGTTAAAAAAATTATATCAAGCAAGTTTTCTTCTTTAAAATCAGCTGAATCAACAATTAAAATTACTTTTAGTGAGATAGAGGCAACATCGTTATTAAGATCTCAACTATTAGACATGCAAGACGATGAGTTTAGTATTGATAATGCGCAGATTGTTTTTTTAGATGATGCAATTGAAGTGTTTGCCGAGATTTCAGACCCAAGAGAAGCTGTTGTAAAGATTGTTATTGAGCCACATATTGCAAATGGAGAATTAGATGTTAAAATACGTGATATTGATATAGGTGGTTTGGATCTGCCTTCTTTTATACCAAATTTAGTAATTTCTACTTTACTTGAGGGAAAGCTGGCTGAAGCAGAAAAGATATTATCTGAATCCCCTATTAAAGAAGTTCAAATTATAGATGGAGAAATGAGTGTAGTGATTGATCCATCGGAGATGAGATAGTTCTGTTATTATGTTTAAGATTTTATCTTTTTGGGTGTTATCTCTATTATTGCTTGTATCTTGGGAATCGCTTTTAATTCAGCCGATTCGTTTATTTTATTGGCTGGGAATTTGCCTTTTATCAAGCGCTGTTTTGGGGTGGCTTGCAACTAAGTATGATGAGAATATAATTCGCGCTAATATAGATAGGTTGGTTTTTGTTGTTTTTTCTTTAGGCACTTTTTGGTGGCTTTTGTGGATTGATTACGAGTTTTTAAAGTATGCTTTTCCTATTCTGGTTTGGATAATTCTTATTTATTCAATACGAGATTTGTGGAACTCAAAATCCGAAATTATTGATTCAAAAACTAGGTTAGTTTTGTTTTTTGGTGGAATATTTTTTTGGTCTACAATAAGTTTTGGGCTTATTGGTGTTGTTGGGTGGCAAATATGGCATGCTTTAGGATTGTTTTTAATAAGTTTTGCAATACTTTCATATTCAGTGATTGAGAATATTACTATATCAAGTAAACAACATATCCAACTTTGGTTTATGTTGTTGTTAATTA
>Ga0222658_1000650_pt1 | contig 18070 bp, 22 predicted proteins | sample AntAcemetagen476_FD_179830 | JGI IMG/M metagenome (GOLD analysis project Ga0222658, IMG submission 179830) | Saline water microbial communities from Ace Lake, Antarctica - #476 | ecosystem: Environmental > Aquatic > Non-marine Saline and Alkaline > Saline | place: Antarctica: Ace Lake... | reverse complement strand
TAAGTTTTTAATTCAGAACCACATATCATTACGTCAAAGAACATTTTAAAATAGTAGATTTATTTTGATTAACACTGACTATTTTTATTATATATTAAATCATTAAAGTCAAAAAAGTCAAATTCATCACAGAATCTAAAGACTTCTGTGTTTTCTTTGACGGGTCATATAAAAGAATTATCGTCAGCTTTCCAATCTTCATTATCATATTCATTATTATAATTTTTTCTAATTGTTGCAAAATCTTCTGAAGTTATATCAATATCAATCCATTCTTCATTTATTTTTTTTAAATAATGTATTAATGTTTGCATTATTAAAATATTATCATCCCAATCAAATATAGAATAACTAAGTATATCTATATTTTTTTTCTCATTTAAATAATTAATATAATTTTTCATATTTATTTTATTTTAATATTCATCAAAAAAATCTTTTTTGATTTCTGTTATTAATTCATCTACATTATTATATATAGTTTCATTTTTATCATCATAATTTCCTCCCATAACAGAATAACCATCTTCTTTTTTAATAACATTAATTTTAGCATCAAATTCAATAACTAATTCACAACAATATCCTTCTTCATAACTAGACCAACCATATTCCATTTCTAATGTTTTGTTATTTTTCCATTCATAATCAATATAATTTTCTTCTGTGGTATTTGCCCAAGTTTTTATTTTTTCTAAAAATTCTTTAAAGATTTCTTGATCTGTAATAATAATTTTTTCAAATTTTTTTAAATATTTCATAAAATTACATATTTTTTTATTATATATTAAAAATCCATTTGATTTTTCCTGAATCATAAATTCTAAATATACCATTTTCTAAACAAATTTGATGTTCTGTTTTATTTTCAATATTAAAATATTTTTTTAATCTATTTTTTCTAAAATTAAATTTATGAATTCTTTTACCATCTATAACACATGAATAATCTGGTAATATTTTTTTCGTTTTTTTAAAGTTTAATATTTTATATAAATTTCCATTAGAATAACTATTATTTGAAAATGTTAATATTTTATCAAAATTATAATTTTTAATAAAATATTTAAATAATTTTGATGCCCCTCCAATTACATTTGAGTTTAATTTATTAACAAATCTACTTAATTCATAATCATTTTTTGTTTTTTTGAATAATATAATAGAAACCAATTCATTTTTATAAAATAACCCTAATTTAATTGAAGACCCAACAAATCCTTGTAAATGATTTTCATCTAAAAATTTTCTAATTAATTTATTATCAGTAATTTCTCTAATTTCACATTTTCTTGCCATAATTTTTTCTTGATTTAAATTTAATTTATTTAAAATCATTGATTTAACAATATCTTGTTTAAAATTCCAATCATCTTCCCAAATATGAATTAATTGTATTTCTTGTTTTTTACATAAATCAGATTTCATTAAATGATAATTCTTTGGTTTATTTAATTCATTATGCCAATAAATTCCATTAAATTCAAAAGCAAGATTTAAATTTGGTAAATAAATATCTAATTCATATGGATTGATTATTTTTCTCGAATTTTTAATAATTGTTTTATCATAATTTTCTCTAATAAAATTTTGTAATTGTAATTCTAATCCTGATATACTTGATTTAAATGGTAAACATTTAGTACAATATGTTATATTTCTACTTTTTCTACTATTATATAATTCTTTTGTTATATAAAATTCTGATTGACATATATGACATATGCCAGTTAATCCATTATTTTTAATTTTTATAAAATCATTATTTTTATTTAAAAATCGTTGACCAGTATTTATTTTATATGTTTTTATTTGTTGAGTTTTTATTTCTTCAATTTCAGATGTATGTTTAACACCATATTTATTAAATAATGTTATAATTCTTTTATTTTTTATCTCTAATAATTCATTTTTATTCTTTTTATTCCATTTTTCTTGTTTCAAATTTTTTATTTCTAATAATTCTGAAATATTTTTTACTCCATATATTTTTAAATTAGTATTAACTCTTTTTTTATTTATTATTTCTGTTTGATATTCTGTTCTTTTTTTATATGTTTCTTGTTTTTTTTCTTGTATCTCTTTTGATAAACTAATATTATCAACACCATATTTATCTCTAATTGTTTTTTTGATTTTTTTTTGTATTTCTTTTAATTCAAAAACATTATCAACTCCATATTTTTTTTGATTATTCTTTTTTAATTTACATTTTTTACATAAATAATCACCATTTTTATAACCATATCTTAAATATAAGACATATGCTATATTTTTTTCTATTCCACATTCATCACATTTAATATTTATTTTTGCTTTACTACCTTTTGTTAATTCATCAATTTTTACTGTAATATTATCTTTATTTGATATTTCATTATAAAACTTTTTATAATGTTTAAAATTAGATGGATTTATGATTACTTCTACTTTTTCATTAATATACATAATTTATTTTTATTTTATATATAAATATTTCATAGTTCAAATTCATATTAAGTTACTCCTACAAAAAGTGGAAAAATATCAATAAAATTACTTAATATATAAAAATAAAATAAATTTATTTATGGGAAATACTAAAAAACACGTACTTATCTTAGAAAATTCTCCTAAAGCATTGATTTTGAATGAAAGTACAACAACAAATTTAAATGGTGAAAAAGAATATCGTATGGGTGGTGTATTTACAGAATTTGATGTAATGAACAGAAATGAGAGAATTTATACTTCAGATAAATTTTTACCCAGACTTAATGAATTAATTGAAAGAAAGAATACACTTGGTGTTATTTATGGAGAATTTGATCATCCGGATGTCTTTGACACTTCATTGTCAAGAGCATCACACGTAATTGAACAAATTAGTTATAATCAAACGAAGAATTGTGTTGAGGGACAAATTAAATTATTAAGTACACATTGGGGTAAAGAAGCAAAGGCAATAGTTAATGATGGTTATCCTCTTTTTGTTTCATCTAGAGCTGCAGGTGTTACAGAAAGTAATGGCACTGTAACTGTTAAAAAACTTTTTACTTATGATGCTGTTGCAGATCCAGGATTTGGATCAGCAAGAATGCATTCAATTAATGAATCTTATGGAGGATCAATTAATGAATCTCTTGGATTTAAAACAAATAACTTTAGGATATATGATGTATCTGACGAGTCAAAAATTAATGAATTATTTATGGAAAATAATAATGATGGTATAACTCAATCAATGATGGATGATTATACAAAATATCTTGATGAAGAGCTTAAAAAAGTAAAAACTGAGTTAACACAAAACATCAAAGAAGGAAAGGTTGATCCAAGTAAAATTCAAAATTTAACGGAAACTTATGAATTATTAACGGAACAACAAACAAAAGTAACTAAATATTTAGACTATTTAGCTGAAAAAGTTCAGATTATGTTTACTGAAAACAAAGATTTAAAAGATACAACTAATAAATTAAAAGAACACAATGATTATTTAGTAGAAAATCTTAATAAATCAATAGATTATTCTAAATATTTAGCTGAACAAGTTGACAAGAATATTAATTATTCTGAATATATTGCTGAAACTTTAGATAAAAATATTGATTTTTCTGAATATATTGCAGAACATGTTCATAAAAATATTGAATTTTCTGATTATTTAGCTGAAAACGTTGAAAAATCTATTGATTATTCTGAATATATTGCAGAAAACGTTGATAAATCAATTGAATATGGTGAATATATTGCTGAAAATGTAGATAAATCAATTGAATATGCAGAATATCTTGCAGAAAATTTAGATAAATCAATTGAATATGGTGAATATATTGCTGAACATGTAGATAATAATATAGCATATGCTGAATATATTGCTGAACATGTAGATAATAATATAGCATATTCTGAATATATTGCTGAAAATGTTTCAGATTCACAAGCATATATGAATTATATTGCAGAAGGTCTTGATAACACTATGGAATCAATCAAAGAATCAAAAATATTTGAAAATACTGATAATATAGTACCTCAAATGAAAGTTGTTGATGATGTTACAAAATATTATGATGAGGACGATGATTTTGTTCAAAGACCTCAAGCACAAACTCAAACTCAAATTACACAACCTGTTTCAACAGAACCAGCACAAGACACAATTACTCAACCAGTTGAGGAACCAGTTGATGTACAAGCACAAGTTGATGATCAAGCACAAGTTGTTGATCCACAAGCACAAGTAATAGGGGAACCAGTTGATGGTCAAGTTGATGGTCAAGTTGGTGAACCTGGTATGGAAGAAATTCCTACAATAGAAACTCCAGGTTCTATTGAAGAACAACCAATAATGGGGGCAGATGTATCATTTCCTCCGGGAGAAACTGTAAAAATTGGTGATGGTGGAAAAACCGGACAAGTTGTTGCATCAAATCCAGAAAACAATATAGTAGTATTAAAAGTTGATGATACTGGAGAAATTGAAGAATTTCATGAAAGTCAATTAACTTTAATAGGAGATAAAATCCTTGAAACTACTGATCAATTTAAAAACATCGTTGGAAATTTAATAACAGAAACTAAAAAACGAAAAGCGTCTGAAACAAAAGATCCACATTTTATACAATTCTTAACCGAAAAGAATAAACGTACATGGTACGATTTATCATCTCAGGATAAAGAGAAAGTTATATATGCAATAAACGAAAGCAAAACTCAAATTTACTCTGAAAATCAATTATTAAATGCAATCAAAGAATCACTTACAGTAAAAGTATCTTTCGAAGATACACTTATAGATAACATACCAGCTTCATTGAAACCAGTATGGGATACATTAAATGAAAATTACAAAGTTAGTGTTCTTAGTCAAGCAAAACTTTATCCAAACTTAAACACCAATACTAAAATGGAAAAATTTTGGGAAAGTAGAAATTTAGAAGGTTACACTTCTATTAATGAAACAAAACAAATTCTTAATGAAAACAGATTTATTGATAAAAACTCTTTATCTGAAGAAGAAATTGATTCGTTTATATCTAAACTTAAAAATTTAGATAAATAAAAATAATATATATATTAACTGATTTTCAAGACGTTATATAACTAATTGTAAATCAACAAAAATAGAAAAAAATGACATTTTAAAGTTAATATATAATAAAAAAAAATAATATAATATGAATTTTATAGTAGATAATGCGAAAGCATTAAAAAAATGGGGTCCAGTTCTTGAATCACTTAACGTTGATTCTGAAAAAAGTTCATGGATGGCTGAATATGCTGAATTTCATCAAATGAATGAAAATGTAGCTTATTCAACACTTGGTAATCTTTATGGTATGGGTGCAGTAACAGCTCCAGTCGTAGGTAGTACACCAGGTGCAGTACAAACTTTTGGTACACAAACAGGTGGTGCTCAAGGTTCAGGTGATATAGCACAAAACTTATTACCAATTTCTATGAAAATTGCAGCTCAAACAATTGGTTTAGATTTAGTTGCTGTTAAACCAGCTTCTTCTCCAAGATTAGAGTTATTATTCGTAGATTTCAAATATGATAATAATCCTGAAGGTCATTCAGATTTTGAACACGCAGATGAAAGACCATTAGTATTTAAATTGTATGATACAACTCAACATGCGGATTTGATTGCATATATTCAATATGATTTAACAAGATTATCAATCACTGAAACTATTGGTGGTATTGATAATAGAATGTATGTTGCTCTTTCAGGTACATCATTCACAGGTGGAGATGCTGGTACACAACCAACATTAACAGCACCAACTAACAAACAAGGTTGGTTAGAATTCTTAGGGTTCTCTAGAGTAGATGGAAATCCAATTTTCAGATCATTTAGACAATCTTCAGCTGGATCAAATGTAGCTAATTATGTTGTTAATGTAAATAGAAATACATTCCCAGCAAGTACTGATTCTGTACAAACTATTTTAAGAGCATCAGAAATCTTATTATCAGCAAGTACAATCACTATTTCTGCCGCAACAGAAATACAATTAGTGTCAACAATGGAAGACCAATTACCAGGTTTCTCAGCAGGTTGGAATCTTAATACTCCAATGACAAGACTGGAAGATGAAAATCAATATCCAGGTGTAATTGGACCAGACTTATTCACAAAATCAATCCAAGTGGGTGATATTGAAATTAGTTCAGCTTTAAAAAGAACTCAAATTGAAGATATTAAAGCTTCAACAGGTATGGACATTGTTCAAAAACTTGAATCAGTTCTTATTAACGAATTAACTCAAACAATATCTAAACAAATTGTATTGAAAATTGGTGAATTAGCAGCAGAAAATAGAACATCACACACAACTCCAAAAGATACTGCTGGAGTTTCAAGATTTGATTTTGATGTAGATGCTTATACAAATGTTTCTGGATCCGCTCCAGGAGGTGAAACTTATCACTCAATTCAAAGAAAACTTGTTGCAAAAATTAATAACGCATCTAACTTCATCGCAACTGATGGTAGAGTAGGACCAGCTCAGTACATTGTTACTAATGGTAATCTTGCTTCTGTACTTCAAGATGTTGCTGGATACACAATTAATCCACCTGCTGCAAGTAAAATGAATACAAATGGACAATTATACCCAATGGGTAATATTTCCAATATTGCTATTTATGTAGATCCTTATATGAGATGGGACGACAACAGAATCTTCTTAGGAAGAAAAAATTCAGTTGAACAACCAGGTTTAGTATTTATACCTTACCTTATGGCACAGTCAATATCTCTTATTTCTGAAGCAACTTGGGCTCCAAGAATGTTAATTCGAAGTAGATACGCAATAACAGATATCGGATTTTTCCCATGGAAACAATTCATGTCTATTCACGTAACTGATAATAATGGTGTATTAATATAATCATTAACATCTTTAAAACTTTTAAAAAGAGAACAATTTTATTGTTCTCTTTTTTTTTGTTTTTCATATAAAGTGATTGTTTGACTTATTGAAAATTAATATATATAACTAAAAAAGAATATAAATGGGGCTTATTACAAAAAAAATAAAAATAAAAACAACAAATAAAAACATATCACATTACAAAAAAATAAATAATAATATAAGATTTTAATGTAATTAATGTTGAAAGACCAATTTGTTTTTTACTACCACCATAACAAATACCTAATCTTTTTTTAGCATTATCAAAACCTTTAAAAGACCAACCTTTTCCTTTTAAATTTATAGTTTTTAAACCATAAACAGTTTTAATTTTCCAGTTTTTTGAGAGTAATTTATTTACTAATTTTTCAGTTGTTTCTAATTTCATAATATTTTTTGTTTGATTAATAATATAATACAAAGATACAAAAAAATATTGAAATAATAAAATTTTTATTGTAAATTTCTTCTGAGAATATATAATAAAATTTTATTATTTGTCTTATTCAATTTTAATATATAATTTATGAATAAAAAACCAAATGGTTATTGGACAAAAGAAAAATGTCAAGAAGAAGCATTAAAATATAAAACAAGAACTGAATTTAAATCATTTTCAAGAAGTGCTTACAATGTTGCGTATAAAAAAAATTTTTTAGATGAAATTTGTTCTCATATATTAAAAAGAAATAGAAAACCAAATGGTTATTGGACAAAAGAAAAATGTCAAGAAGAAGCATTAAAATATAAATCTAAAACAGATTTTAAAAAATCTGAAAAAGGGGCTTACAAAAAAGCAACACAAAATAAATGGATAAATGATATATGTTCTCATATGAAATCTGACAGAAAACCAAATGGTTATTGGACAAAAGAAAAATGTCAAGAAGAAGCATTAAAATATAAAACAAAAGCTAATTTTTATAATCAGAATAGTTCTGCATATTCAAAAGCATTAAAAAACAAATGGTTGAAAAATATTTGTTTACATATGACAACTAATATAAATGATTCAAAAAGATGTATTTATGCTCACATATTTTCAGATAATTGTGTTTATATTGGTTTGACTAATAATTTTAATAGAAGAAAAAATAAGCATTTCAAATCCCATAAAAGTTCTGTTTTTAAACATATGAAAAAAACAAATTTAATTCCAAAAGTAATACAATTAACTGATTATTTGAATGTTAAAATCGCCCAAGAAAAAGAATCATATTTTGTTAATTATTTTAAAGAAAATGATTGGAACTTATTAAACATAATAAAAACAGGTTCTATTGGTTCAAATATAATAATGTGGACAAAAGAAAAATGTGAAATTGAAGCATTAAAATATGACACCCGATCTGAATTTCAAAAAAAATTACCGGGGGCTTATACGTCAGCATTAAAAAATAAATGGTTAGATGAAATTTGTTCACACATGATACAATTAAAAAATCATTGGACAAAAGAAGAATGTCAAAATGAAGCATTAAAATATAAAATAAAAATAAATTTCTATAATAAAAATAATAGTGCATATAAAAAAGCATCAAAAGAAAAATGGTTAGTGGAAATTTGTTCACATATGATTCCATTTAGAAAATCAAATGGATACTGGACAAAAGAAAATTGTCATTTAGAAGCATTAAAATATCCTAAAAAAATCAATTTTCTTAAAAAATCTCATAGTGCTTATGAAAAAGCAAGACAAAATAAATGGTTAGTGGAAATTTGTTCACATATGATTTAATAATCAATAATACTTGATTCTAATTCTAAAATTTCTTTTTCAAGATGATCAATTTCAAGATTTTTATCTATCATCGTTTTTTTATATTTCTTTCTTTCAGCATAAATATCAGTTAAAACTTTATTAACAACACCAATCTCATTTCTAAATACTGCTCCAGAAATTGTTACAATATCATTATTTGTAATTTCAACTTGATGCCCATTAAATAATGCAAATTTAGTTCCTTTTATTAATTGTCCCTTATAAGAATCTGCACTTATATTAAATTGTCTCATTGTAGTGGGATATAAACTAGCGAAATCATAACATGTTGTCCAGGTTGACATTCCTCGAATTGGTTCTTTTACCCAGCCTCCTTTTACAGATTTTGTAGAACCATGAACATCATTTTTAACAAGAATAATATTTTTCTGTTCTTTCAAATCTTTTCTTAGGATTCCTTCAGTTACAGAAAGAGTAGATAATGCTTTTGTTATAGTTGTTCTAGATAGAGTGGCAATACCATACATAATATCTGCTAATCTGGTTTTTTCATGAATTAATTGTACTAAAATTGAATCAATTGCATTATAAAATATAAATTTCTTAAAATCTGTTGCATATAATATTTTCAAATTACCTTCATAATCAACTTTTTTTAAGTCTAATACTTTCTCAGCAATAAAATTTAATTGATTTGATTCTTTTATTTTTATTGATTGATCCCATTTATCAAAGATTTCCATATAATCTATAATTAATCTATGTTTTGGTATTTCTGCATGATTTCTTGGATCTCTTTCATTTAAAGGTTCTAATTTTTGTGTAAATGAAGATAATGTTGGATCTATACCAATTATTCTTGCTCTATTTACTAAGAAAACCCAATCATAATGAATGAAATTCCATCCAGTTAATACTGCCATTCTGGGAACTAACGTTTTAAAAAAATTAAGAAGCATATCATATTCATTACGATATTGAAGATATTTAAATTCCCAATTCATATTAAATTTACTTCCATAATTATTATTTATATCATTATGTATTGAATTAATTTCTTTTTTAGTTAATGGATCTGTTCCAATAACTAAAACTTTGTTTTTATTTACAATAGAAATTGATAAAACTCGACTTTCTGCTTTTTCTGGTTCTGGTTTTTTATCTAAAATTTCAGTTTCAATATCAATGAAAAAAATATTAGGTTCATTATATTCAAATAATACATCTTGTTCTTGTTCAGGTAAAGAATCTAAAAAATCATAAATAGCATATTTGTTAGGATATTTTGTATAAATTTCTTTTGTTGGTCGACCATCCCAAGTAACATATGTTCCATCTCTTTGTGGATCATCTAAAGAAGTTGAAATATATTTAGTGGGTTGCCAATTAAAATATTTTAATTTAATATTTCCATCTTTAACAATATGAGAAATAATTAATTTTTTCTTAAAAGAATTATATTCATAATCTATAATCATTTGTGATATTTATTTTTTAATATATAAAATATAGTCAAAAATGAAATTAAGTTTATATATGAATATGAATAAAATTGAGAAATTTATAAAAACCCCACAAAATTTGTGGGAAAACCTCACATTAACGGTGAGTATTATATCATTAATATATTCATTTAGATGATTTATGTTTTTGACATACATTATTAATGTGATTAGTCATTTGTAAACAATGTGAACAATAATGTAATTCAAATTCTTTATCTTCTTTTTCACAATCTTTAGAATTTTGATTTTCAAATGTTTTATTTTCTGTAAAATCTTTAAACTTAGTTTTCATAGATTTTTTTTGATTTTGAATTTTTTTATTTTTTAAATGATTTCCACAATTTTGTGAATATAAATCCAAATACAACACCAACACTCAATAATGTTATTATAATTGCTGGGATATTTCCAGGAAATATTAAATTTAATAAAACTAATACTACAAATAGTATTATTAGTACATATGTTAAATTTCTGTTTGATATTTTCATAGTTTTTTAATTATTTTTTTAAATGATAAACATTAATGTAAATGATACAATACCAATAAAAAACATTATTAATCTTGTATTCCAATTTAACCTTATTTTTGCTGTACTTGTTTTTGAAAAATCTCTCCATCCTTTTGGATAAGAACCATCAAATTTATTTCTCATCAGATAATACATCCCATCATGAAAGAAGGGAAATAAGAATGGTATTGCTACAGCACCAAAGACTGCACTCCAACTGAAAATAGTGAACCAAATATAAACAAATGGTATAAAACAACATGTTCTTAATACTGTCCATAATATATGTTCATATTTTTTTAATCTTTTTGCTTTTCCTTTATATACATAATACCAATACATTGCTTCTGACCAACCAAATATGGTTGATATACCGATGTATATTAACAAAAATACTATTGATATTAAATAACCCATTTATTATTTTTTAGATTTTGGTCCAATATTTATTTTAGATGTTAACTCTTTAAAAGTTTTTATCTTTGTATTCTTTCTAGTTATTTTATTATCTTCCATTTTAGTTGATTTCCCATCAATTGGATTATTAATTGTGTTGTGTTTTCCTCTTACAGTTTTATTTTTTTCTGTTTCAATTGATAAATCTGAAAGTTTTTTTATAAATTTTTCTTTATTGTTTATTTTTGTTATTTTTTGATCTTTTGCTTCAATTCCTTTATTATCAATTTTTGGTGCAAATGCTTTCTTTTTAGTTTTAATTATCTTTGAATCAAAATCTTTTGCTAAATCTGAAAAACTTTTAACAGATTTTTCTTTATTTATTTTATTAGAAAGTTTTTGATCATTTGCTTTTGAAGCTTTTGCATCAATATTTGGGGCAAATCCAGTTTCTGATTTACTAACTGATGGGGCATTATCTTTTGATGAGTTACTTGGACCTAATAAACTAAGATCTGCAACAATATTTTTCTCTTTTGTTTTTGTTTTAATTCCTTTTACAGCTTCTTTTAAAGAAATTTTAACTAATTTCATAGGTTCATCTACACTTTCAATGAATACATTAGTGCCTTCAATTCTTGAAATGAATCCTTTTACACTTTTTGTTTCAATATATTTTCCCTGAAGTAATATATTTCTTTCTTTTTTTGCATTTGGAGTTTCTGCCCAATCCCAATTCCTGATTGTTTTCATATTTCTCATGATTTCAATCGGTGTATCGTTATCTGTATTTTCAAATAATTGCTTAAATGTTTTTACGTTTTTCATATTTTTATTTTCTTTTTTTAATTTTGTTGGTTTTGTAGTTTTAACTATTTCACTTTCAGTAGCATCTGGTATATCAATAGGAAACATATCATCATATGTTGATATTTTTCTATTTCCTTTAGTATTTGCATCAAATGGGTCATGTGTCCATAAACCATTAGGTAAACCTTTCTCTGATGGACTTTGATGGTCAATTGTGCCTCCTTGTCTTTTAATTTCTTTCTCAATTCGGTTCATTTGATTTAATGTGCTTTGTCTTAATAATGTCATTTTTTACTTTCATTTTTAATTATATATAAAAAATCAATTTTCATTTTTTATATATAAAAGAAAAATAATGATATGAAATATATTAAAGATTATAAATTATTTGAAAAAAAGATAACTAAAAAAGAATCAGATAATTTTAATAAAGAAATAGAAGAAATATTATTTGAATATGGAGCAAAACCAAATATTGATGTGTATGGAAAATGGATTATTGATACAATTGTGGGTTCATTATATATTGTTAGATATGATGATAATCAAGGATCTGATGTATATAGTATATTTATGAGATTTAATGATGTTAATAAAGCAAAAGATATAGTTGATTGTAACCCATATTCAGGTAAATGGAATATTCATTCAGATTCTTATGAAGATGCTATTTTACAATTAGAAGATAGATTAGAAAGTATTAAAAAATAAGAGAAAAATATTATGTCAGAGAAAAATACTATTCACACTAAAAAATGGAATTCTTGTTTTAATAAAGTGAAAAAAAATAAAAATGAAGAATCTGCAGCATCAATATGTTCAGCATCAATTGAAGATGGTGGAATTAAAAAATATCATCAAAAAAGAGACAAAAAAGATTATTATTCAAATAGGAAAAAAGCTGAAAAGAAAGAAAAGAAAAATGAAATGATTACATCATTTGATGAATATTTAAATGAAACTTTATATAATAGTGATGTTTCACCTGGACCATCTATTATAAATAATCCAATTGTTACTCAAGCAGCTGGATATTTAACAGGTGGTGCAAGTGATGGTATGATTGGTGGTGGTCCCGGATTTGGTATGACAGGTGCAATGGGAGGAGAATTCCCAAAAAAACAAGGGCCTACATCAACTCCTTATCCAAACAAATTTAAACCAACTGTTAAAAGAGTAATTTCAAAAGAAACAAGAGCAAGGAAAAAAGCATTGAAAAAATTACAAGCAGTAAGCATGTTGAGTTTTGATGATTTTAAAAAGAAAAATACTAAAGATGAAAATAAAGAAAATAGAAAAGATAGAGAAAATAAAGAAGATTAATGAATTGTTTGAAAATTTTGAAAATTTTGAAAATCATAATGAATCATTATCTGCAAAAATCAGAAATAAATTATCACCATATTCTTTTTTAAATTTTTCTAATATATTTATAACATCTGATATTTTTGCATTATCATATTCTTCATTTAATTTTTCAAATAATTTTATATGTTTCATCTTTATTTTTATTTTTATATATTAACTTTTTAATATATAATTTATATGAATATTTTTACCAAAGCAAAATATAAAGAAATGTTAGATAATTTACCAGAATCATATATTATTTCAAAAGATAAAAAATTAAAAATAAGAACTCGATATATCAAATGTTATTGGATAAATTCTATACCATATGTAATATATTCAGATTTTGAAAATAAAGAACAATTTGATGTATTTTTATATAGAAATTTTAGAAAAATAACAAAAATTGAAAGTGCTAATACATTAACTAATGAAACATTTTATTTAAAAAATGGAGTTCTACATAATGAAAATGGGTTTTCATATCAAAAAAATGAAAATAAGGAATATTATTTAAAAGGTAAAAATTATTCTTACCAAGAATATAAAATTATTTTTAGAGAGAAAAAATTAAAAAGAATATTAAATGAAACATATTAAATATTTTGAAAATCAATATAATGTGTATTATAATTCTCATGGAGAAACAACAACATTTGAAGATATAATGGAAATTGAAGTTAAAAGAGGAAATTATTTAAAAGAAGATTTTCTTAATTGGATGAAAAAATATAATATATCTTTAAAAGATAATTGCATTTGGGTAACAGATAATAAAAAAGATGTTTATAAATATATTTTACCAAGTGAATATTATGATAAAATTGAAAATGGTGAAAATATTAATGAATTATTAATGAAAGAATTTGGAACAATAGTTGTTGACTTATTTACTTATACTAATAAAGATGGTTTTATTATATCTGAAAGTAATGATGGTGAAAATGGGTATATTTTTATTTTTAAATAAAATATATAAATTAGTCAGTTATATATTTTTATTTAATTTATTTATTATTTAACTATGATTTTCCTCTATTTTTTGATAAACATTATTAAATCGTTTATCTAATTCTCGATTCCAATCTGTATTTGTGTCATCAAGACGTTTAAATAATGAATTAATTGTATTATTTAATTCATCTTTATCATCATTAACTTTTTTGTGAATATCATCTGAATGTTGTATTATATCATCAATGTATAATTTATTATTTATTATTAATTTATTATTATTTTTGACCTCTTTTTTTAGCTTACGTACACCAATACCCGACCATATAAAATACCCGATCACCAATGTTAAAATTACGCTCACTATAGCTGTAATAATTATTGTTATTATCATATTTGTTTTATTATTTTTTGATAACTGACTAATTTAGTTTAAAATATATCTTTTTTTATTCTTATTTATTGTTTAAATATTAAACAATATTCACAATTTAATTTATTTAATAAATCTGCATATATTTCTCTAATATTTTTATGTTCATCTATTTTAATAAATTTATTTATTGAATTTGAACTCTTATCTAATCTAATTTGTTCTAATGGTAATATTTTTTTTAATAATTTATAATTTATTTCTGTTGGTTCTCCTTTGAATAAAATTTTATCCGTTTTAGCATCTGATATAAAATCTAAAATTCTTTCTTTCATTTTTCTTTGATTATTATAACTTACAAACACAACATTACTTTTTAGTTTAATTTCCATATATATATATATTTTGTTTAATTTTAAATATTTATAGAGAACATATCTAAAAAAGTTTATTTTGTTAATTTCAACTTTATAAAATATATAGATAAATCATATGAGAATGAACTACACACAAACTAAAGATTTGTGTGTTTCTACGCAACACGCTTAATCTAATGATTTACGTTAAGTTACGCTGGGATTGTCCCTAACCCCCCATTAAAGTTTTTAAAATCTTAAATTATTATCAGTGGTCGTGGATCTTATTTCATATCCTTACGGCTTGATTGATTAATTCGTTGATTAATCTTCACTTTTCATGATTTTACCTAAATTAAGTTTTTAATTTAGAACCATATTATCATTACATCAAAGAACTAAAAACTATTTCTATAATATATATAATTAAAAAATAGTGACTTTTTGCCATTTTTGAATGTCAAATTCATCACAGAAGCTAAAGACTTCTGTGTTTTCTTTGACGAATCTTATAAAAAATTTTATTTATAATTTCTCATCTTTTATATTAAATCCTTTTAAATCTTCATCAGACCATTCATCTTGACCTTTTTTAAAAGTTTTTTTCTTTCCTTTTTTCTTCTTTTTCTCTTCTCCATCATAGAACTCATCGAAAACATCTGGAAAATACATCTCACCATCAGCATCAGTTTCATATTTCAAATTGAAATAGTCCCGAAAATTTATTAAATCTGATTTTTGAAGTTCTCTTTCTCTATTAATTTTCAAATTTTTATCAATTATTTTTGATAATTCTGTCACAAAATTATTAAATATTTTTAATGTATTTTCAGTAAAAATTCCAATTATTTTTTTCTTTTTCTTTTGAAAAGATCCTAATATACATTTAAATATGTATTCTATTTTTTCATCACTTTTCACATATTGAACAGTTTTTTCATTTGATAATAAATCAGTATTTATTTTAAATTTATCTTCTTTAAAAAATTTTGGTATTGCAAAATTCCATTCTAATAAATTTTTCTCATTACTTTCCATATATTGATTAAAGATTTGAGAAATAACTTCAATATATAATTCTTCTTTTGTTATTTTTCCTATTTTAATTTTATCAATATCAATTAATTGAATAAATTCTAAAAATTTTAATAATATTAATGAATAAATTTCAACATATTCAGAATTATTTTGAAATTCCATTTTTGAATAAAGTGGATTTAATATTTCAAATGAATATTTTTCATTTTTATCTATTTTAATAACTATTTTTTCTAAATTATTATTAAATTCTTCATTATTCATTAAAAATGAATTTTCAATTTTTGGATTTAATATTTTATAAAAGAAATATGCAAAATTATCTTCTCCAAACACAAATTTTAAATCTTCTTCTTTTGTATTTAAATATAATTCTATAACTTCTAATTGTTTATCAATTAATTTACCTTTAAATAACACTGGTAATGGTTCAACTTCAAATAAATTAGAATATTCTAATATTTCATCATAATCATAAATATAATTATTCTTTTTTACAATTGACGTTAAAATCAAATTGTTTTTAGGTATTCTTGTATATAATATATTTCCTGGTTGAGAATCAGGGAAATATTCAAACATAAACCACCAATTTGGGTTAAGTAATTCTGTTACATATCCAGGTAATGTGTGCAAATTTATAAATGCTTGGTTATAATATTTTTGTACTGTCAAATCTATGAAATTTAAAGAATCTGATTTTAATGATTTTGATTTTATAATAAATTTTTTACCATTCCATTTTACAAATATTTTACTACCTTGTATATCTTCATAAATTAAGAGATTTTTATCTTTTAATATTTTAGTAAAATCATCACTATTATCTAATGTTTTAAATCTTGCTATTTTAGTCATCTTGTTTTTTAACTATATTTTTTATTATATATTAATATTTTTTGACCAATTTATCATTTATATATATTTGAAAAAGAAATATACTATTATGGATAAAACTAAAATACAAAAAATAATTTATAATCATAATCTTAATCCTGATAATTTAATTGAAGTTAAAGATGATGAAATTTTTATTAAAGATGGTGATATTATTTATAAATTAGATAATAAAGGAAATAAAATGAATTTAAATGAATCATGTAAAGTTAATAATGTAAAAGATGATAAAGTAAATATTAAGAAACCAAGAGGTTGGGCATTAAAAAAAGAATTTATAGATTCAGAAGGAAATATTTATCATAAAGGAAAATTACAATTATAATTATCATAATAAAAATTTAATATATAAAAATAAATTAATTAATTATGGCAATGAAAAAATGGTTATTAAAAAGAAAAACATTAAAACATTTAGGATTTACTTCTGAAACAGCATCTACAATATTTAAAGCGACAAATATTGATGAAAATTTAAATGTTACATTTGTGAATGATAATATGTCAGGATTGACATTTAGAGGAAATATCTCAAATGATTCTAGTATTGATGTGACAAAAACAATGGATAAACTTAGTGCAACAACAGGATATATAAATATTACTAATGCCACTGGGGAAACTGCTGGAATATCAATTGCTTCTGGAGCAACTGAAACATTTATATTATTAAATGAAGATGGCATCACTGTTGCTAATGCTGATTGTACTTATGTAGTTAGTAATTCTAATGCAGTTTGTTCTTCAGTTGGTATTATAACTGGGGTTGATATAGGAATATGTAATATAAGTATAACATTGACAGCAGATACTGATGTTGTTAGTATAGTAAAAGTTACAGTTACTTCCTAATTTTTAAATAAAAAAATTTAAATTAAATCTCAACTTAAATATAATTTAAGTTGAGATTTTTTATATATAATTATGAAAGTTTGGTTATTAATAAGAAAAATATTAAAAGAACTTGGATATGATTCAACTACTTCATTAGATATGGTAATTTATCATATTGATAATAATAGATATATTCATTTAAAAATTGGAGATGAAAAATTTATTTTTGATATTAAAAAATTTAGAAAAAATAATATATTAATTCCTATTGAAGAACCTGAAATCCCAGATGATAAAGATAAAAAAGATAAAGATAAAAAAGATAAAGATAAAAAAGATAAAGATAAAAAAGATAAAGATAAAAAAGATAAAGATAAAAAAGATAAAGATAAAAAAGATAAAGATAAAAAAGAT
>Ga0222658_1000648_pt1 | contig 18101 bp, 32 predicted proteins | sample AntAcemetagen476_FD_179830 | JGI IMG/M metagenome (GOLD analysis project Ga0222658, IMG submission 179830) | Saline water microbial communities from Ace Lake, Antarctica - #476 | ecosystem: Environmental > Aquatic > Non-marine Saline and Alkaline > Saline | place: Antarctica: Ace Lake... | reverse complement strand
CCTTAATATGTTTTAAATCTTTAAGTAGTTGTTTATCGTATTCATACTTTCTACCATTTCTTAATTCGTGAGTTCTTACAATTCTTAACAATTGTTTAATTTTTGGAAATGTTTTCCACATCAACATTATTTTATTTGAATCTCTACCAAAATCACTTTTATCTTTTGTATTTTTATCTATAACATGATATATATCATTATCTTTCAATAAATTATAATACATTTTTCTTGCATCTACTGATGTCTGTGAATCTGATACCATATAACCATTAAACCTTAAAAATCCTTTATATATCTTATATCCTAACCCTATCCCTTTTACATAATGAGAAATGCTTCTTGTGTGATATCTATTCTTTAAATGTCCAAAATAAACTTTTCCACTATCTTCTTCTTTAAAAAAGAAATCTTCACTTACCAACTTATACTTTCTAACTTTTTCATCTAATTCTTTATCCTTAAATCTCACATTATAATAATCCCTATCACCAAGAGGACTTTTATGTGGATTACGTTCATAATATAAATCATCTATTGTAATATTTTTCAATTTATTTTTTATCTTGGAAATTTCTATTATATCAAAATCCGTAAATTCTTTACCCTTTACCTTATGATTATAATAAATTATTTTATACCCCTTTTCTTTTATATAATTAATCTTTTCTTTATACTCTTCTTTATCTCTTGTTAAATACAATGTATCATCATAACTACATTTATAATATACCCCATAAAAATTATTTAATTCTTTAAATAAAGGATTTATTATATTTTTATCGACATGTTTAAATGTAATACTATTTTTACTAAACCAATTTTTGTTTTTATGATTTATAAATGCTAAATATATTTTATAATGATATTCACTTTGTTGATAAGCAGAATAAGTATATTCTTTATTAAAAACATTAATTGAATTGCCTTTTAAAAATTGAGGACTTATGATATCATATTTTGCACTATTTTCAGTATATTTATCGTGCTTGAACTTAATTTCATTTACTGAAGTTTTCTTTAATTTAGATACTAATATATCAGTTTTTTCTTTGGATTTTCGATAATATTCTTTATTCTTATCCATATCTTTAACATTCCTCGATAAATAAAAATCTGGATTTTTATCGAACCAATCAGGTTGAACTTTTTCAACTATAAACTTTTTAAATTTCTTAATCATCTTTTATTAAAATTTTTCAATATCATTATTTAGGATAAAAACTGAATATAAGGATTTGGAATACCTAAATGAAATTCCTTTGATACATGTCCATAATAATAAGTTATTATTGCAACACAAGTACCATCTTTTGAAAAAGCAATTTGTTTTAACCTCCATTTATTTTCACCAATTAAATGTTCCCAATCATCTCTTATTCTCAAATCTTTTTCTACTAATTCAAAAATATCTGTTAATTTTTCTTTTGATTCATTTAATTTAAATTTATCAAATCTTTTCATAATTCTTTTGTTTTTTATCTATATATTAAAATTCTTTTCGTATATTTGTGTTATGGATAAAAATATATTAAAGAATGCTATAAAGAAAGCCAATATACAATATCGTATTGGAGAACCAATTGAAATTCAAGAACTTCCAAAGGAAATTCAAGATATTTTAGAACAAAAAGAAGGAGAACTAACCGATAAAAGTTATGATTTCATTCTTAATACATTACATGGAATTGATCCTAATGATGAAATTTTTGATGATGGTATTATAGAAAGTTGGGAAGAAGAAGAAAATGTTATTTCTTCTGAAAGAAAAGAACCATTGGATAAACCAATGTATTCACTTGATAAAATGAAATCTGTACCCGAAGTAGTAAAATGGGGAAAGAAAAAAGGATTAAAAGATAATACTATTATAATTGCAACAGGTAAATACGATGGTGTATCTTCATTAAATAATGAACAAACACTCAATGCACATTCAAGAGGTGATGGTATTGAAGGTCAAAACATTACAAATCATCTTAATAAATATAATGATTATAAACCAGCATCATTTGAATTTTATACAATTGGAGAATTGATTATACCTAAACAAGTATTTGTAGATAATAACTTTGTAAGGGATAATGGAGAACCATATAAAAACCCAAGAAATATGGTTGCTGGTTTGGTAAATAATGATGAAGTATCACCATATTGGGAGTTTGTAGATCATATTAGATATGGTGTTGCAGATGAAGAATTTGATTATGATAAATTAGATCATATAAAAATAATTAAAAAAGAAACAGGTTTTAATGTACCTTATGAAGAAATAATTCTTTCAGAATTAACAACTGAAAAATTGGACGAATTATATTATAAGTGGGGAGAAAAATATGAAATTGATGGCATCGTCCTTGATGTCAATGATAAAGATATAAGAAAAGAATTAGGTAGAGAAAGAAATAATAATCCTGCTTATGCAATCGCTTATAAATCACCACTATTTGAAGAACACACAGATTCAACAATTGTAGATATAGAATGGAATATATCTAAGCAACAATACTTAAAACCAATTGCAATAATTAAACCAGTGCATTTAGGTGGAGTTACAATCACAAGGGTTACTTTAAATAACGCAAAATATGTTATGAATAATAACATAGGTATTGGGACTATTGTATCAATTACAAGAAGTGGTCAGGTTATACCGAAAATTATTAAAGTTCTAAAACCAACTGGATTTAAATACCCACAAATACAAAATTCTGAAATTATTTGGAATGGTACAAATGTCGAACTTATGTTAAAAGATAGTAATGATGAAGTAGATATAAAAAAAATTGTATCTTTTTTTGAAATTCTTGACACTGATTTTGTTTCAGAAGGTATAGTAAGACAATTATATGATAGTGGATATACCACAATTAAACAAATATTAAATTTATCAAAAACAGATTTAGAAAAAATAGATAGATTTGGAGAAATAAAATCTGCTGTTGTTTATAATTCAATAAAAAAATCTATCACTAAGGTCGAATTATCTAAATTACAACACGCATCAAATCTATTTAAAAATTTGGGTTCAAAAAAGTTAAAATTATTAGAACATTTTAATACCAAACCATCATTTGGAGATATTATTTCTATTGATGGATTTTCAGATATATCTGCTAAATCATTTTTAAGTTCATATGATGAATTTTATGATTTTATTGAAGACTTACCGATTACAATAAAGGAAAAAACGATAACCAATAAAAATCTTGAAAATATATCTGTGGTTTTTACAGGTGTCCGCAGAAAAGATTTAGTAGAAATAATCGAGAATCAAGGGGGTAAAGTATTATCAGGAATAACAAAAAATGTCACACATTTAGTGTGTAAAGATGTAAATTCTAATAGTTCTAAAATGCAAAAGGCTAGAAAATTAGGAATTAAAATTTTGAATGTAAATGATTTAGAAAAATTATTAAATTAAGAATTATTTTTAAAATATCTTGGATAGAATTCGTCTAACCACTTATTTATAGAAGAATAATTGTAGGCTGTCCAATTATTTTTATGAAAATCTGAACGATTATTATATTTTTTTGATTCTGTTCTACATTTGTTTTTATTATTCCAAAATCCATTTATTGTTTTTCGTCTAATAAATAATTCATCAATAAAATTGTTTTTTCGTGCAAATGTATATGCTCCACTTGATTTTATCATAAAATCGGTAATATTATCATATTTTTTAGATTCTATTTTACATGTTTTTTTATTCCATTTTATATTATTTGAACCAATTCCACCAGTTTTTACTTTATTTAAAATATTCCAACCTTTATTTTTATAATCATTTAATATTTCTTCTTCTAATAAAATAGCATTATCAACATCAATATAATCTGTTTTTATTAATAATACAGGAGTTATATTTGTTTCTTTAATATGAAGAAATACCGAACTTCTTTCTTCTTTATATAAATGTTGATTATTTCTTCTTTTTATATTCCCAGTTAAACCAACATAACAACAATTGTTGTTAAATTCATAAACATAAATCAATCTTTTATATCTATTACCAATTCTTTTCAAATGAATAACTAATTCACCCCATTTATTTTTTAAAATTGTTCTATATGCAGTAGGATTGTTCTTATCAAATTCTTTTATAGTATTGTATTTTAGTGCAACAACTTTACATTTTTCATATGTCCAATACCCATTAGGTTTTTTTAATTGAATAAAATGGTTTTGAAGTTCAAACCATTTATTCTTTCTTATTTTATTGTATACAACAGGATATTTATTATGTATATCGATTAAAGAAACACATTTTAATGTAATTTCTTTACATCTTTCTTTAGTCCAATATCCGTTAGGTTTTCTCATTAATCAAATCAATTATTTTTTCTAATTGTTTTTCTACCCAAATGTTTAATTTTAATCCATTATCATTACAATATGATTTTAATTTATTATGCAATTCAGGATTAATTTTTAATGTTTTAAATTCTGATCTCGTCATTTGTTTTATTGTTATATATAAATATAAAAAAATGTAATAATTCCATTTTATAAAATAACACCACATAAAACATTTAAATAACTACCATTACTCATTTTGTATAATTTATCTTGTGTTATTTTATAATCATTGTGATTAACTTTACTTGTTTTTTTATTATTTGATACGGTATTTATAAATTTAGATTTAGTAATACTTTTAGATATATTCATATCTGTTGATATAGAATATTCCACAATTTCATTATCACTTGTTTTTAATTTATTTATAATATCTTGAATTTCTTTTGGTGTTTGGTGTTCTTGTTTTTTAATATATTTTATATTTTGTGATATAATAGTATTTCCATCCTTAATTAAGGAATTATACATATTTGGGTTTTCATTTTTAATTTTTACCATCATTTTTATTAAATCATTTATTGTATTTTTATATTCAACGGAAGTTATTAAAGATTTTCCCATTTCAATCATTTTCAATACTTCAATCACTTCAAAATATTTGTTTTTCATTTCGGAATTTTCTTCAATATCCATCATAAATTTTAAATATCCTATCATTGATTTAATATTGTCACTTAAATCTTCATTTGATATTTCAGTTTTAATCATATTATCTGATGTGATGTCTAATGCACTTAACTGCAAAGATGAAGAACTTAAACAAAGTAATAACATCATATAAATAACTATTTTTCTTGACTTTTTAGGTATTCTATTATAATTGTTTTTTATAAACTTAAAAATTTTATCTATAATTTGATATGATTTATCCCCCAATTTTTCAATATTTTCTATTAATGAATTTATCCCAGATAATATGGATTTCATAATTTTATCTGTTACCAAATTTTCATTTAATTTTTCAAAGTAAATAGTTAATTCTGATAATGATATATCATTATTGGCATATTTTTTAATAAGTAATCCCAAATCGTCTTTTGTTGATAAATCATTATAAGTTCTTAAATATTTCATTATTTTTAATTGTTTTTATACCCTATATATTAAAATTCTTTTCGTATATTTGTATTATAAAATAAAGATTATGATGAAAGATGCAAATGCTTCAACAGCAAAGATTAATAAAGCAAAAAATTTAGGTGTAAATATTATACAAATAGATGAATTAAGGAAAGTAATTTAAAATGGATTGTAATAAATGCGAGTATTATAGTGAAATTGTTATATCATTCATGGATTGTCATGGTGTTGAAACCGATATGGGTATCAGAAGAGTAGAGTGTTCAGAAAGAAAAAGAGAATTGATAGGTAAAACTACAGTAGGACTTGGTGATTATACTAATCAAAAAAAATATCGAACATCCCCTGAAAAACATACAACTACTATTGGAATTATCAAATTTATTGATTGTCCTGATAATATTAAACATATAATACCAAAAACTTATTATAGTAAAGATACACCAAAATGGTGTCCAAAGAAAAAAATAAAGAAAATATAAAATTTGTATTAAAAATTTTTGTATCTTTGTATAAATAAATAAATATTAAAAACTATGAAAAAATTATTAATTATTCTTTTAATTCCACTTCTTTTTACATCTTGTTGGGGTAAAATATTAGATATTAAAAAAGAAGTAACATTAAAATCTCTTGATATCGCAGTGGAAAAAGCTAAAGAAAGAACTGTTTTTGTATTAGATGGAAATGATACAATTTTAAATTATAAAACTACATCTGATACAATAGTTGTAAAATTAAAAAACTAAAAACTATGGAATTATATAACAAATACGGATATATTCACCCACCACGACCTGAACAAAAGGTATCATCAGGTGCATTAGGTACTTATGATAATGGTATATATTTGGGACAACCTAAACTTAATGGTTCATGTTGCAATTTGTTTATTAATGATAGTGTCACACAAAAGGGAAGATATGATAACACCTTAACCAATTATAATTTATCAAATGATGAAGTTATGGATATTTTAAATGGTAAAGGATGGAATGTTCTTGTTGGAGAATATATGAATAAATCCAAAAAGGATGAATTTGGACAATTATTCAATCACAAATTTGTAATTTTTGATAAATTAGTTCATGATAGTGAATATTTATTAGGATCAACATTTGATGAAAGAGTTAAATTAATGTTAGACATCTACAAACCTGTAGATGAAACAAAATACTTATATAAATTAAGCGAAAACATTTGGATGGTTAAAACATTCTATGAAAACTTCGGAACTATATGGGAAGATATAGTAAAAACTGATATGTTAGAAGGATTTGTAATGAAAAGAAAATCTGCAAAATTACAACGTGGAACGGTTGAGAGAAATAACCATTTATCACAATTCAAATGCCGTAAAAGTTGTAAGTCGTATGTCTTTTAGATAAATATGACTTTTGGTTTTTTATATATAGGTATAAAAGAAACTAAAAGTCATGAAAAAAACATACAATTATTGGACAAAGGAAAAATGTCATGAAATATCGTTAAAATATAAAACAATAAAAGATTTTAAATTTAATAATGATTATGTTTATATTAAATCATTTAAAAATAATTGGTTAAATGAAATTTGTAATCATATGGTTGATGGTTATTCACCAAAAAAAATATGGACAAAAGATAAATGTATATCAGTATCAAATAATTGTAATAATCGAAAAGAATTTAGAGAGAAATTCAAATCAGCATATACTGCGTGTTATAGAAATGGTTGGTTGGGTGAATTAATTGGTAAAGGTTATAAATCACATGGTTATTGGACAAAAGAAAATTGTCATATTGATGCTTTAAATTATAAAACTAGAACAGAATATAAAAATTCCAGTTATTCATACAGAATTGCAACTGAAAATGATTGGTTAAATGATATATGTAAACATATGATAACCATAGGAAATTTAATGAAAAGGTGTATCTATGTTTATGAATTTGAAGATAATTTTGTTTATGTTGGATTAACATTTAATATTGAAGACAGAAAAGATAAACACAATAAAAGGGGACCAGTTTATGAACATATCAAAGAAACCAATTCTTCTTTTGAATTCAAAAAATTAACTAATTATATTGACGTCGATAAAGCAAAAGAATTGGAAAATTTTCATATTGATAAATACACCAAAAAAGGATGGAGTATTTTAAATAAAATAAAAGGTGGTGGAATAGGTGGTATTAAAAAATGAACAAAGGAAAAATGTTTAATTGAATCATTAAAATATAAAACTAAAAAAGAATTTAGAGAAAATAATAATAGTTCATATGTTGCCACTGTGAGGTATGGGTGGATGGATGACATTTCTTCTCATATGGTAGAAATAATGAAACCAAGTGGTTATTGGACAAAAGAAAAATGTTTAATTGAATCATTAAAATATAAAACAAAAATTGATTTCTTTAAAAAATCACCTGGTGTATATAACAAATGTAGAAAAAATAAATGGTTAGATGATGTATGTGGTCATATGAAAAACAAAAAATATAAACCAAAGGGATATTGGACAAAAGAAAAATGTTTAATAGAATCATTAAAATATAATAATCGAAAAGAATTCAGAGAAAACAATAGTGGTGCACATATTGCTGCTATGAGATATAGATGGATGGATGAAATATCTTCACATATGATAGAAATAATAAAACCAAAAGGTTATTGGACAAAAGAAAAATGTTTAAAGGAATCATTAAAATATAATACACGAAAAGATTTTAAATTAAATAATAGTTATGCTTATGTAAAATCATTTAAAAATAATTGGTTATTATATTAATAATTATTAAATTTAAATAATAAAAAAATAGATAAATATGTCACGGAAAACAATAATGATGAAAACTAAAACAAAATTTATAAAGTCATTGGGATACTTTGGAATATCTACTAATAAAAATTATAATAAAAAAGTTATAATTGCAAATAAATTAGTTGATGAATATAATGAAAAAGTTCATCATTTACCTACCGATGAACAAATGTCATATCAATTTAAAATGAAAAAACGAATGTTAAAAATTATTAAAAATAAAAACTATGAAAGAAAAAGAATTAATTGAATCAGGATTTATTAAAGAAACGGTATCAGCTGAAGAAAGTGGTGATAATGAATATTATTACTTCACTTATGAATTTCCAAATGGTTTTTGTTTGATATCAACAACAAATGATAATAATGAAGATTTTGACATTGAAATGTTTAATGAAACTGATTTTATATTCACTGATATCGAAGAAATTAAATTGTTAATAAATATTTTAAAAAGAAATCAAAAATAATGGAAGAATTAAAAAAAGCAATCGAAATAAAAGAAAAATACAATCAAATGGATTTTGATATATTTGTAGTTTTATTAGAAAAATATATTGGTAAAGAAATACCAAAAGAAAATAAAGACCATTTTAGATTTACAGGACTTCACAATGTAGATTTCTTTAATATGTGGGTAGATTAATATGATAGAAGTAATAATATTCATAGAATTATCTTTAATTATGCCATTTATGGTTTCATATGGGACTTTAATTGAACACATATATGAATATAAAAAATTAGATCCATCAACAAGACACATATATAGATTTGGGGAAGTTATTAAATGGTGGTATTATCTACCATTTGGTCATTTATTTTGTAAAGCAAATTATTAATTATATGAAAGAAAAAGATAATAAAAAAGAAACTGTAGAATTTGATAATTATGGTGATATATCAGATTTGATTGATAAATTAACAGATTTACATACTAAAGGATATACACTATATGATATAAAAATCATTGATTATGGTGATTGTGAAAGATGGATAATGAATGTTAGAGAAAAATATGGAGACTAAAAATGTATAAAACAATAATAGTATCAGATTTACATCTTGGAAACCCTTATTCTAATTGGGAAATTTTAGAAGAATTTCTTCTAAAAAATAGATGTGAAAATTTATTTCTTAATGGTGACATCATAGATGAGTTATATCTAAATAGAAATAATAAAGAATTACCCAAAAAAGAATTAAAATTTTTCAATTGGATGATCAATCTAAAAAATACAAAAGTTATTTATATAATTGGAAATCATGAAAATTTTGATAAAAAACATAAGTTTGTAGAAGAAATATGGGATAAATATAATGTGAAAATATATAGTGATTATATGTATTACCCAACAGTTCCAGATTTATATTCATCATATTATATATCACATGGACATAATACAATATTTAAAAATATAATAACAGATAGTCCAGCCACATTAAGAAAAATAAATAGTTTTATTAGATTTATTGGTAAAATTAAAAAAGTACAATACGGAATAATTCTTAAAAAAGGGAAAATTAATATACAAAAAGGTATTGAATTTAATATCCTTTCAAAAACATCAAAAAAACTTTTTAAAATTGGATTAAAAGTTATAAGTAGATACAGAAGTAAAATTAAATATTATAATAAAAGATTTAATGCTAATATAATTTGTGGTCATTCACATACACCAGAAATTAAATCAATTAAAAAATTTCACTATTTAAATAGTGGTGATTGGTTAGAAAGTAATACTTTATTATCACAAAAATTAGATGGAAATTGGGAAATAATTAAACTATGAAAATAGGTGAAATTTTATATAAATATCCAACCATTATTTTAGAAGAGAAATTAAAACAAGAACTGAAATCTTTAAAAATATATGAAAAAACATCTATTCATATTGAATGGAAAGAAAAAAATATGGAAAATTGCATTCATCGTATAATGGAAATTAAAGAATGTATTTGGCATCTAAAACAAGTAAAATTTAACGGAATAAAAATATAAATAAATTAAAAAATAAAAACTATGAAAAGTCTATTAAAACTTATCTTTTACATCATTCTTATTGTTATTGGTTTGACATTTTATAATAATATTAAAAATGATAATGTTCCAGATAAAGAAAAAATTGAAAAAACAACTGATGATGTTAAAACAATTGCTGATGATGCTCGTGATGAAACTAAAAAAACACTAAAAGATTTAAAAGAATGGTGGAATGAAGATTAAATTAATTTTGTTATTTAAAAAATAATAATTATATTTATTAAAAATTAATACAACACAAACACTTATGATGAACTTAGAAATTAAATTAGAAGAACTTAAATCTGACTATCCAATATTTTACAAATTCTTTAAAGATACTCTTACACATAGTCAAAGTAGATTTAAAAATTATAAAGAAACAAAATATAAATGTTATTATTATGTTGGATTTTATATGTTATCATCACAAAAAACAGAAGAATATTACGAAAAACTTCATACATTAAAATTTGAAGATAGATTAAAAGAAGAAATGACAAAAGCCAGAGTTACAATTACAATGGTGGTTGGTAAATTTGCACTATCTGATCAAACAAAAGAAATTGGGAAACATGTTATGCCATTACTAAAAGATATTGTATCGCGTAAAATGTATATGGAACAATTGATGGGTGAAGAAGGACCAGATCAAGATATTTTAGATACCATTCCTGATCTTGATGAATTATTGAAAAAAATTGAAGAAGAACAAAAAGACAGCCAAGAATTTATGGACAAAATGGGACTAAATATGGAAGATATAATTAAAGGTGGTGGAGAATTAAAAACAAAAAAATCAAAAAAACTATCACCTCAAGATATGTTAAATGATTTAATTGAAAATGAAGAATTTGAAGAAGCAGAAAAGTTCATAAACGAACACCCTGAATTGAAGAAAAGAGATTAGATCAATAATGAACATCATTGATTGAAGTAAACCCTCACAAATTTGTGGGGGTTTATTTTTTATATATAAGAAATATGTTAAATTATAATGATTATATATTTGAACAAAAATTAAATTCTATCTTTTCTAATATAAATGAAGAAATGAATTGGTTATCCAATAATGAAGTTGAATGGGATGTTATTGAAGAAAAGATTCCTAAAACAAATACTAAATTTTGGAATACAATAAATTCTTTGCCTGATAAATTTAAAAAATTAATAGGAGTATTATTGAATAACGCAAGTAAATTATTAGATAATATAACTAAAGAACAAGCAAATAAATTATTAAATAAAATATTAGAAAAAATGCACATTATTAAAAATTTAAGCCTTAGAAGAAAATTAGTTTATCTTTCCGTAATTTTTATTATAAGTGCAACATCACTATCAATGATGGATATTACAACAGCAAATACTGAATTCAAATCAGATATAGAATCTATAACATCAGTTATAAATAAACCTACTAAAAATATAACAATTGATACTAAAGTAAATTTTAAAACCAATAAAGAATTCCTTGATAAATTAGCATTCAAAGAAAGCACAAATACTTGGGATACAGTTAGATATGTTACAAGAAGAAAAGATAAAAAAAGAATTCCAGCTTATGTTGGTAAATATCAATTCGGTAACATGGCTTTAAGGGATATAAAAAGTCATGTAAGAGTTGCAGATTTTGCAAAGGATCCAAGTATATGGACTGAGGACCAACAAGATAAAGATATTATAAAATTAATGAAAAATAATAAACATTATTTAAGAAAAAAGATTAACTTTAAAGGTTATCAACATTATTTAGGTAAAACTATAAATGGTGTGGAAATAACTGAATCAGGAGTTATGGCAGCATCACATTTAATTGGAAATAGAGGAGTTAAAAAATTCTTAAGATCCAATGGTGAAGATGATCCTATTGATGGAAATGGAACTTCATGTTCAAAATATATGAAAATATTTGCAGATTATCAATTATCAATTTAAATCATAAAAGAAATTTCTTTTATTTCATTAGCACTTAAATTTTCAGGTAAATCTTCAATATTTATTTTATAAAATTGCACTACACATTCACTATCTAACAATTGATTAGATTTTATATAATTATAATCTAAATCATCCATTTCTTTATTAAAATCTTCAGTATTTTCTATAATATATTTAACATCATCCATACCTGATGAATATTTTTCACATATTAATTTTTTCTTATTTTCATAATCATCTGATCTTATAATCATATTATCAAAAATATTTATTAAAGTATCAACTATTTCCATATTTTTAAAAATAGTAAATGAAATCTTACCTTTATAATCTGACCATTTTTCTAATATACTTTTTATTCTATAAATATCTTTATTTTTCATATAATTATATAATAAAAATATATAAATATGTTTAATTTTATTCACTATCGTACATTTCCGCTCGTTATAATGCACATTTATATGTATATTATCCATATTATTATCTACCTATTATATATAATTATTTGATTTTCAATATATTAAAAACTTTGGCACGATAATGATAAAGGTATATGAAAACAAACTAATATTATGAAAAACTATTTCAAGAAAAGATTAACAAGAGACAAACAAAATAAAATGGTATCTGGACTTTGTGCAGGAATTGCAAATTATTTTGATGTAGATCCAGTCTTAGTAAGAGCATTATTCTTAGTAGGATTATTATTCCCAATTAATGGATTTCCATTAATTTACATTATATTGTGGATTTTAACACCTTATGATGATGTCGAAGTAAAAAACTTCAAAAATGAAAAATATTCAAACGAAGTTTAAAAATAAAAATCAAATATAAAACCATGAAAACATTATTAATTACCATCACAGCAATATTCCTATTAGGAGTAACAATACCAACAACAACACCAGTAAGTAAAATATCACCAATAACAGAGTATATTTATACAGAAGAAGGATACATAAATGATATACCTTTCGATACTGAAAGAATTGCAAATGATTCAAAAACATTTGAAATGGAAGAAGAAGGATACATAGATGATATACCATTTGATACTAAAAAAGTAATTAAAAATATAAAATAAAAAAAAAATAAAAAACAAAATGAAAAAAATGAAAAAGGTAATTAGTTTAATTGTGATATTCATGTTAATATCATTCAGTGTTATGGCAAATGTAAAAACACCAACAAATGGTGATAATATTGCAACACAATTTAAAGAAAGTATAATACATCCTCATATTAAAGGAATGAACAAAGAAGAAGTAATTTTTGTTAGTTTTACGTTTAATGAAGATGGTTATGTTAAAGTAATATCTACAAATTCAAGTAACGAAAAACTCACTGATTATGTTATTAATAATTTAGAAAAAATACAATTGAATGAATTTGTAAATAACAAAGTATATAATATTGAGTTTAAATTTATACTAAAAAATTAAAAACAAATAAAATGAAAAAGATAAATTTAGGAAACGTAATTTTAGTTATACTTATTATTATTCTTCTTATTTCATTTGCAACTGAACATAGAAATTATACAATATTTAGAACACACAATAAAAATATAATAATTAAAAATATCGACAGAGTAAAAGACATTGGTACTTATTATGACTTATTTAAAAATAATATTATAAAACCTGATACTATTGAAAACGATAGTGTCCAAAAAACAACAGAAGATTATGAAAAAATTGATTAGCTTATTTGTGATTATGTTAGCACTTACAATGATGTCCTTTTCTCAAACACCAGAAAAATTATATGAAAAGTATAAAGGTAATGATGATGTCACAACAATAGTATTAAATGAAGGATTATTTAAAATGGTTAATGGTATGGAAATAGATGTACATGAAGATGTAAATGGTATCATTGATAAATTAGATAAAATGATTGTCTTATCTAGTGAAAAAATTAACTTTATGAAAGAAGTAGATTTATCAAAATATGATGAATTAATAAATGTTAATGAAGGTGATGAAGTAGTTAAAATATATGGTAATGTTATTGATGAAAGAATAAAAGAGCTTGTTATTGTAACTCAAGAATTGAAAGAATCTAACCTCATTTTTATTAAAGGAGACTTAAGATTAGAAGATTTGAAAAAAATCACTAAAGAATAAATTTCATACCATTAAATTAAAAAAGGAATTTCTAAAATTTAGAAATTCCCTTTTTTTGATTTAATTAATTTATAAATAATTTACTAAGAGATTTATTATCTACAATATTTTTTATTGCTTTTGATACTAATTTATCAACGGATAAAACAATTATTTTATCACTTTCTTTTTTTAATGGAATTGTATCAGTGACAATTAGCTCAGTTAATTTAGAATTTTCAATATTTTCATATGCATCACCACTCATTACTGGATGGGTTATAACTGCTCTTACACTATTTGCCCCATTAGATATCATTAGATCTGCTGCTTTACAAATTGTACCACATGTATCAGCAATATCATCTACAATGATTACATTTTTACCTTCAACGTCACCAATTAACAACATCTCATCTATTTTATTTGCTTCTGTTCTTTGTTTATAACAAATAACCATTTCTGAATTTAAGTTTTTAGATAAGTTTTTAGCTCTCTTAACACCACCAGCATCTGGTGAAGCCACAATAATATTATCAATTTTTAATTTTTTTAAATATGGTATAAATATATATGATGAATATAATTGATCAACTGGTATATCATAGAATGAGCCAATTTGATCAGAATGTAAATCAATTGTAACCAATCTTGTTGCTCCTGCCGATTCTATAAATTTTTGTATTAGTTTTGAACTTATCCCTACTCTTGGTTGATCTTTTCTATCTTGTCTACTATAACCATAATAAACCAATATTGGTATAATTTTTTTAGCACTGCTTCGTTTAGCAGCGTCTATCATTTGAAACAATTGCCAATAATTATCAAACGGGGGATTTGCTGACTGAATTATAAAAACAGTACAACCTCGTAGGTTCTCTTTAAACACTGGCATTGTTTCACCATCTGAAAAAGTTTTCAATTCAACTTCTCCCATTTTTAGTTTTAATTCATTACATACTTTTTTTGTTAGATTAATATTAGACTCACCTGAAAATATTTTAACCATTTTTTTATTCATAACTAAATTATTTTATTTTAATATATCTGTAAATATAATGAAAGTTCTTTATAAATGAAAAAAAATGATATTTTTATATTTATATATAATATAAAATAATATGAATATATATGAAAAAAGGATTTAGTTTTACAATAGAAGAAAATGTCATTAAAGATTTAGATAAATTTTGTAAAGATGGTTTAATAACAAAATCTAAATTAATTAACAAAATTTTAATAGATTTTTTAAAAAATAATAAAATCGAAAATGTTATTAAATAATGATATTTATATTAAATTATCAAATAGAACAATAACCCATTATTTATCAAAAGGATATCTTGGTGAAATTGGAAAAACTATTAAAATTAAAATAATTGATTTGCCAAATCAATCAAATATAAAAATAAAAGTCAAATGTGATATATGTGGTTTAGAAAAAATAATACAATATCAAAAATATATTAAAAATATATCCAAATATGATTATTATTCTTGTTCTCAAAAATGTTCTGTTAATAAGTGTAAAAAAACATTTATCAATAATTATGGTGTTTCTCACCCCATGAAAAATAATAAAATCAAACAAAAATCACAGAAAACTTGTAAAATTAAATATAATGAAAATTTTTATTTTCAAACCGATGAATTTAAAGAAAAGTCTAAAAACACATCTATGAAAAAATATGGAGTGAATCACCCAATGAAATCTGAACATATTAAAACCCTGTTACAAAAATCAATATTCGATACATATGGTGTAAAAAACCCTATGTATATAGATAGTATCAAAGATAAAGTAAAAAAGACAAAAATTTCAAATGGAATAATATCACCAGATAGATTAGTTACTGAATTGTCATTATATAAAAGAAAAGTAAGAAATATTACTTATAAATTTAAAAAAAAATTATTTAATAATTGGAATGGATATGATTATTATGATAGCCAATACATTAAAGATAATTCATCACTTGTACCAACAGATAGATTGTATCCCACAATTGATCATAAAATTAGTATATTGTATGGATTTTTAAATAAAGTATCACCAGAAGAAATCGGTGATATAACAAATTTGTGTATAACTAAAAAATGCATCAATTCAATGAAAAAAGAAAAAATAGAGGAAAAATTCAATATTCATAAACACAAATATTAAATCTTTACACCCATTTATTTAATTTTTAATTTTTTAATTAAAATGTCATTAAACTTAACAGTTAATTCTTGTCTTTCACTATAATAAATATAACCTTCTTTACCAAATACTTCATCAGATAATATTTCTGCTAATTCAAATATTTCCATTTCACTCATTTTCCTGTTGTTTTATTTTTTATTGATAACACATACCAAACACCCATTGTTAATATAATACCACTAAGTAATATTGTTCTAACTGTTTCACTACCAATTCCTATAAAACCCATTCCAAATATTATAAGAACTTGAATTATTAGCAATATCAAAAATGTTTTATCGTAATTTTTCATAATTAAACTTAATTTTTTTTTTCTTAAAAACCAATTGTTTTTTTATTTGTATCAACATTATGTAATAATACTTCTGTATTCTTTTTAATTGAATAAATATCGGCTAAAGTCATATCATTTTTGATTCTTTCCTTATCAATTTTAATTTTTTCTGCCAATTTTAATCCTCTTTCTTTTGATAAAGGAGTAAATTCTTTTCGAGCAATTAATCTTTCAGGTCTTAATAATGCTTTATCCAAATTATTTAAAGATGTATTAAAAGTACAAATAATTTTAATTCCAAAAATATCATTTAATAATCCATCTGTTAAATTTAACAAATTAGTTATACCAATATTTCGTTCATCCGTATCCCTTGATACAAGTAATGGTTCAGCATCTTCAATTAACAATATACAACTTTTTTCATTGTCATTAACCCAAGTATTTATAAAATTTACAAATCCAGGATCAGTTATTGTATTTACCATTGTTGGCGGAAAATATAATACATTATCTGTTTCACTTATTTTAGATAATAAATGTCTAATATAGAAAGTATTATGACTTAAAATATCATTTGTATAATATTTATAATTATTATCGTCCAATTCTAAATCATACATTTCCTCATAATATCCAGTTCTTTTAATATCAATTATTTTTTCAATACCATCTTTAGTAATTATATTATCTCCTATCTTCAAATCTTTAACATATATATTTTTATATCCTTCTAAAAATACGATATGATTGTCAGCACATTCTAACATTTTACTATCTGTTTTTAAAATATAAATTTCATAATCAACTGTTTTATGTATTGCCTTTATATCATTCCATCCATCTTCATTTAATACTTCATAATCTTTTAAAATCTTTGATTTTACAATTTTTTTATCCATAATTACTTTATTTTTTTATAAAACTTACACATTTATTTATTTCTTCATCTATATTATTTTTAACATCATTTTCCCAAACAATATAGACATCATATTCCTTTGATAAAAAATCTATTTTTTCTTTATCTTTAATCCAAATATCTTTAGCATATAATTTTTTATCTTTTGATATATTTATTATACTTTTTTCATGATATAGTTTAGGATTTGCATGAAAAAAATCACCATTAAATTCAATTATTTTATTTGTTTCTCCTATTAACAAATCTACAAAATAACCTTTATTTTTATTTGATCTTATCCATTTTTCATTATCACCATAATATAAATCAACATTTGGTAATTTATCTTGAATTTTATCAAAAAACATTTTAGATATTTTACTATATCTTAAA
>Ga0222658_1000647_pt1 | contig 18109 bp, 19 predicted proteins | sample AntAcemetagen476_FD_179830 | JGI IMG/M metagenome (GOLD analysis project Ga0222658, IMG submission 179830) | Saline water microbial communities from Ace Lake, Antarctica - #476 | ecosystem: Environmental > Aquatic > Non-marine Saline and Alkaline > Saline | place: Antarctica: Ace Lake... | reverse complement strand
CTCGTTCCGTGGGCCGGCCTTCTCTCTTGAAATACCCGCCTGGGATCCTTCCTGCCGCGTATGTCCTTTCACGATAATCCACCATAAGTGGGAAGAAATCTATCCCTTCTCTAGGGGTATTTGACATAACAACAGTTACCAATACAACCGTCTCGCCACAAGATACTGTTACAGCACCGTCAGCCTGTTTCGCGAGTTTTCCTGTTTCAATTACTATCTCATTATTGCCGATCATTGTCTTTACATTATTTACCATTTTTTTCCTACCTTTCATTTCGTTTTAATCTTTATATATCATTAAGTGTAATAAAATATCATTCTAAAAAACCTGTGCAAGCGCGGGCATAAAAAAAACACTCCCCTGCTAAATTATACATGTTGCATATAGAGGGGAGCGCGCTCCAAATACAATCAAAATAAAATTAATATTATTTTCTAATCTTTAATTTATCAGTAAGCTTGTTATACTCTTCTATCGCATGCTTCTTTAAGTATTTTAAGAGCTTTCTGCGTAAAGAGACCATTTTAAGGAGTCCGCGCCTTGAATGATGGTCCTTTTTATGAGTCTTGAAATGGTCCGCTAAGCTATTGATCCTCTCGGTAAGGAGAGCGACCTGTACCTGTACAGAGCCTGTATCTTTCTCATTAATCTTATTGTCTTTTATAACCGCTTGTTTCTTATCAGTAGTAAGTGCCATGACCAAAACCTGTTTCTCCCTTCTCTTCTAGTTGAATGATATTGGATTATAACAGATAGCAATCTCTTTGTAAAGGGAAATAATTTGTGTCGGCACGTTTGATTATGCCGCGCTTAAGATCGCTTTTTTTAATACCGCGAGATCGTGTTTAACCGGCATAAGAGAGTCAACATCAAGTGACTTATCAAACAAAGAATTTTTCTTTAAAGGAAACTCTCTTAATATCACGCACTGCCCCTTTGTGATATCATGATCATTAAATCTATTTTTTCTATCAAAATTAACCGGGTTGCTGGCAGATAAGGTTCTCTTATAATGCTCTATTATATCCGGGTTATTCGTGCCCAGGCCGTCTTCAAGCGACCTTAATGGAATCACTATCATCTCCTTACGCAGACTTTTTGCGATCTCTTCTTCGTAATCCGCTACCTTGTTTACAAACTCTTCAGTATTGAGCCTGGCGGTAACACCGGTACGAGGGCTAAGGCCCCTGTCAATTAGTACTCCTCGTCCATTCACACTATTTGGCATAAGAAGCGTACCTCCCAAAAGAGTTCCTGTTACATCATCGGCAAATACAAGTGCTATAGCATCAGGATTATCGCGCATAATATTTCTGGTTCTTGTCCAGCATTCATCTGAATAGTATCCTATAAATTCAGCGATCCATCCCCGCGCAGGATATATGCGTATCCTTCTCTTAAATGTATCGCCTGCCTGCCCAAGGCGGGTAATCTCTTCTTTGAATATCTTAATATTCATATGCCCTAAAAGCAGGCGTCTTAGATCCTTTTTTATGCTACCCATAAGGTGCGGCTTAGCAAAACTATCCACAAAATTAACAAACTCTTTTATATTGATATCTGACACATGCTGGTTCGCAGGCTTTTCAAAATATTTTTTCCAGACAGCGCTTTTCTCAAAGGCAGATAAGAACAGGGAGATTCGTAGTACATGTGAGATACCATTTATCCTATCTATCGTATTTATATGCTTTAAGTTAAGCAAATCAAAACAAGGCCTCTTATCTTTTATAGAAACATCTATAACAGCTGCAGCCTCTTTAAGAGACGCTATCTGCCTCTTCTTAGCGTCCTTGGCGGATTTTGGCAAACCCTCTCTCGTTTGTACAGTCTCTAAATAATTTATTCTTTGCTGTATTGACTTAAGCAGTTCCACTGAAACATAGTTATGAGTCAGGGAGGGATTACCACTCCTGCTATTAACCACAAATAGTGCTTCTCTTGCTGATTCCATCAAATCGATATAGTATTTTTTAGCGTCATCCGTTATAGACTGGGGACTCTTTGTGGATACCTCGATAATGCGCATATCAGGTAAGCCTTTTGGCAGAGGGGCTATATTTCCTGCCTTGTAATCCTTACGATACTGATCATATATCTCTTCGATCGTTAGATCATCCCTGGCAAACCGGCTTGTCTTAAAGCGGGTTATGCAATTTAAGACCGCGCTGACTCTTTTGCTTGATACGCTCAAATCATCTGGTAGTAGATCAGCAAATATATGGGGATATACCTTATTATGCAGTTGCCTAAAACTACCTATGCCTTTCTGATCAAATATCTCCTTCACAATAGTCTCTTCCCCCTCCTCAAACAATAACCTGCTCATAAGGTGTAATATCTGATTATCGCTCTTGAGCCGGGGTAATATCGTTCTTATATCATCTATGGAGTCATGTCTTAACGCGTATGCTATTACATGAAGGCTTAAAAGCTGAAGATACCCACTATCCAAATCTGATATATTAAGAGTGCTAAAGACCTGCCTAATCTTTTTAGGCAGTTTAATCTTTCCGGTAGCGTGTGCGGCTATCTTTACCGCTAAGGCTATCTGCCCATCCTCAAAGTGCCTCCTTATCCATGCCTTTATATCCTTAGGCGCTATGCCGGGAATATCTTCTCTCACTGCTTCCATAGCAATACTGCCTGCTAAAATCGGCATTCCTTTATTATGGCATATTGTTATCCATGCCCTTGTGTCATTTGAAGATATGTCAGTACTATTATTTTTATAACCTCAACAGCTAACTTAGCTGCCTTCTCCATGGCCCCCATTTCAAAGAATTCTATTATCCATTCGCTTAAATCGTAAGAGCGTGCATCTTGCTGGTATCTCCTGGCTATCTCTATCGCAATGTCGGCTGCAGTATCTGTATATCCCTTATTACAGCACTCTCTGATCCACACTTTTATATCATTTGGCAATAATCTGTAATTGCTATTTTTGACTACCTCTACAATAATCTCACCTGCCAGATATGGGTACCCTTTTTCACAAAGCAAGGTTATCTTCTCCCTTATTTGCTTGGGAGTCATAACAGTAATATCACTCCTTATTATCTCCTTCTCAATTATAATCGCCGATGCAGTATCTCCTGCATCTCGATATTCCTTTGGCCAATGCCTTATTCTTTGAATGCTTGCACCGGGAATACCATTCTTTACAGACTCAACCATAATACTGGCTGCTGAAATAGGGCAGCCTTTACCCCGGCACGCATCTGTCCATTTTACAACATCTTTTAAGCTTATTCCTGATATATTATTCTTTATCGCATCTATAACAATCTCTGACGCCAAACCCGGATACATATTAAAGGATTCCTTTACCCATACCCTTACATCTTCAACGGTCAGGCCAGATACATTAGCCGCTGTTGCCACTAAAGCAAGCTTGATTGCCAGGGGCTTGTGTCCCTTGTCAGAGAGCTCTTTTATCCATACTCTAATATCATCTATTGTTATCCCGGGCGCGTTATTCTTTACCGCGTTTATGGCAATTCTGGCAGCCAGGCCCGGCAGCTCTTTCTTGTATAACATTATTATCCATTTTTCCACATCCTTAAAAGATACTATAGGAGTATCGCTTTTTATTACCGCTAAAGCCATGGTTACTCCTGATACTAAATCATCCCGCTTGCTCATACATTTTTCGATCCATGCCTTTATATCCTTAGGAGATACACCGGGAATTTTTTTCATCGCTGCCTCAATCGCAATTTCTATTGCTGATAACGATGCCCCTTGACCATAGCACTCTCTTGTCCATCGCTTTACTTCCTTAGAGGTTATGCCAGGAATGCCCTTTTTTATCGCCTCTACAGCACCTTGTGCAGCCGCATGTGGATCTCCTTCGTCAAAACTCTCGTTTATGCCCCTAAAAACATCCGCTATCAGTGATAGCTCATATCCTAACTCTCTTTTCTTTTTCAAGCTTAAAGGAGCAAGCACTTTTGTCAATCTATTCAACTCTGGATAAAGCTTATCACCTGCATCAGGAGTGGCCTTATGTGCCATAGGCCTCAAGGCAAACCCATGCCCTGCAGTATTAATAAGAAAAGTTATAACAATAATAAATATTAATATTTTTTTCATATCATAGGTCTCTTGAATAGATTGCTTATGATTGCATAAGGATCAAAAACCCCTACACAAACAAAAAACCTGACACACTTCTGCCTTCGCCTATAGTTACGGCTAAGATAGATTTTTTGCCAGGGGTTATATATTAATCACTTAATTTAAATATATTATACAATAATATAGAAAAAAAACAAGGAAATTATTAAATTCGATAGATTTTTAAAGCTGTACCTTCGCAAACAGCTTCTTGGCTATAATGGAATCCTTGATAATCTGAGCACGAAGAATATCCTCATTCTCAAACTTTTTCTCAGGCCTTATCTTTTTTACAAAACTTACCTCTATAACTTTTCCATAAAGGTCTCTATTAATTCCGAATATATGAGCCTCTATGCTTGGGTCTTTTTCATTAAAAGTCGGTCTAGTGCCTATATTTAATACGGATCTATAATTTGACTTACCTATTCTGGAATATACAGCATAGACGCCACTTGGCGGTATCGCCTCATGATGCGGGTCAATATTCGCTGTCTTAAAGCCTATTATCCTTCCCCGCTTCCTGCCATGGATTACTGTGCCTAAGACAGAGACCGGCCTGGCTAAGAGCCTTGAAGCGATATTAAGTTTGCCTTTCTCTATAAAATGACGTATAACACTTGAACTTATCGCAACGGATTTATAACGTTTTGATCTTATAATCCTTACCTGGAATCCCAATTTTTTAGATATGCTTCTTAGGCTCGCGGGATCTTTAAGCCGTTCCCTTCCAAATGAAAACTTATCCCCGATAACAAGTTTCTTCATATTCAACTTATTAACTAATAAGTCTCTAAGGAATGACTCAGCGTCTTTTTCTATAAACTTTCTATTAAAATCTATAACAACACATAACTCAACGCCAAGTTCTTCCAGAAGCCTTAACCGATGCTGGAGCGAACTGAGCATAAGAACCCTGCCTCTCTGCTTGAGCAGTTTAGCCGGATGAGGGTCAAAGGTAATTACTACGGGGTTAAGCTTAAAAACTTTAGCCTCTTTAAGGAGCTGGGCTATGATCTTTTTATGCCCTATGTGAACACCATCAAAAACGCCGACAGTTATTACTGATGGCACAGTCAGCCCCTTAAATCCCTTTAAACCATATAGTGTCTTCATGAAATGTCCTTAAGCGCAATAGCGTCCTCTATGCAGAACTTACCTGAGCGAATTCTTCTTAACGCCTTCATATGCGCGCCACAACCAAGCTTTTTACCTATATCATGGCAAAGCGTCCTAATATATGTACCTTTTGAACATACAACCCTGAACTCCGCTTCATCATCTGCTATATTTATAACCTCAATATCCTTTATCTCTATCTCTACGGGCTCCCTTTCTACGACAATGCCTTTTCTGGCAAGCTTGTACAGCCTCGTTCCATTGTGATGTTTTGCTGATATCATAGGTGGTATCTGCTCCTGTTTTCCTTGAAACGATAGGATAGTATCTTCAATCACGGATCCATCAATAGCCTCTGTGCTGTTACTGCTGATCACTTCTCCTGATGCGTCCTGTGTATCAGTGACAACGCCTAACTTCATCAGGCAGACATACTCCTTATCATCCGCACAGAGGCTTGCTGATAGCTTGGTAGCCTTATTCAACACAAGAACAAGCACCCCTGTTGCCATCGGATCAAGTGTGCCGCAGTGGCCTATTTTTTTTATCTTTAGCGTCCTACGCGCGATTGCCACAACATCATGTGATGTCATTCCGGAAGGTTTGTCTATTATTATAATGTCATCCATATAAGTCAACTCAGATAATATGTTGCTACCCTAAAAATTTTTTCTAAGACCATTATTCAGTTGTTAGTAGCCTCTTATGCCCCTGCCTTCGCATTGCTGGTATTTTTGCTATATATTTAGCTCCATAGCAAAAAAATCCAAAGCACTGCTCCAGGCAGGGGCATAAGAAGCATTGCTATCTACTGTTCTGCTCTTTTGTATAATATGCATAAAACAACTGGTACATCTATTTACCATTACCAAGAAACTTCTTTGCTCTTGATACTACTGCTTTTTCGACCTTGGGAATAGTCCCCTTTAATACACAGCCGCTTGCTGCGGCATGTCCTCCTCCATTAAAATGCTTGGCCAACTTATTCACATCCACTGTACCATTAGAACGGAAACTTACTTTCACGAGTCCTTTTCGCACCTCACGAAAAGCAAGCGCTATCTTTACACCTTTTATCATCCTGGGAAAATTAACGAGTTCCTGCGTATCTTCAACGCTAACCCTATACTTATTAAACATAGCTCTTGAGACATGAACCCATGCTATCACCCCACCCTTGGCAGTATTGAGTGTGGAAAGCGCTGACGCAAGCAAACTCAGGCTTGAGAGTGTTGTCTGCTCATATATCTTGCGATAAATATCTATAGCATCTATGCCATGCTGCATAAGCTCCGCAACTATCCTATGCGTGTCTGGCGTTGTATTTGAATAACGAAACGATCCTGTATCAGTAAGTATAGCTATATAAATATATAAGGCCGCCCTCTTATTAATAGGTATACCCATCTTCTTGAAGATATGATAAACCTGCTCACCGGAACACGACATCCCGGGCTCAACCCAGTTTATTGAGCCAAAATATGTATTACTTATATGGTGGTCTATGTTCAATATAGGCTTTTTAAGGCAGATGCCTGCCTTAATATCCCCTATCCTTTCAATGCCTGTACAATCAAGGAGGCAGGCAACATCATAATCTATGCCCTCAATGCGTGATCTCAGCTTTATTCCCGCGCTGCCCGGTAAAAATTTATACATAGCGGGGATATCCTCAGGAGGAAATAGTATTACCTTCTTGCCAGCCTGCTTTAGAAGCTCAGCCATAGCCAACATGCTTCCTATAGCGTCCCCCTCCAGATTCTTGTGCGCTGAGATTAAGAACCTCTTGTATCTCTTATCTCTTATGCACTTGATTGCCTTATTAATCCCCATCTTTTATCTCCTTATCTTTATGGATAATATCTATAATCTCATCTATCTTATTGCCTGCCTTCTTTGAATCGTCACGGATAAAGGTTATCCGTGGAATAAATTTTATTCTTATGCGCTTGGCAAGGAGCCTTCTAACAAGTCCTGCCGAAGCCTTAAGTGCCGCGAGCCCATCTTCATTGGCGTCATCTCTGTCGATACTTGTAAAAAATATATCCGCGGATTTCAGATCCGGTGACATATCAACCCTGGTAACAGTTACAAAGCCTATGCGCGAATCCCGGATATCTTTTTGCAATATTATGCTTACCTGATGTCGTATCTCTTCACTCACTCTGTCTCTACGAAACATAGCTCACCCCAATAAACTGTTTTAACCTGTTAAAAGCTTTTGATGGGTTTTTTTCAGCCCGAACAAGCGCCTTTTCTTTTTTAATCCTATGTTCTGAAACCTTATTCAACACACCAAGTTCTATGGCTTGCCTTATAAGTCTTTCTGTCTCATCGCATATCGCAAAATCATACCTCTGCTCAAAACGCACAGCCCTATAAATACGCGTTGGATCATCAACAAAACTCTTATTATGCAAAACCCTTATAATGCCCTCTTTAAGATCCTGCTTACCATTAAAAAGATCTATCAATCTGGACCATGATACCTTATTTAACGAAAATGCCATCGCATTTATGGTAAAATCTCTTCTTTGAAGGTCGTCTTTCATAGAAGCGAAATTTACCCTTGGTAACGCTCCGGGGAATTCATAATACTCTCTTCTTGCAGTAGCGATATCGATTCTTAAACTGTCTTGCGTAGTAACAGTAGCTGTGCCAAATCGCCTATATGAAACCAACTTGCCCTTAAGCTCCTCTGATAGCTCCTTCGCGAATTCAATGCCGTTACCCTCAACAACAATATCAATATCGAGATTATTAAGATGGAGCAATATATCTCTTACAAAACCTCCCACGCAACAAACCTGTACCTGTCTATCATCTCCTATTCTGCCTGCAAGGGATAATATATCAGAAACCTTTTTGGGTAAAATATTTTTAACCTTTAGTAAAACATTATCCATAATAAGAACATTTCCTAAAGACCTCTCTTGAGTTCCGGTTTGTGGTCGCGAAGCTTTAGGCTATAGCGAATACTTAAAAACCGATAACCAGGCACAGAGCTTAGCCTCTTGGGTGGAATTTATGATGTATAGATTTTAAGCGTTCTTTGTTGATATGCGTATATATTTGCGTTGTAGTTATATCCGCGTGTCCGAGCATCTCCTGGACAACCCTTAGGTCAGCGCCACCTTCTAATAAGTGTGTAGCAAAAGAGTGCCTTAATGTATGTGGCATAATATCTTTTTTTATGCCTGCCAGGCCTGCGTATTTTTTTATCATCTTCCAAAAGCTCTGACGAGATATCTTTTTTCCAAGTCTCGACAAAAAGAGGCTATTCATAGATTGCGACCTTGCAAGCTTTGTTCTCGACTTTTTCATATAGCTCTCTAATGCGGCTTGTGATTGCCTGCCTATGGGAACTATTCTCTCCTTGCTCCCTTTTCCGACACACCTTACAAAACCGACATCAAGATTTATGTTTTCAATATTAAGATTCACAATCTCGGAGACACGAAGGCCTGTCGCGTACATAAGCTCAAGCGCCGCTCTATCTCTTAAGCCCATCCAGTTTCTAACATTGGGTTTTTTTAGTATCGCCTCTACTTCTGATGTAGAAAGAGCCTCAGGTAAATGCTTCCAGAGCTTTGGCGAATCCAAAACACTGGTAATGTCCTCTTTTAAATATTTTTCACGAAGACAGAAACGATGTAATACTTTAATAGCGACAAGATTGCGCGATATGGAATTTCCGGAGAGGCCTTTCTCTTTTTGAGACATCATATAATCGCGCACATCATCACGCGAAACTTCAGAGAGGTGAAATTTATTTTTTTTCTGAGCGAGATAATCGGCGTATTTGTAAAGATCTGTTCTGTATGCTGAAATAGTATTTTTAGATAACCCTCTTTCTACAAGAAGATAGTCTAAAAATTCCTCTACAAAATCTTTCATTGCCATGAAATTGCCTGCCGTTCCTTTCCAATGGTAGTCCTCTCCCCATGCCCAGGCAAGACAAGAGTCTCTTCATCAAGGATAAATAGCTTTTCCTTTATTGAATTAATGATATCTTTTGTACTGCCATATGGAAAATCTGTCCTTCCTATGCCTGCGGCAAATAGGGTATCCCCGGTAAAAACTATATTATCATACTTAAGAGATATGCAGCCTGGGGTGTGTCCCGGAGTATGAATAACCTTAAGCGTTAAATCGGATATTACTACATCATCACCATCTTCTAAGATACGAGTAGCAGGTGGAGACTTCTTAAGGTTTCCATAAAATACAGCAAGGCTTAAAAGAGGATTTGTTAGAAAATTAGCGTCATTTTTATGTATGTATACAGGCAGGTCAAAATCGCAATTTGCTCCTATGTGATCTATATGGCCGTGTGTATTTACTATAAACTCTGGGATAAGCTTTTCATTATCCAGAAATTTTTTAATCTTATCGGCATCGCCACCAGGATCTATTATCGCAACCTTTTTGGTTTTTTTTGAACCGAATATATAGCAGTTTGTACCCATCTGATCTATCAATATTTCGTGCAATACGCAGTCACTATTTAATATCTTCTTGCCCTCCATCAGTGGCCCCCTCCTGATCATCTCTTACAAAGTGTTTCATGCGAAAATATGAAAATTGGCCGCTCACTGCCCTGTAGTGCTTAGTCAACTGTGACACTATATGATTACTGTTTGAATCCAAGTAATTAGGCTGCTTTAACTTTTTTGTGATCTCCTCTAATTTCAACACATATGGCTGTAACTGCGCTCTCTTCTCATCATCTAAAAGACTAGCAAGCTTTCTTATCTCTACAAGCGAGTAATCTGCCTGGCTTTTTATCTTCTTATGATTTCCCTTAGCTTTTGTAGAATGTATGAGCTCTGACTCTGAGTTTTTCCAGAAAGCATAATGGTTGGCGTAGAACTGTTTGTTTGTAAACTCTTTTTCGTAATCATACGGCTGCAAGACAGGGCCTTGTTTAACCTCATCTTTCTTATTCCGTACAAATTTCTTCCTCCACGCGCCACTGCACCCAGCGGTAAAAAGGAGGGCCGCTACAAGAGTCGTGCTAATTATCCTTATATTCATAATACACCTCTTTTGTTTAACTGATTAAATTTTTAAATTCTTCTTCAGTAATAATATTCAAGCCAAGTTTTTGTGCCTTATTATGTTTTAAACCTGGATCTTTTCCAATCACGACAAAGTCTATTTTTTTACCTATAGAGGCTGTAACTGTTCCACCGAGCGATTTAACTCTTTCCTGAGCCTGCGTTCTGGAAAAATCTTCCAGGCTTCCCGTAAAGATAAAGACCTTTCCTGAGAATATTCCATCAACATTAACCTTATGCCTAAGATTAATACCTGCAAGTACAAGTTTTCTCAACAAATTTTTAGCATCCTCTCTTTGCAAAAACTCGCAGATCGATTCCGCCATTATAGGTCCTATCTCGCTTGTATCCATAAGAGTCTCTACGCCCTGCTTTGAGAGATTCTCTATAGACCCGAACTTCTCTGCCAAAACATCGGCCGCGTGCACGCCGACGTGCCTTATACCCAGTGAGTAAATAAGGCGCGCAAGAGACTGACCCTTAGAGCGTACTATCGCGTCAAGTAGATTTTGCGCGGATTTGTCTGCTATTCTCTCTAGCTTACATATATCATCAAAGCCTAGGCTGTATATATCAGCGCAGTCTTTTACAAGTTTTTTATCGATAAGCTGCTCTACCACCGCCTCACCAAGGCCTTCTATATCCATACCCTGGCGTGAAGCAAAATGGCGCAAGCGTTCTTTCTGCTGCGCGGGACACATTTTGTTATCACACCTTATAGCTACCTCTCCTGGCCGCTGGACCACGTTCATGCCACAGGCAGGACATTTATTAGGCATTATAAATTTTGTCTCCTTGCCTGTTCGCGCGCTAAGTACGGGCTCTATAACCTGTGGGATAATCTCCCCTGCTTTCTCGATAACAACAGTATCACCTATCATGATTCCTTTTCGCTCTATATCATCCATATTATGCAACGTAGCACGGCTGACAGTACTGCCTGATAGCTTCACCGGAGCAAGTTCCGCGACAGGAGTGAGCGAACCTGTCCTGCCGACCTGAATTACAATATCCTTAAGTTTTGTCATTGCGCGTTCTGCTGGAAATTTATACGCTATCATCCATCTAGGCGCTTTAGTGGTCGCGCCTAATCTTTTCTGCTGGCTGATAGAATCCACCTTCACAACCATACCATCTATGTCATAATCGAGTGTGTCTTTTTTATCCTGCCAATGATCGCAATATTTAACAACCTCATCAATATCTTTACACTTCTTCACATGCTCATTTACCCTGAACCCTTCTTTAATTAAAAACTTTAAGGCATTACTATGCGTATCTGCTATTGCCTCTGCGTCATTGCCTATGCCATATATAAATATTCGAAGACGCCTTTTAGCCGCAAGCTCAGGATCAAGCAGTTTTAAAGAGCCTGCCGCGGCATTACGCGGATTTGCGAAGAGCTCATCACCAATGACGCTCTTTTCCTGGTTTATGCTCTTAAATACCTCATGCCCCATATAAACTTCACCGCGCATCTCTACCTTAACCGGAAGTCGCTCTCTATGCGATAGAGATAATGGTATGTCTTCAATAGCCTTTAAGCTTTGCGTAACATCATCTCCTCTTTTACCATCGCCGCGCGTTGCGCCTGCTTTAAATATGCCTTTTTCATAAACCAGGGATACAGAAGCACCGTCGATCTTCAACTCCACAACATAATCTATATTCTCATTTGGAAGATTCTTTTTAACGCGCTTGTCAAATTCCCTTAATTCATCCGCGGAGTAGGTATTGTCCATACTAAGCATTCGAGAGATATGTCTTATTTTTTTAAATCCACTTACGGCGCGCTCACCTACTTTTTGCGTTGGCGAGTCTTTGGAAACAAGCTGCGGATATTCTTTTTCGAGACCTTTAAGCCGGGTAATAAGGCTGTCATACTGCTGATCTGAGATCTCAGGCTTATTCTCTACATAATACTTATAATCATGTAAATGTATATCCTGCCTCAATCTCTCAATGCTATTCTTAATATCATCTGTAGTCATATTTTACACCTTAAAACCTTATAACAAAATCCTTAAATTCACCTTTATAGCCTTGCCAATCTATAATATCTCTGGAAATGTATCCAGGCGTATTATCTTTTATCTGTGTTAACAACTCAGAAAGATTATTCTCTTGGCCTTCAGCAATGAGCTCTACCTTCCCATCAGGCAGATTTTTTACCCATCCAACAATATTGAGTTCAGATGCTATCCGTTCAACAGTAAAGCGAAAACCTACGCCCTGAACACTGCCTTCATAATATACATGTAAACGTTTCTTCATCTTTTTACTTAAAACCTCTTCAAGACCGGTTCTTGAGCACGAGTTCCTGTGCTCAAGAACCGGTCTTGAAAATATGAACCTGAGCAAAGCGAATGGTTCATGGTCGGGATGACCGGATTTGAACCGGCGGCCTCTTCGTCCCGAACGAAGCGCGCTAGCCAAGCTGCGCTACATCCCGACACTAAAATTATCAAAGTCGTTACCAAAGATTTTGGTTCGGAACAAGTCCCAATACCATATCTCAACAATAGCAGAATTGAATGCCTATAGACTATTATAGGCTTTTAAAATATTGAATTTTATTAGAATAGTGTATCACTTTGAGGATGTATAATCAAGAAAATTTGAGGACTTATGTTAACTACAGCAGATTCCTAAGCAAAACCATGCTTTGCAAGAAAGTCTTTATCTACATATGACCTTATCTCAGGTATAGATTTAGTTTTGGTGATAAGATTCTGGGCGTATTTTGCCAATATATCTGTTTCTATATTTACAAGGCTACCTTTTTTCTTTAGTCCTAGCGCTGTTACGGATAGCGTATGCGGTATTACCATAACCTTAAAACTTTTTGCTGAAACACTGTTCACAGTCAAGCTGATCCCATCAACAGCGACAGAGCCTTTATCAACTAAAAACATACGAAATTCATCCGGCAACTCTATCTCAAGCTCAATGAAATCACCTTGTATGATTTTTGACAAAACCTTTGCTACATAGTCAACATGTCCTGTTACATAATGGCCGCCTAACCTACCTGCCAGTTTTAATGCGCGTTCAAGGTTAACTTTTTCCCCTATTTTTAAATCAGCAAGATTACTCGCAGTCAAGGTTTCACTGCTTAAATCAAAAGAAAGCATGTAATGGTCTTTGCCTGTTAACGTAAGGCATGCTCCGTTAACACTTATACTGTCCCCAATAGCCGCGTCACTACTGCAAACAGTGCTCTCTATGCTCAAAGACGCGTCTTTGTTTAAACGCGCTATCTTTCTTACTGTGCCGAGTTCTTCGATTATGCCTGTAAACATCTCGCCTCTACCAGAATATCTTTGCCAACTCTTATTGTCTTTACATCCTTAAAGCCTATTGCCTGGCTTACCATATCCACTCCATTACCTCCTATCGAACTAGGCGCGTTCCTTCCACCTATAACGATTGGGGCGATAAACAGATAAAGGTTGTCGACCAATCCTCTTTCAAGTAAGCTCGCCGCAATCTCGCCTCCGCCCTCTACGAGAACACTTCCTACGCCCTTAAGGAGCAGCTGCTTCATCAATGCCTTAAGATCGACTCTCCTGGAAGGGCTACCAACACGTACCACATCTACCCCCTTATGCCTTAAAGCGTTCTCTTTATTTTTGGAGGAATCCTGTGTAGTGGCGATAATGGTTCTTCCGGGAGAAAGTTTAGTAAAAATCTTTGCGGTAATCGGAATCTTAAGTTCTGTATCTACTATTATCTTAAGTGGCTGCCTTTTTGAGTTGCGGATAGTAAGCATAGGATCATCCTTAAGAAGTGTGTTTATACCTATCAGTATAGCATCATGTGTTTTTCTTAAGCCCTGGACAAGCTTTCGCGATTTTACAGAACTTATCCATTTGGAGTCGCCTTTATTTGTCGCGATCTTTCCATCTAAGCTTTGCGCTAACTTTAAGGTAACAAGAGGCCTTTGCCGTCTCATTCTGCTAAAAAAGTCTTTATTTAAGCCCTCTGCCTCTTTCTTAAGGACGCCTGAGGCGACCCTTACGCCCTGTTGCTTAAGAATCCTTAGTCCTTTGCCACTGTTTAATGGATTAGGATCCTTTGTTGCGCAGACAAGTTCTTTTATTCCTGAAGACATAATAACATCTATGCAAGGCGGAGTCTTTCCGTAATAAGCGCATGGCTCAAGTGTTACGTAACATGTTGCGCCTTCTGCTTTAGCAGCCGCTTTCTTTAACGCGATTATCTCCGCGTGTGGTCCGCCAAATCGCTTATGATATCCAGTAGCTATTACCTTTTTATTCTTGACAATAACGCAACCTACAAGGGGATTAGGGCATGTCTTACTAGTACCTTTTTTCGCTTCCTTGATAGCAAGCTGCATATATTTCTCAGCTATTTTTGTATCCATTTTTTAGAGCCTCAACATATGAATAAGGTATTGAAGTCTTGCCTATTAACACTGCGCCTTTGGCATCGCCGTGGCAATCAGAACCACCGGTGATTATTAAGTCATTATCTATGGCAAATTTTTTATAACGCTCGGCGATTGGACCTGGCTGTTCAGTATGAAAGACCTCTATGCCTTGTAATCCTTCCTCTATCAACCTTGGTAATATCGGGTCTAGCCTATTAACCACAGGGTGGGCTATTACAGGCACACCCTTCGCATTTTTTATCGCGTCCATAACCATCTGTGACGTATATCTAAAGCTTGATACATAGCAAGGTTTTGTATCTCCTATGTACTTTTTAAAAGCAACTCGCCAATTGGATATCAACCCCTTAGCCTCCATATACCTGGCAATATGAAGCCTGCTGATAGATACGTCACCTGTGAATTTCAAGACATCTTCCGGATCAATGCTGAAGCCATGGTTGTTAAGAGCGCCTACCATCTTATGTAACCTTTCTATCCTGTCCTGACGTATTTTACTAAGAAACTCAAGAAAAAGAGGGTCCTTATAATCCATGCAATAACCGAGTATATGCATTTCCTTGTCGGCCTCTTCAGCGCTAACCTCAACACCCGGTATCACCTCAATATCACACTCTTTGCCGGCTTTTATAGCCTCGTCTATGCCAGATACGCTATCATGGTCTGTAATAGCTATGCAGCAGATCTCTCTTTCGCTTGCGCCTCGCACGACTTCCTCAGGAGAGAAGGAACCATCTGAATACTTTGTATGGATATGCAGATCCGCTAATCTTTCTCTCACTTACTAATCTCTTTCTTGTTTATCTTATCCAGTATGCCATTTACAAATTTACCTGATTCCAAATCACCATATTTTTTCGCAAGATCAACCGCCTCATTTATAGATACTTTTGGAGGTACATCATCAAGAAAAAGTAGTTCATAGCAGCTCATGCGCATTATATTCCTGTCAATTACCGCCATCCTTTCAAGCTGCCAATTCTGAGCGTATGACGATATGGTAGTATCTATCTGTTTTATATTCTCCTGAGTACCTTGCGCAAGATTTTCGGCAAACTCCATTATAGATGGTTCGAGTTCTTCCGAAGATTGAGACTGGCTCTTCCAAAAATCACTCAATATAGATTTTATATCTTCATGCCGTATATCTGCCTGATATAAAATCTGTAACGCGAGCTCTCTTGATCTCGTTCTTTTTCTCATATGTCTATCCCCGCTATTTTAAAAATCCCATATTATAAGTTAATTAGCATTGAGATCCCTGCCTACCGGCAGGCAGACGTAAATTATAGCCTCATTCATTTTATTACGCTTAAGAGATTGACCATCTCAATAGCTGATATAGCGGCATCCTTGCCCTTGTTTCCTTCTTTTGAACCGGCACGCTTTATAGCCTGCTCGATATTATCAGCTGTAATCACGCCAAAAATGGTGGGTATATTTGTATCCAGGCCTACCTTAGCAACGCCTTTTGCTACCTCTGATGAAACATAGTCGAAATGTGGCGTCTCCCCACGAATAACAGTGCCGAGACAGATGACCGCATCATATTTCTTGGATACCGCCATTTTTTTGGCAACAAGCGGAACTTCAAACGCACCGGGAACCCAGGCTACATCTATATCCTGATCCTTGCCTCCATGCCTTATCAATGTGTCTATACAGGCCTCCAGCAGCTTCTTTGTAATAAAATCGTTGAAACGTGATGTAACAATACCAAAACTCTTTCCCTTTATTGTCAACGCGCCTTCCAGTATCCTTACCATATCATTACCTCCTTGTTATAGATTCTTCAAATAATGGCCAAGCTTATCCCTCTTGGTCTTTAGATATCTCTTGTTTTCAGTTGTTGTGTTAATCTCAATCGGCACTCTTTCTATAATCTTAAGGCCATACCCTTCCAATCCTATAATCTTTTGGGGATTATTTGTAAGCAATCTAATGTTAGCTATACCAAGATCTGCTAATATCTGCGCACCTATACCGTAATCTCTAAGATCGGCATCAAAACCAAGGGCATGATTCGCCTCCACAGTATCAAGGCCGCCATCCTGTAATGAATAGGCCTTAACCTTATTAACAAGTCCGATACCCCTGCCTTCCTGGCTCATATACAACAAAACCCCGCAACCTTCATCGCCAATCTTCTTAAGAGCATAATGTAGCTGGTCTCCGCAGTCGCACCTCTTTGAACCAAATATATCTCCTGTAAGGCATTGTGAATGAACCCTTACAAGAACTCCGCTAATATCATTATGATTGATATCACCTTTTACCATAGCGACATGGTGATAATTATCTATCTTTGATTCATAGACGTGTAATATGAATTCACCAAACTTAGTAGGTAATTTTGTCTGCGCAAGATGCTTTACAAGCTTATCACACCTACGCCTGAATTCTATAAGCTCCTTTATAGAACATATCTTCAGATTGTGCTCCTTGGCATATTTCAACAATTCAGGCATACGTGCCATTGTGCCGTCATCATTCATAATCTCACAAATAACAGCTGCAGGAGAAAGCCCGGCAAGTTTCGCAAGGTCGGTAGATGCCTCTGTATGGCCTGCTCGTACTAATACACCGCCTTCTTTTGAGCGTAGAGGAAATATATGCCCTGGACGCGCAAGATCTTCAGGCTTCGCATCTGGCGCTATCATAACCTTGATAGTTCGCGCTCTATCATATGCGGATATCCCTGTTGTTATACCCTCTGCCGCGTCTACCGAGATCGCCCATGCAGTGCCATATGACGTATTTGAACTATGTATCATAGGATGCAGATCAAGCTTATCCATTAGTTCACCTTCAAGCGAAACGCATACAAGTCCTCGGCCATATCTTGCCATAAAATTGATATTTTCCGGAGTCGCGAAAGAAGCAGCTACAACAAGGTCACCTTCATTTTCGCGTGATTCATCGTCTACTACTATAACGACCTTGCCTTGCTTTATATCCTCAATAATCTCTAATATTGTGTTTAACTCCACTTTTATCTCCCTTTAAATATAAAAATCCCGAAGCACAAACTTCGGGATAGAATATATCTATAAAAATATCTTCTCTTCTCTCATCTAGACTATACTATTGGCAAAGGAATTAAACCTTTTCTGCCCCTATTAGGGAGCTCGTCGGCTTTATCCCGAACAAATTTAATATAAATTCGTCAGGGACTTACGACCAGTAGGGAATTACACCCTATCCCGAAGACTTGATGAGTATACCACAACCCTCAAATCTGTCAAGCAAAAACAATAACACGGTATAACTTGGTAAATTGTAACTCATACTGCAACAAAATCAAGTCCAAAATCACTGCTACTTCTTAAGCATTCTTGAGCTGCCTGTTTAGCTGACCTATATCCAAGCCTTTTTCTTGGATAATTATTCATCCAC
>Ga0222658_1000645_pt1 | contig 18133 bp, 11 predicted proteins | sample AntAcemetagen476_FD_179830 | JGI IMG/M metagenome (GOLD analysis project Ga0222658, IMG submission 179830) | Saline water microbial communities from Ace Lake, Antarctica - #476 | ecosystem: Environmental > Aquatic > Non-marine Saline and Alkaline > Saline | place: Antarctica: Ace Lake... | reverse complement strand
ATCTGTACACCAATCAGGCGCAGTGGTCCCCGTTCCTCCCGCTACCCCCGCGCTCCCTTCCCCCGTAAACTCTTCATCCCACATCATAAACTGTACATATGGTTCTTTAAGGGTAGTAAAGCTAGGATTAATGGTTTGAAGAATAACATATGAGGCTAAAAGAATAACTAGTCCTAAAACAGCATTAGATATTCTAGTCTTAGCTTGGCTAGTTTTACTGAAATTGGCTCCTGCTGTTGTCCATTGAAAGCCAGAATAGATAATTAATGCCATAGCAGTGACTCCTGCTAATCCAAAGAGGAAGTAATACAGGACCATGATATAGTCTACGATGCCGCTAGTAGAGGTAGCCACCCCTTTAGAGGTAGGCAGGGGAACCATAAGCTTGTATTCAAAGGGTTCTCTTTCTAGAGGAGGCGCAGCAAAACTAGATTGCACAAAAAAAGTCAGCGGTATGATAGATATTATTAAAATCAAAAGTATTTTTTTCATAATTTTAAATTGAACCGAAGGTTCCCAAGCTCTATCTTGAGCTTAAATTGAACCTGAAGGCTCCCAGGATCTATTCTGAGCCTATTACGAACCGAAGCTCCCAAGCCCCCCCCGTATTTCTCGGTTTATTATCGAACCGAAAGTTCCCAAGCTCTATTCTGAGCTTACATAGAACACATAGATCGCAAACCGGTAAGCCGGCCTATCACAGCAGCACCAAATCCCCCTCCTTCACAAACATAATATATCACTGCCATAACACAGAAAATAACAAACACTAGAATCAAAAGAATCGGCCCCCACACCCCTATCGTAGAAACAAGAAACTTCCCAACTGCTTGCACAGCCTTCTTGGCAACTTCCTTCGTTGCTTTTTTAGCCACTTCTTTGCCAGCTTGTTTGCTTACTTCTTTTCTAAAGAGCTTCCCCTCTTCTCCTTTTTGGGTCATACAAGACCCTATAGATTTAATCTGTCCCATCCCATCTACTTTCCCACCCTTGCCACTGACAGCTGCTTTAGCAGTTGTTTTTGCGTCTTTTTTTATATTACGCCTCTCTCGTTCTAACTTCTCTCTTCTCTCTCCCTCAAGCGTTCCCCAGTCTTTCTCATAAATATCATCGCGCCCTCCCCAGTCAGCATATTTTTTCTTATAAATATCATCGGGCGGGCGCCGATCAATGTATTTTTTCTTATATTCAGACATATTTTTAACCTAGTTTTTTCTTCGCCTCCTCAATTTCAAGAAGCTGTTTAGGATCTGAGGTAATCACCTGATCTTCGCTATAAGAAGCTACAATCTTGATTGCGACATGTTTGAGGCCTGCGAAAAACAATCCTCCGCCAACTTCTGCTTCAAGCAACAAGTACCTCTCTTCTTGGGTTAGATTGAATAGCCTGGTTACATCATCAATCGTTGCGGGCGATTGTTTTAGAAGGATTTGAAGTGATGAGTTGGTGATAATTGGTCGTCCATATTCAGAATTTGAAAAATCAGCTACATCCTGTGTAATTGTCGTAAGTCCAAGATAGTATTTTCTGGCTCTTTTGGCGATACCGAAAAGAAACTCTGCGCCCTCTTTGTATTTCATCATCCACCAAGCCTCATCAACAATTAGCAGCCTTTTTTTGAGTTGAGTACGAACCATTCTCCAAATATAATTCATAACTACATACATTGCTATCGGCCTCAACTCTTCTTCTAGGTCTCTAATACTAAAAACCATCAAGCCCTTTTTAACGTCAATATTCGTGTGGTTGTTAAGGAATTGCGAAAAAGTACCACGAGTATACTTCTCTAGTCTTACTGCTAAGCTTTTTGCGCCCTCCATTCCTTCTAATATTTCTTGTAGATCCTCTAGTTTCGGAGGGTCAATCTTTTTGTTAATAAAGTCGCTATCCGGCCTAATGTCTCTCGACGCATATGTTTCAATGACTGCTTTATCTAAAATAGATTCTTCTTCAGCCGAGACGCTACCCATAAGCATTTTCAACATACCTGTCACGGTACCAAAATGAGACCTCAATGCGTTTGATGGATCCTCGTCTTTTGCAGGCGTTGGCACGTCAAAGGGATTAATATGATAAGGAGAACTTAGAGAAAGTTTTACATAGGTGCCCCCGACTGTTTCAGCCAGATATTGATATTCGTTTTCTGGATCAATAATAATAACGTCTGTCCCTGTCATAAGCTGTCTTAAAACTTCTAACTTAACTGCGTAACTTTTTCCTGCCCCGGAAACACCAAAAATAACAGTATTGGCATTTTCTAGGTTAAATCTATCAAAAAGAATAAGGCTATTATTGTGCCTGTTGATACCGTAAAGAATTCCTTGATTTGAGCTAAGATCTGACGAAACAAACGGAAATATCGTTGATAGCGGTTGAGTGTTCATGCTCGTGAGGGTTTGTAGCTTATCATTCGCCAATGGCAAAACAGAATTATAACCATCTTCTTGAGTAAACATTGCAGGTTTCGCGTATATCAGCTGAGATTCTAAGATTCCTTTTATCTCAGCGATTGATTCATCAAGCTCTTTTACGTCATCTGCATGAATTGCAAAGTAAACTCCTGCTTGGAAAAATTTCTCTTGACCAGTTTGGAGCCTATCCCTCAGCTCTTCAATATCATTATAGCCTGTTTCTAGTTTTGGATCCCTAACTTTGCCCTGATTATCTAGATCATTCATTTGGGATTGAACTCTGGCTAGTTTTTTCTGGAGATTTTTCAAAATAACATCACTCTCCATTGGATGAATAAATATCGATGTATCAAAAACTTTATCAAGGTTGATAATCGGAGCTAGCCAAGCACTGTGAAGATACCTAGGATAGTTAAGTATAAACAAGACCCCTATGTGAGTCTTTCCTATTTGAAGATATTGCGACTCTATTTTCAAAGCTGATGGAGCCAATAAGTCTCTCAGAGTGCTGATTCCTTTATCATATTCTGTCTGTTCTTTACCGCCACTCATTAAGCCTGATAGCAGCCCCTTCTTCTTAATTATTTTCTTCTTCTGGGTAGTCTTGAGCTCTGTTTTGGTTTTCGTGGCAGGATTTTTCTTTCTAGCAACTGTTTCTTTTGGCGCAACATCGCCTGTCATCTCGCTCATTTCTTGCCTAGCTTCCTTTGGCATTGTTTCAATAACAACAAATTTCTTTGCATCGCCTTCAGGCTTCTCTTCTTTTTTTATATTTTTTGATGTCATGCTAATTATTTTTTAAGACCCATTTCTTCCGGTGAAGCTAAGTTTCGCTCGCCGGCACTATCTGGATTATACGCTTCGTAAAAAAGCTCTATTAATTCTTCTGTATTTAGGGGAATGGCACGCATGCTCATCGCAGACAAACTGGCCGCAACATGATCTACTCTCTGCCAAAGCTGAGCTTTGAGCTGGGGGAATCTTTTGTCATCAACTTTCCCTTGTTTTGAGCTAGTTGCTTCTTTTAGGAGACTAAAGACGCCCTTTTTCTTGGCGTTTTCTCCCAAAGAATACGGAATAACAACATAGAAAGTTTTGTTCATTATATTTGCCGATTCAACCAACTCCTTTACAAACTCATGATATTCAGAGGCCTGTACTCTTAAAAGTTCACTCTCTTGAGACTTTTCCATCTCTTTTACCGTTTTTAAGTATGGTTTGATATTCAGCTTTCTCGACTGGACTATTAATTGAACTGAAAAATCAATTGAGTTTAGAAATCCTTGGAAACGATTGATGATTGCCTCTTGTTCTTCGTGCGATTTTAAAGCAAAGTTTACGCTAGAAACTAATAAAACAGACCTCAGTCCACCATTTTTTAACACAACAACCCCGTCTCTGATCTCGCTGATGGGAACCAACATTTGTGAAGCATTTGAAAAAGTTTTGGGCATAGTGTTATTGATTGTCTAATATTTTTGCTAATTTTTTAAAGTCTTTCGGTTTAGTGCCTTGTTGTGAGGCTATTTTTTTCTTAATGTTCTTTTTGATGGGCGTGCTTTCTATTTTATGGGGCACTCTTTTCCAAACATATATCTGCGGTCGTTTTACAAACTTAAGCATGCCGACAAACACAGTTGCGAACGGCTTACCATTAACCTTGTAAAAAGCCAAAAGCACCGCAACAGGAAAAAATATAACCCCTACCAAAATAACGTAAGGCAGTTCGACAAAGAAATTCAAGATATAACAGACCAAAGGAACAGACCCCAGATAAATAAATTGCTTCAAACTAAATGGCCCTATTACCTTGTCTTCCATCTCAGTAAATTGTGGTACTTGATAGCGCATATTATTTTCTTAAATCGACAATATTATTAGGGAGATCTCCGCTCTGTGTTTGTGGAGTCGCCTGAGGTGCGCTAGGCGACGCAACGGCCCCGGGAATTACCAAGGAACCTCTCTGGAAAAGCTCACTTAGAACAAGTTTCTTGGTCGTAGGATCTATGGGAAGCTCTCCTCCTGCATCATAAGCCTTAAGTAGGCCTCTTAAAATCGTTCTTTCAGAATTATCTAAACCAGAGGCATTGTTGGTGCTAGCCAAATATTCTTCTCTCTCTGCTCCTGAGTGAGGTGGATTTCCTTTTTTTAACTTGTAGTCTTCTAGCCAATTTGAAAGAATGGCATTTACTGGCTCTGCGCCCTCTTTTAAAATAATAGGTTTTGAAGTGATAAATTGACCGCTAATCCCAGGATATTGTTCTAGAACACTGCCAAACCCAACATTCGTAACGCTCCCAGGAATAGACTGAGCATCTTCCTTTATGTCTGCTTCTCCTACGTGTTTATCTTTATAGAAAGCAACATCTTCTGGAATCTGACCGCCCAATTCGCCAAGAATTTCCTCTGTATCAACTAAATAATCTCTAATTGGCCAAAACCTTATAGCGAAAATGTCTATTGCAATATTCTTGAGTATCATCTCATCAATTTCAGGCAGTACCTCCTTAAGAGAACCTAAAAATCCCTCCAAGGAGATTGTTCCTAGGATTGTTTTTGATATCACATCTACCATTCGTCCTGTCTGCGACAAATCAAGCCCATGCTTAGTTGCAACCTGATCGTTTAAATCAGTAGATTCATCCGCCATCCAGCCCTGTACATGAGATGGCAGTGCTTTAAATTTTATGTCAAAATCTTTATCCATTATTCTTTATTAATCCTCGTAAGTAGCTCAGATAACATAGTTTCTGCCGGCATAACGAATGAACCCGCTAATCCACCCTTATTCCTATCCTTTGTTTCTCCTTGTTGTCTCTGAGTTTCTGTCTTTACGGCCTCCCTAATAGCATTTTGTTCGTTAGGTGCTAGGTCTCCAAAAACGTCTATTAACGATTTGTTGTGTGCTAGTACTGTATCTTCAGTACTATTGAGACGACGTTGCTCGTGGTCCTTTGCTGTCTCTAAAAGTTCAATTAATCGATTTGCTACCATTTCCTCACTTCCTAAAACTGATTTTAGGGCGCTGATAACTGGTCCATATTTAAGAGAAGTTGTTTTTCCCTTATCTGAGCTCCTTATTCTTAATTTATCCTCATCCTCAACAACTCTCCTTATTTTTTGAGCAATTGCTTTCGAAGTATTGCCCCATGTTTTTTTTAACTCTCCACCAGGAATGTCAATCTTTGCTTCTGTTTGTGATTCATTCTTTGCTGTCTTGGCTGTACCAGTATTTCGAATGCTCTGCACTTGTTTAATCAGCCTATCTTTTGCGGTTTTGTCTGGAATCGAGTCTATAATAAGATCTGCATCATTTAAAGATCCGGCTGCTATTTGTCGCTCAGCCATATTAGCCAGCACTCTTGTTTTTTCTTGTTTATTTTTTATCTCTTTTGCTTTCGGTAAATCCGCTACACCCAATAAATCTCCCTTAAATTGATTTCTGTGTTCAATGTTATTAATATCTTCTGTTAAATTGCCAACTGCTCCAGAATAAAGATCTCTTACTTGGTTTTTGATCCTCCTGGCTTCTTCAATATTGCCCGCTTTTGCCTGAGTTATGGCCGCATTTTTAAGTTTAGCTGCCTGTTCTCTCTTTTCTTTTGTAGGTGAAAATTCCATATCAATTTCCGTAAAACCAGCACTCACTGTTTTGCCATCTTCTAATTGTTTTTTATGTTTTGCTTGGAGTGCTTCTAGGCGCGCCTGGTCAGGATCAATGCCATTTCCTTCTTTAGGTGACTTAACTGTTTTAGTTTCTGAAGGAGTAAATGGTTCTTGGCTTGATCTAACGGGCTTTGCTGGTTGAGCGGTTGGCTTGTTGCCGCCCTGTCTGTTCATAACATCTCTAATAACTGTCTCCTTCATTCCGTCATCCTTAATCGCTCTAGCCGCCCTGAAAGCACCATCAAAGTCTCCCTTATCCATGAGAGTTGATGCAACCTCACCTAAAGTAGCTCCTTGTTTTGTGTAAGCTTTTATTTTATTGGCACTGCTTATCGCCTCTTCAATTTCGCCCCCTTGTGTTTGGTTGACCGCTATATTGCTCAGTCTAATATCCCTCTCTTTTCCTTCATCAAGTAATTCTTTGTCAGATTTCTCTCTTATATCTTTCTTTGTAACGCGCTGGTTGAGTTCTTCTCTATATTTTGCCTCCCTATGCTCTGCGACTTCCTTTTTTTGCTGAGGCGTCCATCCTGGGCCAGAAGAAAACTTAACATTGCCACGAGGCTCAGGCGTTTCAATTGTTGGGATCAATGGCTTTGTTTCTGGCACAACAGGGCCTTCTGATTTTGAGTTATTAATCGCCTCTGGCGTCTGGATATTTACTTCAACAGCATTAATATTAGCTGATTCGGTATTTATTGTGCCGCCTTGAATATTCGTAGTTCCTCCGCCACCAGCCGGACTTCCTTGTTTTGCTTCTTTCTTGGGTTCTTCTCCCGGTTTATACCATCTACCATCATTACCCTGAACAAGGTCTATGGTGTTATCATCCTTGTTGTTGCCATCGCCACCAGAGTTGGGAGTCTCGTTCGCGCCAGAACTCGATCCACTATTGCCGCTAGGTTGTGCTGGGCCCCCTCCAGAAGTATTTGGATTGCCTCCTGATGAGCCCTCATCATTGCCATCCTTCTTTTTTTCGCGCTTTGCTTTCTCTCTGTATGCCTCATGCTCTGCTTTTTGCATTTCCTTGGCTTGCTTGGCCTTTTCTTCAGTTTTCATCTTTGTCTGTCGTTTATCCTCTCTGTGTGCCTCAACTTCTAGTTTTTTCATCTTCTCTGCTTCTTTTTCCGCGCTTTCTATTTCTTCGTAACTACCAGGCCAAGTATCGTTTTTTAACATAGCTATATGGGCAGCTTTTCTTTCTGGGTCAGCTTGTTTAGCTTCGATCAAGTCAAATATCTTCTTCTTTGTGTTAGCGTCTAATGATCTACCGGCATTACTAATTTGAGATTTCTGCATATAACTAGCAAGCAACTCCATATTATGACCATCGTCATCGTCTTCAATTCCTTGCCACGCTTTTTCTCCACTAATTTTACTGACCGCTAACTTCAACGCCTCATTCTTGTTATCTAGTTGAGTGCCAGTCAGACTGCTCGTATCTGCATTATAAGCTTCGTGATAATTTCCACTTACCTTTGCGTAGGTTGATCTTAATTTCTTGTTCCTTATATTCTCTGCTTTATCTACATGATCTGTGCCATCAGGATTTTGCTCAATAAATCCATCCGTAAAGCCGGCTTGGAGCTGATCTAAGACGTGTTGCTTAACTTCTTCACTAAAATCTCCTATGGCGTTTGTAAGTGCCTTTGAGCTATCTTTGTCTAATGCAAAATATTTCAAGTCTTCTGCTGACAAGTTTTTAACAAAATCTTCGTTCTTAAGCAAGCCACTCTTGACTGTTTTTGCCATAACTTCTTGTTTCCTAGCCTCAGAAGCAGCTTCTTTGTCTCTTAATATTCGCTGTTTCTCCATGACAGGATCTCTGCTAGCCTTAACCTGCGCTTTCTCTTGAAGACTTAAGCCATGACTACTGTAATCAGTTATCATATCAATCCTCTTTTCTTCAAAGTCCTTTAATAGTTCCACGTTTCCACTCTTTCGTGCCGTGGTGTTCATTTTCCTAAGCGCCTCCATGTGCAGAGGATTGTTTCTGTCTAGTTTGTGAATTGCACCATTTTTTAACATTTGTTGCATCAACTTCTCAAGGGCTTCGCCCTTAAGTCCTCTTGCCATATCTACTTGTTCATCCTCAGATAGATTACCCAAGTATGCATATTTATCTCTACGTTTTTGTCTTGCGCTGTCAGCCTCTGCCTTCATTTTTGCACCCTGCCTAGGAATAGCACTTCCAAGAATTGGCACCGTACTTATCTTGTCCATCATTACCCCACCAACCCTACCCTTTATGTTGTCCTTTGTGTCAACTGCTTTTTCTTTAAGTCTTCTAGTAGCAAAGCCTCCTATTTTAGTTTTTCCCTTAAGGCTTCCCATGATATAGCCACCCACCGCTCCTGTTACCGCATCCCCTGCGCTTTTGGCTGCTGACATGCCTGCATTCTTGGCCATCATAAGGAGAATCATCACCACCATAAAGCTAAGTAGGCTTGAAAAGTTTTCTAAAAACGAAATATTTGTCCCAAATCTTTCGCCGCCCATATTAGCAGCATCGCCAAAATTGGCTTTCTGCCATTCTGAATTCTCAATAGCCCAGACCGCCATTGCCGCCAAATACAAAAGAAAGGCAACAACAACGCCATAAAAAACCCATTTCCAAAAATTACTCATCCATTGTCGGAAAATTTTCTGTCCCCACGGCATTATTCCCCACACCCAAACCGCAGGTGCAAATATTAAAAGAAGCCAAAGCGCACCAACCCTCACGAGCATCATCACAGAAAGAAGAATAAAAACGTACGCTGCTATTCCAGCAAAAATAAGAACTAGAGCATTTTGCATAACCATATTAACCGCTGCATTAATTCCTCCAAAAAAACTTCCAAAGCCAGGCAACGTTGCACCAAAAAGCTCAGACTGATTAAAAGCCAAAACTAACCCTTCTGCAAGTCCATATGGCTGTCCCTCTATGGTAATTGCTGACTGAGTCAAGAAACCCATAAGCCCTTGCCCCAAATCAAGTGCTACGCCACACAACACAAGGCTGAAATTGATCAAAATAGCAACAATAATTAACTTCGGAAGTAGGCGTTTCGCTTGGTATCCCTTGTAATCAATGATTGTTGCAATCGCAATGATAACTAACCAGGCGATAAAGAAAATATTCGCTATATCTCGCATGAAGCCCCACGCCACCTTAACAAATGGCGCTTCAATGAAAAGATTTTCGTTAAATGTTAGCGTAATGACCCTAGAAAGAAGCCCGCCGCCTAGCCTCATAAGTTGATTTGCAACTAGAGCGAAAAGGTAGAGAATGAGGCCAATTAAGGAGATAAAAAATCCACCAACCCTACTCCCAAGACTAGCAGCTTGAATAAACCCTCCCGGGAACATCAAAAGAATGGCGCTAAGAAGCGGCAACAAAAACTTCAGCTTCCTGTTGTGCGAAATCATTTCTAAAATTTTGCCAATAAATCTCATTAAGGTTCTACAACAAACCAAGTTCTCAAAATCTCGGACATCGGCTTAGAATAAAGCTGTGTCACGCCCTTGTACCATTTATTTGTGTAATATTTATCGCTAGGAGCGGGCATTGGTTTGCCTGAGTCTTTTCCGTAGGCAGCACCATAAATATTTGGATAAGCATCATCCGCAGTAAGATCGGGATATTCGGTAGCAAAATCATCAGCATAACCCGCAAGGTCAAATGACGGCGGAGCTTTTCTGACACCTAGCTCTTCTCCGGTATAAGTTTCAGTGCCTATGGTAATGTCACCCTCAAACCAATCCTCATATTCATCAGAAATCTGCATATATTCATTGAGGTCTTCCCATGGAGCCGGAAGCTCATCTGGCAAATCGCTAGTGTTTTTAATGGCTTGGGTTGTAATATAACCAAAGACACTACAGGTAATATCGTTAAACTGTGGCCAGCGACATTCGTATTTCTTTTCATCAGCCGGTGTTCCGGGATCAGTCGTTTCAATTAAATACCAGCCATGCTCCAGTCCTTTATTCGTATCTTTACAAATATTTTCTAAGCTATCATATGGACCCGGAGGAGCATCAAAATCATTTTTAGCTAAGACTGGCGGATCACTCACAGGAACAAATGGATGGGGACAAACCCAATCTGCGCCCCCACTTTCCGGATTTTGCTTCCATGCCAGTTGTGCTAAATCAAACTGGGCCTGAGTAGCAGCTGCCACCTTTTCCTTTAAGAAAAGAGCGGGAGAGATAATATTTTCTGTATCAATAAAGAAATATTTACCGTCGTCATCTGCAAAGCCAATCAAATGTTTTTCATTTCTAAGGCCTTCTCCCACCAAATATTCAGAACTTCTGAGGGCTTGATATTCATCGACAATCTCACTTATGATGCCTTCCGCATATGATTGAAGGCCAAATTTATCAGATGATGTAAGGGAAATTCCTTGTAGGGCATAATCTTTGTCTGTTGGGTCTGGCCTATAAGCTACTGATATTGGCAATTCTGTCGCCCAAATTTTTCGTTGATAGAGCTGATAAGCTCTTGACATAGAGTCTCTCAGTGGATTAGCAAGCGTTTTAAGTCCAATACCATCAATATCGTGACCCAAGTTTGCCTGTATTAACGCACACCTTTGCAGGTCTGGAATAATATCTCCGATTAATCCATAATACCAATGTTCCGGAGGCGCATTGTATAAAAATTTATACTTCCGTGCCATATCAAGAAGCATATCTTCTTTAATACGCTCTTTGAGCTGATCGCTCGGACAAAGCTTTTTTACATATTCTTCAAAATCAGTATCAGGAACCAGTCCATCATTGAACATGTCGGGACGCTTACCTGCTAATTCTCTGGCTTTCTCGCAAATATATTCATAGTTACAGTTAGGGGTGGTACTATTTGTTGCGTCCCCATCCAGTTTTTCTCTTGTGCAAATTCGACACTCCATTATTTGTCTTAAATTGCTTGTTTTGAGATCGTTAATATCATCATCTGTCGTAGGCGGACATCTCGTTGTATCTATGGTCACAGTAGCACTAATTCTATAGCTAAATGGTTCTGTTCTGCAGGTTTGTCTTGCTGTCTCGGTTGGACCCTCGCCACAAACTGGGCCAGCAGTCAGAACGCCTACCGGATCAGTGCCATCTCTTAATGTTCCGTATTTTGTTTTGGCATTGTCATCCATCTCGCCTTGAGTGGCCGCAAACCAATAATCTTCTCCTATGGGAAAATGTCTCCAGGGCGCAAAATAACACATAAGAAAATCGCGCGCCTTTTGAATCGGTTCTTCATAAATAAAATCATCAAGATTCTGAATCACTCTGCCTTCTTTTTTTACAACAACACATTCTTTGGTTCCTGTGTCATTTTTTATAAAAACACCGAATGGACAAGTATCTCCCGGAGCATCTTCTATGACTTTAAGTCCGGCTTTTCTAATAATCGTTCCTGAAAGATCCTTGTCATACACTAACGGCTCCTCAATAAGCTCTCTATAAACTTCGTAAGTCAATTTATTAACGTCTTCTCTTGCCTTTTCAATCTTTGCTAGCTCGTATGATTTCAGATATTCAAGATTTAGAGTTTCTTTTTCTGAGATTGCTTGAAGCAAGTCTGTCATAAACTGCTCATTCGAATCTTTTATCGCTAAGAAAAAATCCTTAAGACTAGCTTCTGCTAAGCGCTCAGCATCATCAACGCCATCTGTATCTTCATTTCTACCAACCAGCCCATCAGCTCTCGTCACCTCCATAAACGCCTCTTCAAATAGCATCCCCAGATTAATTCCTTCTTTATTGATAGCTTCTTCTGCTTCTGTTCTATCAATACCTGTTTCTACTACAAGCTTATCTATAAGTTGTTTTGCGAATATTGATTCTTTTACCTCAAAACGATGAGTAAGATCAATGTGAGCCACCTCAGTTAAGTAGCCATCCATAATGCACGAATCCAAAAACCATTTTTGAAAAATGCTTCCTTGGCTACTAGTAGCAGTCGTCGCAGTGCTACCTCCAGATGTACCTCCGCTAGTGTGAGAGGAGTCTGTCACTGTATATTCTAAAACTTCGTATGGAGGCTCAAGTGTGGGGTGTTGATCGTACATATCTTCCGTAATGCGCCTAAGCTCCTGACAGATAGCAAACCCAGGAAGATTATCATTAAAATATTCTTCTGGCAATATTGCCTCATTAGTAGATCCAAAAAAACGATCAATAAGGTTATTAAACCAATCGCCAAGCGATGCAGACGCGTGTTGATAAAATACGCCAAACGAGAGCACCAAAACTATCAGCAAAATTGATAATATCCTTGTTTTGGTATTGAGAAATTTATTCATTAATCTGTACTAAAGAAAAAGTAGATAAGATATTTTTGCATTATCAGGCTCAGTTCTGCTAAGTGTTCAACCTGTTCTTCTCCTATTGATTCCTCCAGCGAAAGCCCCTTGGGAGACGATTTGATCGCCAGCAACGTGCTCTTAAAGTCTCGTAATATCCTTAATTTTACAAGATGATAGCCGATTATCTCCTCTGATGGCAGAATTTTCTCAATCCTACCTACCTTCTCATCAAGTTCTTTGATTAAGCTGTCGATCTGACCACCTTGGCCAGCATCTCTGTATTCCAAAGCTAATTTAAGCGGATTTTGTTCTCCATCAAGCTGGGCATCTGATTCTTTTAGGTAGTCTGCAAACGACTCTCTTGCATTCTTTGATTTTACTTGATCATCTTCTGAGAAAATAGTTTTCTGGCTTGCTTTAGCGCTCTCGTCACTAGAGTCATATTTACTACTCAATGCCTCATTGTATTTATCGGCCCAATCAATTGTTGAAAGATTGGCAATGTCTATCTCTCTTTCAATAAGCTCATTGAACCCTGCGTCACTTATTCTTCTCTGTGAAGATGGAAATGCAATCCTTATCCTCCCTTCTTCGTCACTATCAACAAAAATAACTACCAAAACGACAAACAAAACAGCAATAAATAAGATTATTAAGAGAGGTTTCGCTATTTTTTTTAGCATAGGAGCGCTAACTAATCTCATATTTTTGAATAAGTTCCAATTTGAGTTGCTCAATCATTTGTGATCGTTCTATCAGCTTACTAGCCTTTCTTAGGTTGATTTCAATCTGAACAGGATTTTCCTTATTGTATCTAAGATCAGAAAATATGTTTGAAAAATTCTTTATAACTGTTAGGTAGCCCTCTTGAATATCTTTGGCGGCAAGAGGAGTCTCTATGTATGAAAAATCTAAATAAGAAAGTTCTATTTTCCCAAGTAAATCACCCAAGAGCTGATCACCTTCTTCGCTAAAGTTAGTTGATATTTCCTTATAACTGACCAATCCTTCGGGAAGACCAACTTTATTGACCTCTGCCAAATAGGCCCTGATTGCATCCTTACTGTTGCTTGAGGAGACTTCAATTGCATCATCGCTAACTTCTTCAAGAGACAAAAGCTCGTTTCTGGAAGATAAAAATTCACTAAGTAGAAAATCCTCTATTTTTGGCTCTAAAATGGCTTTTTCCTCCCTAAGCCAAGAAAAATATCGAATAGTGGTGCTTAAATTCTTGCGATCACTTAATTTGGCTGATCCAGCCACAATAGGATCATAGCCATTGTCGACTTCTTCACCGTCTGAATAACTATCTCCATCTGTGTCAGTTGTGTCAGATTTTGATCCGTAAATAACTTCTTCTGCATTTGAAAGGCCGTCTAGATCACTGTCCTCATAGAATGAGTAGGTGCTTTTTTCTGCTTCAAGACTGCCAGAAAGATTAGCTTCTTGCTGGCTAGCGCGTTGATTCTGAGTAACAAAATACGCCAACAACAAAACTCCTCCAACAGCAAAAATTAGGAAGAATATGCTTCTCTTCATTAATATAATTACACCTTTGTATTTTGAAGCCAATGATTGACTCCAGTCATATTATTATACATCAAAAAATCCCTCATTTAAATGGGGATAAATCTATCGATTTGCATTACCTACTGTCACTTTCCGCAACATTTGTCCAATAATTTTCTAGTCAAAATTTAGCGCGTTATTTCACTGATTTTTTTGTATAGATCGTGCCAATTCTTCAAACTAAGCTCCTGTGCCCTAGCAGTCTCTTTCTGCCCGATCGACTTAATCATCTTCAAGAGCTCGCTCTTGTCTATCTTAAGGCCATTATATAAATTATTGATCAATTTCTTTCTTTTCTGAGCAAAACTTACTTTCAAGATTCTGAAAAATAATTTTTCGTTAATATTGTCTGGTGTTTTTATGTCACTAACCACAATGACCCTTGAGTCAACCTTAGGAACGGGCTCAAAGTTCTCTTTTTGTATAATTCTCCCCAACCTGGGCTTGCCATAAAAATTTACCATTACTGAAACTAGGCTCATCTTGCCGGGATCTTCACAGATTCTTTCAGCTACCTCCTTTTGGAGCAGCAATACGATCTTTTGGGGCTTGTTTTCACTTTCTAAGAACTTTCTTAGAATAAAGTTGCTTAAATAGTAGGGAATATTTGCCACTAACTTGTATGGCTTCTCTTTTAGCGTGAAATTTCTTATGTCTCCTTCAATGACTTCCAGGTTTTTTGTATTAGAAAACTTATCCTTGAGCAACCCTACAAGCTCCCCATCTTTTTCTATGGCAATCACCCTTCCGGCCTCTCTAATAAGGAGCTCAGTTAAGCTGCCTCTGCCAGGCCCTATTTCAAGAATAGTATCTGTTTTTTCTATGTCAGCCTCATTAACAATATCTTGTAAGATCTCTTCATTTAACAGAAAGTTTTGGCCTAGTGCTTTTTTTGGTTTTGGGTCTATGTTTTTATCCACATTAGTTAATCGTCAATTCAAGAGTATAATGATATAGTAGGAGCCAATCGTTGGCTTCTGATTACAGAAGTCTCTCCGATTATACCAGAATATGTAAATTTTAAACTATGTCTAAGCTATTTCGCAAACTGACAGTTGTTTTTGTTTTAATTTCTCTTGTTTTTTCTCAAACTGGCCTAGTTTATCTAGGTTCTTTTTTGTCGCCCAAAGAAGCTCAAGCAGGAATTATTCCAGAACCCCAGGGCACCGTTACTCTTAAAAAGGGCTGGAACCTGATCTCTCCTTCCGACGAAACCATGTCTTCTGAATATTTGTCCGGATGCGAAGTTGCATCAGGTCCATGGTATTGGGATTCTGAGGCATACAAATACAGAAGTACAGAAGAACTTAGACCAATGAACGCTTATTGGGTCAGGGTTGATGAAGACTGTACTCTTGAAGTCGGCTCTGAAGGCGAAGGAGATAGAACCAAAAAAAGCACAACCCTAAAACCTGGATGGAACCTCATTTCTTCCACCTCAAACTACAATTGGGATCAACTCAAGGGAAGCTGTAATCTAAGCATTAATTGGTTGTTTGAAGCACAAGGCTCAGATTATAGCATGCTTCCTCCAGCCGCAAACCTAGAAGCCTTTAGGGGTTATTGGGTAAAAGTAGAATCCTCTTGCTCTATTAGCGAACCAGTGACCACTTTTAGCGTAGAGGATCTATATTCTATCGATGACTCCTTCTACTGCTATCTTTCGCAAGGTTCACCAGCAGATAGTTGTGATCTAGCCAGAGTAATAGAGAAAAATGGTACAGAATATTGCCGCTATTATAATGATATGACTTGCGACAAGACTTCCGGAGGAAGATATGAGTGGTCTTGCGGAACACCTTCAGAAACAGCAAGACCAGGCTCAAACTATGAGTGTACAGAAATTGGTTGGAAGGAAATCCCTGACAGCCAAGACGACCAAAGCGCACTAAAACTTGATCTTTGCAATATTACTGGCTCACTTCTTTCAAATCTTTTGGGAAAATTTGCTGAAAATTTCACAGGAGAGGTTTTGGTCGGATTATTCGGTGAGGATGTTGCTAAAAAAGTTCAAGGCGTTGTTGATTTCTATTTTTGGCTTGAGGCACGAGGTATCGATCCAATAGAATTAGCCCAAAATCCAGATCCAGATTTTTTTGCAGAGCACCTAAATGACTTTATTGATCTTGGCGTAGGGGCACTAAAAGATTTGGCTGCCAATGTGGTCAAAGATTTTATTGTTGAATTTGCACTTGAGCTTAAAATGAACCCAGGCGTCGCTCAGGAGCTTGGTAATTTTGCAGCCTACTTAGTTCAAAACGGCGAACAACTGGCAAGTCTAAGTTCTGCAGAAAAAATTGCTGATTTTCTTTTGGATTTTGCCAAAGAAAGCGCCTCACCTCTTTTAGAAAAGCTTGTTAAAGCAGAAAAAATAATCAATTTAATTAAAGTTGGCTTAAATATTGAAAGCATCGCTTCTGCTAGCGAGATCAGACAAGCCATCAATAGCCTGTCTTCATCTCTTATTGATAACCTTCAAGATGAATTTGAGCTAACCGATCAAGAGCTAAATGACATTGTTGGTTTCGTAAAATATTTAGTAGATTCAAGGGATTTGAGTCTCAAAGAAATCCTTCAACAAACAAAAGCCGACCTTGAAGCGTACTGGAACTCCTATGCTTCATCCAGAGGAATCACGCTCCAAAGGGGTTTTGAGATTATTAAAGACTTAACCTACGACATCGCAGCATCAGCCATTAATGAGCTCTTAGATATTGTTGAAATCGATGTTGAGGTTGATGAAGAAATGGTCCAGATGGCAATTGATAACAGGCTGATAGAAAAAGCTGTTCAATTTATTAAATATCTATTGTTCGATAAAAGCTATGACTTCTCTGAGATTTCTGTTGAAATTGAGGGCGATGGCTTCTCTGCTAGACTAAGCGAATCTGGTATCGATGTAGATATCGATAGCCAAGTATTGCTCAGGAATGCTGTTAATTATCTAGTTGATATTGCTCTGGATGTAGCTGAAGAAAACTTTGGCCTTACTCCCCAGATGATTAAATACGGCATCGATTTTATTAACTACACTATCAACGCTGAAGGGAAAAATATAGAAAGTTTCTTAGAATATAATATTTCAAGCTTCATTGGTTCTGTTGAAAGCTATGTCGCATCTCGCGGCAAAGCTATTCTTGTCCAAATAGTTGTTGATGTTGTTAAGCCATATATTGAAGAATCACTAGGAATTGATCCCGAGCTTCTTGCAGAAGTTGCGCGATTCGCTAAATTTCTGACCGAAACAAAAAATATCTCCCTAGAGGAAGTTGCTAGTTTTGCGCTTGATCGTGTTGAAGATTTGTTGATTGAATTTGCCGCTAAAGGCGCCGAAAGACTGACAGGTATTCGTTACGATGTCCTTCATCGCCTCTTTAAGATCATTATCAATCAGGACTTAATCCAAGATATTGTTCATTTGGACCTTAAATCAATTGTTCAAAAACTCTTAATAAGAGTTGAAATCAATGGCAACTTTGCTTGTCCGGTAGATCTCGTTTCTTTGGCCTGCACCTTGGTAAATGGTGAAAATTGGGAAGATTGCAGTACCGGTCAATTGCCGGCCCAAAATGCCAGTCCTCCAAACCATACGGTCAAAATTTACGACCCAAACAACATTCATGCTGCTTCTATCGGAATTTGTAGCGTACCAAACATCTATATTAGCGTCCTAGGAGAACCGATTATAAAAGGTATTGATATTAAAGTTGGCCCAATCGCTTATCGTGGCACAAAGCTACGAATTGACATGCCAACAACTAATCGAATTACCTGGGGTGATGGATCTGATAGACAAAGCCTTTATAAAGCAAGATTCAATGATGGTCTCTATCATCAATATCCAAGTAGTGGCGACTATAATGCCCAAGCAAAATGTCGCTTTATATTGAATATAGATATTTTTGGTTTTCATTGGCCAACTGTTTCGCAGACCACAAACAAAACAATTAGCGCACCCTAGCTATAGGTATCTAACGATATATATTTAAAGGCTCAGTCGTTGACTGAGCCTTTAAAATACTAAATTTAATTTCCCACCCCTACATCATTGGCGGCATTTGAGGCATAGCTGGTGCGCCACCTTTGTTATCTTCTTCTGGTAAGTCTGTGACAACCGCTTCAGTGGTTAGCAACATCGCGGCAGCAGAAGCAGCGTTTTGAATAGCTGATCTTGTGACCTTTGTAGGATCAATAAT
>Ga0222658_1000642_pt1 | contig 18261 bp, 13 predicted proteins | sample AntAcemetagen476_FD_179830 | JGI IMG/M metagenome (GOLD analysis project Ga0222658, IMG submission 179830) | Saline water microbial communities from Ace Lake, Antarctica - #476 | ecosystem: Environmental > Aquatic > Non-marine Saline and Alkaline > Saline | place: Antarctica: Ace Lake... | reverse complement strand
CTTATAAATTGTTCTGCGATTCGATTATTTTTGGAATATTTTATATTTCCTTTTGAATCTTTTTTTATTTTTTGTGATGATATAGTATTTTCTTGAGCCGCAAGATTTTGTGTCACTATTTCAGATGATTTGGATAGCTCATACTCCCTAGGAGTTGCACTAACATAAACTGTTTGATTTATCTTTTTCTTAAATTCATCAAATTGCAAAGGTCTATTATCTTTTGCGCTAGGCAAGCGGAATCCATAATCAACTAAAGATTGTTTACGTGCTTGGTCGCCACTATACATTGCTCCAATTTGAGGAACAGTAATATGTGATTCATCAATAAATAAAAGAAAATCTTTATCAAAATAATCTAAAAGCGTACAAGGCGGAGTTTTTGCTTTTCTAAATTCAAGTTGGCGTGAATAATTTTCAATTCCATTACAATATCCCACTTGGTCCATCATTTCTAAATCAAACTTTGTTCTTTCTTCAATTCTTTGCGCTTCAATTAGTTTATTTTGTTTTTTAAATGTTTGCACTTGTTTTTGCATTTCCTTTCTAATATTTTTCATTGCTTTTCTAACTTCATCTTTATCAATAACATAATGCTTTGCAGGATAAATATGAATTTCACCATTTTTGGCTTCTTCATCAAAAATATCATCCCCTGTCAAAGGGTCAAATGCTTTTATGCCTTCAATCTCGTCACCAAAGAAATCTATTCTATATGCAAATTCCGAATACCCAGGTTGCATTTCTAGTATGTCGCCTTTGACTCTATAAGTTCCACGCCTTAAATCATAATCACTTCGTTCGTATTGTAAGTCATTTAATTTGCGGAGCAAATCGTTTCGCCCGCCTGCAACGCTATGCGTAGCATTGCGGGCAGGTTTTTCTTTTCCGCCTTTTTTAATTTCCAGTCTCATATTTTTATATGATTCGGGTTTTCCTAATCCATAAATACAAGATACAGAAGCAACAATAATTACATCTTTTCGTGTTAAGAGTGCGGTTGTAGATGCCAAGCGCAATCTATCAATCTCTTCATTAATCTGTGTTTCTTTTTCTATATAAGTATCTGATTTTGGAATATATGCTTCTGGTTGGTAGTAATCATAATAGCTGACGAAATAGTGTACTGCATTATTTGGGAAAAATTCTTGGAACTCACTTGCCAATTGTGCAGCCAAAGTTTTATTATGCGAGATAATTAGCGTGGGCTTTTGTGTGTTTTTGATTATATTTGCCATTGTAAAAGTTTTTCCACTACCAGTAACTCCAAGCAATGTTTGGTCTTTAAACCCTTTTTTAATTCCTTGAGAAAGCTCCTCAATTGCTTGAGGTTGGTCTCCTGTTGGCTTAAATTTTGATTCTAATTTGAATTTCATAGCGCACGTACTATATCATTTTTTAGGCTTATAATCAATCTCGACTCATAAGTATTTTATGGTATACTGTGTGTACCATGATTGCATCAATTTCAGGCAAAATTAGCCAAAAAAACGAGAATTCTGCAGTAATAGATGTCCAAGGAATTGGATATCTTGTTAGTATTCCTTCTCTTGAATTAGCTCAACTTTCTGTTGGAAAAGAAATATCATTACACACTTATCTTGTAGTAAAAGAAGATGCTTTAGATTTATATGGGAGTAAAGATGTGCAAGTTTTAGCTTGGTTTAAAATGCTGTTAAATGTAAAAGGAATAGGTCCAAAATCAGCTCTTGCAATTGTTTCAATCGCGCATCCCGAAGATTTGTCTACAGCTCTTCAATCCGAATCACCAGATGTTCTTGTTAACTGCGGAGTAGGTAAAAAAGCCGCAGAGCGTATTGTTTTAGAACTTAAGACCAAGGCAAAAGATTTAATTACAACAAGTGGAAGCAAATCATCAAAATCAGTAACATTAGATGCCGAGGCAATTCAAGCACTTGAGGCTTTAGGTTATTCTCGTGAGCAAGCTCGGGATGCTTTAAGAGATGCAGAAGGCGAAGATGTTGAAACAAAAATTCGTGGGGCTTTAAAAAATTTAGGAAGATAATATTCACTGTCATTGCGAGGAACCATGTACTCATGGTGACGCGGCAATCTTAACGTCGAGAAAGGGCTTGATATTGATAATGGGACTAATAGCGACGTTAAGATTGCCACGGTCGGGAATACCCTCCCTCGCAATGACAAACGACATATGTGGAAAGAAATTACAAACAAACAAAAATGGAATAGCCTAATAAGCTCGCAACAGCAAGCGCAATTTCTCCAATCATACGAATGGGGTGAGTTTCAGGAATCTTGGAATCGCAAAGTTTTGCGATTTTCTTTTGATGATAAGATTTTTGTCCAAGCAATTAAAATGAATTTGCCTTTAGGAAAATTTTATTGGTACATTGCTCGCGGTCCGATTGTGTTAGATAAATCCGCAGATTTAAAATCAGCAATGCAAGAATTGTCCGAAGAATTAAAAAAACATGGGGCATTATTTTTGCGCATAGATCCGTCGCAATGTAGAGACGTTGCACGCAACGTCTTGTACCCCACAAAACCAGTCGCATCCACCCAGCCGCAATGCACTCGCATTTTAGATTTATCAAAAGACGAAGAAACATTATTATCTGAAATGCATCAAAAGACTCGCTACAATATTCGCTTGGCAGAAAAGAAAGGTGTTGAAATTAGCCAAGGCTTAATTGATGATTTCCTTCTCTTGAATTCCGAGACAAGTAAACGCGACAAATTTACATCTCATCCAGATTCACATTATAAGAATATGGTTAAGTCATTACCAAAAGATTTTATTAAAATTTGGCAGGCAAAATATCAAGGGAAAATACTTGCAAGCAATATAGTTATTTATTTTGGAGATACTGCAACATATACCCATGGCGCATCATCAAACCAAAATCGCGAACTAATGGCGCCCTATCTTTTGCAATGGAAAATAATCCAACACGCAAAATCAAAAGGGTTTAAAAAATATGATTTTTATGGAGTTAATCCGGAGGACGAAAATCATGATTCTTATAAAAAATCCTGGCAAGGAATAAGTAGGTTTAAAGCAGGTTTTTCAGGCAATTTAGTGTGCTATCCACACTCTTTTGACTTGATTTCTAACGATGTTTGGTATAGGTTGTATACATTGTTTAGTAGAATTAAAAGAATATTTTTTTAATATTATTCATATATTCGCGTTATATTCGCCCTCCTGCAGAGATACAGCAGTTTCGGGCAGGTATATTTGCGACTACTCTATGATCAATAAAATCGTAATCCCAGCAGCAGGTAAAGGTACAAGAATGCTTGATTTGGCAGAAGACAGGCCAAAGCATTTGATTAGTGTTTTGGATAAGCCCTTTTTGTATTATGTTTTAAAAAATATTCAAGAAGCAGGTTTTGAAGAAATGATTTTGATTGTAGGTCATCATGCAGATCAAATGGTTGAGTTTGCTAAAAACGAAGGAGCTGAATTTCCAATTACAATAATAAATCAGTTTGATGTGATGGGAACCGAAAAATACGGAACAGCAATTCCAGTATTAGCTAGCCAAGAAGCAGTAGGCGATGAAAACTTTGCGTGTATTTATGGAGATAATATTTATAGCGTACGTGACCTCAAGGCAATGCGTGAATTTATAAATGGATTTAGTTATATAAGTTTATTACATGTAGATAATCCAGAAAAATATGGAGTCCCTATTTTAGATGGTGACTTAGTAAAAGATTTTGTAGAAAAGCCAAAAGAATTTATTTCAAATTGGGCTTCAATTGGTTGCTATATGTTTACTCCGCAAATTTTTGAGGAATGCGCCCAAGTAGAAAAATCTGAACGCGGAGAATACGAACTTACTGATGCAATCAAATCTCTTGCAAAACAAGGCAAAGTAAAATCCCGCAAGATGCTTGATTATTGGTTGGATTTTGGAAATCCCGATGACGTAGAAAAAGTTGCTAAGTTTTTAGAGTCAGATAAATCATAAAAAGTTATTTTATTTAAACGGTCCACCCCTTGAGCTGTTCAATATTGTAACTATTCCATAGTAGTATGGTGTTTTTTGTAATATTGCAATTTCAAACCAATAGCGTAGAATAACTACAGGATATCTTTCTTATTATATACATCCTTTTAAACCTTAATTTATAATATTATGCATCATTTAGATCCAAAAGCAGTCTGGATATTTTTTATCAATTCATTTGTTATCTGGATTGTGGTATTTTTGTTTTTTGGAGCGCAAACAATTGTGTTTATAGGCCAGCTTAGTGGTGGTTTCGGAGTTTTTGGATACGTTACTTCGTTTGTGATCATGCTTATACTGTTTTGCATTTTAAGTTATACCTGGGCCAAGCTTTCTTATCGGTTTTATAAATATGAATTAATCGAAGATGGATTTCGTAAAGAGCATGGTGTGATATGGAAAAAATACATTACTATTCCGTATGATAGAATCCAAAACGTAGATATTCATCGTGGTGTATTTGCTCGCATACTCAAATTATCTGACTTACATATCCAGACAGCAGGGTCTTCATCAAACACAAAACATAGCGAAGGCAGGCTCCCAGGTCTTTCACGAGAAAATGCCGAAACAATACGCGATGAACTTATTAGCAGAGCACGACAATCAAAAAATCAAGGCCTTTAAATAAAACGCAGTAGATTTGGTAAGATAAAAATTCCTAGAGGCGTGGTAATTCTGCGCCTCTTTTGGTATCATACAGTCATGTTAAAAAACATCCTCAAAAAAATTATCCCAAAGTCTTTGCTTTCTTTGTATCATAAAATACTCGCGATTTTGGCGAATATCATATATAGGTTTCCATCTAGAAAAATGGTTGTTATTGGTGTTACAGGAACAAAGGGTAAATCTTCGACAGTTGTAATGATAGCTAAAATACTCGAGGAAGCAGGCTATAAAGTTGGTTCTACTAATACGATATTTTTTAAAATTGCAGATAAAGAATGGCCAAATACGTTTAAGCAAGGAATGCTAGGGAGATTTAAATTACAAAAACTTCTTCGCAAAATGGTTCATAAAAAATGCACGCACGCAGTAATCGAAGTTACAAGCGAAGGCATAGCGCAAAGCAGGCAATGGGGTATTGCATTTGATGTTGCTGTTTTTACAAATTTAGGGCCCGAGCATATTGAGTCACATGGTTCATATGAAAATTACAGAAAAGCAAAAGAAATTATTTTTAATAAACTATATAAGTCACACAAAAAAGAGTTTCAAGGTAAAAAAATTAAAAAAGTTATTGTTGCAAATTATTTAGATAAGCAATCAAACAAATTTTTACGCCATAGGGCCGATGAAAAATGGTTAGTTAATCATTCTTGCAATATAGAATCAGTTGAAGAAAAAAACGAAAAACATTTATGTGCCGATGACATAAAACAGGTTGATGATGGCACAATTCTTTCTGTTGATGGTTATTATATTCATCTTCATTTACTTGGGGCCTTTATGGCGCAAAATGCTTTAACCGCAATTGCAGTTGCTCGCTCTCTTGGAGTTTCTATTTCAACTTGCGAACAAGCCTTGGAAAAGATAGAAGTTCTTCCAGGCAGGTCCGAGATAATAAAATCAAAACAAGGTTTTAAAGTTGTTGTCGATTACGCTCATGAGCCAAAATCATTTACAGCTATTTTAGAAATGGCTCACCTAATAAAAGGAGCAAGAAAAATAATTACCGTGTTTGGGGTAACTGGTGGAGGTAGAGACAAAGCAAAAAGGTCTTTAATGGGCGAAATAGCAGCAAAAAAATCCGATTACATTATTTTAACAACCGATGATCCTTATGATGACGATCCAAACTTATTAATTGAAGACATTATTCCAGGTGTTAAAAAGGTTAAAAAGCATAAACAAGAAGAGAATTGGTGGAATATTGTGGATCGCAAAGAAGCCATTAAAAAGGCAATAAAAATTGCAAAGAGAAATGATATTGTATTGTTACTTGGAAAAGGCTCAGAAAAGACAATGGCAATTAAACACGGTAAAATGATTAAATGGAGCGATGCAGATATAGTTAAGGAATTATTGGATATTTAGAGGAACTTATCCACAGGATATACGTTTTACAAGCATATATGCCCTGAAAGCATGTAATATTTGACACAAACACTGTTTTTAGCATAAGATAAGCTTTCGTAGATTTATTATCTGTTTAGGCAATATTTTGACCCAGCACTACAATTATTTTTTTGCTAATATTAAGCAAAACTAGCTAAAAATTGTAGTGCTGGGCTAGCAAAAGCACCCCTTTAAAGCCCTAAAATTAGTTTCTTGATTTGTGTTTTATTTTGCTAAGAACTAGTCAAATTTAGTTGACAAGTGCTTGTAAAATATATACAATACTACTTATCATGCATCATTGTTCCTCTACTTTTGTGAAACATACTACTTGTTTTTCCGCAAATTTTATATTTTCTTAAGTAAAAACCTTGTATTTTGTTAAATACTTGGTTGTTTTTGTAAATTTTTAATTGTTTTTATCCCGCACTACTTTGACAGAGAAAGTTTTTCTACTTAAAAGTAGTGCTGGATTTATTGAATTATGACAGATAAAAAGAAGCAAAATTCATATTCTTCTGATGATGTTCGTTTTGCCCCAAAAACAGAAAGAAAATTTTTTACGAAACTTCACGAGGCAGTTCCTTTGCCCGATCTTATTGAATCCCAAAAAGAGTCATATTCTTGGTTTTTAAAAGAAGGATTAAGAGAGCTTTTTGACGAAGTTTCTCCAATTCGCGATTTTATTGGTAGAGATCTTGAATTATATTTTGAAGATTATTTTCTTGATGAACCAAAATTTGACGAAGTTACTGCCAAAGAAAAAAATGTTACCTATGAATCTGCAATACGAGTTCGAGCAAAATTAGTTAACAAGAGAACTGGTGAAATTAAAGAGCAAGAAATTTATTTAGGTGATTTTCCAGTAATGACTCCGCGCGGAACATTTATCATCAATGGAATCGAGCGTGTAATTGTTTCACAACTCATCCGAAGCGCTGGAGTATTTTTTACTTCCGAAGTTGTTCGTGGCAAAAAGAGCTATGGAGCAAAGGTTATTCCAAATAGAGGAGCCTGGCTTGAATTGGAAACCGATTCTAATGGAGCTATTTGGGTTAAAATAGATAGAAAGCGCAAAGTTGCAGCTACATCTCTTTTGCGTGCTTTTGGATTTGGGACTGACGAAGAAATTTTAAACCTTTTTAAAGATCTATCTGCCGAAGAAAAAGAAATGATAGAAGAAACAATAAAGCGCGATACAGCAAAAAGCGAAGACGAAGGACTTAAAGAAGTTTATAAACGTATTAGACCAGGGGATTTAGCAACAGCAACCAATGCCAAGCAATTAATCCATGCAATGTTTTTTAATTTTGATAGGTATGATTTCAGTAAAGTTGGAAGATATAAAATCAATCAAAGATTCGGGCTCAATGTTCCTAATATAAAAGAGAACCGCACTTTAAGTTGCGAAGATATTTCTTTAGTTATTCGTGAAATCATCCGTCTTAATATAACTCAAGACGAAGCCGATGATATTGACCATCTATCTAATAGGCGTGTTCGTACTGTTGGCGAGCTTGTTCAGAATAAACTTAGGGTTGGCTTAGCTCGAATGGAGCGAATTATAAAAGACAGGATGTCCACACTTGATATTAATACTATTACTCCAAACCAGTTGATAAACGCGCGCCCTGTAATCGGTTCTGTTAAAGAGTTTTTTATGTCATCCCAGCTTTCGCAGTTTATGGATCAAACCAATCCTTTAGCAGAGCTTGAACATAAGAGACGTCTTAGTGCCATGGGTCCAGGTGGGTTATCTCGTGAGCGAGCTGGTTTTGATGTTCGAGATGTTCATAGAACTCATTATGGCAGAATTTGTCCTATTGCAACTCCCGAAGGACCAAACATTGGATTAGTTGGACATTTAGCTTCATATGCAAGAATAAATCAATTTGGATTTTTAGAAACTCCATATCGTAAAGTTGTTTTAGAGGAATCTTCTGGAAAACCTAAAGTAACTAACGAAATTATATATCTTACAGCGTTAGAAGAAAGCGATGGTGTAACAACTGCAGCAACAACACCAATTGATACTGAAGGATATTTTGAAAAAGATAAAGTAGAGGCAAGAGTAAAAGGCGAGCCAATGTTTGTGCAGTCCAAACAAGTGCAATACATGGATATTTCAGCAAAGCAGATTGTTTCAATTGCTACTTCATTAATTCCATTTCTCGAGCACGATGACGCTGTTAGAGCTTTGATGGGTACAAACATGCAACGCCAAGCAATTGCCGTTGTTAAGCCCGATTCTCCAATCGTTGGAACAGGAGTTGAATACAGAGCTGCTATGGATTCTGGGCAAGTTGTTTTATCAGAAGATGATGGCGAAGTAATTGGAGTTCAATCAAATAAAATTTCCATTAAGCATAAAAAAGAAATTAAAGAATATAGTTTAGGAAAATTTGTCCGATCAAATGCGTCAACCTCAATGAATCAAAAACCTATTGTAAATAGAGGTGACATAGTTAAGCAAGGCCAGGTAATTGCCGATGGCGCTGCAACAGATAAAGGCGAACTAGCTCTTGGCCAAAACGTTCTTGTTGGGTTTATTTCTTGGGAAGGTGGAAACTACGAAGACGCGATTTTAATTTCCGAGAGATTAGTCCAAGACGATAGATACACTTCAATTCATATTGACGATTACTCCATAGATGTGCGAGATACAAAACTTGGGCCCGAAGTTATAACCCGAGATATTCCAAACGTAGGCGAAGACAAGCTTAATGATCTTGACATGGAAGGAGTTGTTCGTGTTGGAGCCGAGGTCTCATCAGGAGATATCTTAGTTGGTAAAATTACTCCAAAAGGAGAAGCCGAGCTTACTGCCGAAGAAAAACTATTGCGCGCTATTTTTGGAGAAAAAGCAAAAGATGTTCGCGACAGCTCTCTTTATTTAGAACATGGAGAACATGGAAAAGTTGTTGATATTAAAATTTTCTCCCGCGAAAACGGAGACAAGCTTTCTAGCGGAGTTATAAAAACAATTCAAGTTTCAATTGCTTCTTTAAGAAAAATTCAAGTTGGAGACAAAATGGCGGGTCGTCATGGAAACAAAGGTGTTATTTCAAAAATAGTTCCTGTCGAAGATATGCCTTTTGATAAAGATGGTACACCAATGGACATTGTTTTAAATCCTCTTGGTGTTGCGTCTAGAATGAACTTAGGTCAAATTTTAGAAACTCATTTAGGATTAGCAGCGCATAAATTAGGATACAAAGTAGCTAGCCCTGTTTTAGATGGTGTTCCTTATGAAGTTATTCAAGAAGAGCTTAAAAAGGCTGGATTTCAGGCAAATGGAAAAATGCAACTTTATGATGGAAAAACAGGTAGGCCTTTTGACCAAGAAACAACAGTTGGATATATATACATATTAAAACTTAACCATCTTGTTGAAGATAAAATTCACCAAAGATCTATTGGTCCATATTCTCTTGTTACACAACAGCCTTTGGGTGGTAAAGCTCAATTTGGTGGACAGCGATTTGGAGAGATGGAAGTTTGGGCATTAGAAGCTTATGGCGCCGCTCATATGTTACAGGAAATCCTTACTATCAAATCCGATGATGTTCCAGGTAGGTCAAAAGCATATGAATCAATTATTAAGGGCGAACCAATTGGAAAACCAAATGTTCCAGAATCATTCAATGTCTTAACAAGGGAATTAAAAGGCCTTGGCTTAGAAGTGGAATTATTAAAGAATGGAAAAGTTATAAAAGAGCATGGCGAAGAAGCAAAGAGCCAAGACCAACATTAGAAAATTTTTTACTTTATGTCTACACCCTCATCAACTAAAACATTATCCACTTACCCAGTTCCATCTAGGGCAGTAGATTTTGATTCTATTCGTTTACGCTTGGCCTCAACCGAAAACATTCACACTTGGTCATATGGAGAAATAACCAAGCCAGAAACAATAAACTATAGAACACAAAAGCCCGAAAAAGATGGTCTTTTTGACGAGAGAATTTTTGGACCTACAAAAGATTGGGAATGTTATTGTGGAAAATATAAAAGAATTAGATATAAAGGTATTATTTGTGATAAGTGTGGGGTCGAAGTTACTCGCGCTTTGGTTAGACGTGAAAGAATGGGGCATATTGATTTAGCTGCACCGGTTTCACATATTTGGTTTTTGCGTGGAGTGCCTTCTAAAATTGGTTTAGTATTAGATCTTTCCGTTCAAGATTTAGAAAAAGTAGTTTATTTTGCTAATTTTATTATAACCTCAGTTGACGAAGACAAAAAGAAAGCTCTTATTGATCAAGTTAAACAGGAATTTAAAAACAAACTTTCTTCTTTAGAAAAAGAACTTGAGATGGCTTTGGATTCAAGAAACAAAGAATTTGCCAACAAAGGGCTTACAGGAGAAAAACTTTCAAAAATATTTGGCGACGAAAAAGTACGCCTTTCTTCTCTAAGGGACGAAAAAAAGGAACAACTAGATAATGCTTTTGATGTCGCAAAAAAAGAGCTTGTAAGTTTAGCGCCTTTACAGATTATTTCCGAAAGCACTTATCACGATCTTTCTATTAAATATGGGCATATTTTCGAGGCAGGTATTGGCGCCGAAGCAATAAGAGAATTGCTTTCTAGTATTGATATAGATACAGAAGTTAAAAAGCTTGATGTTGAACTAGAAAAAACAAAAGGTGGCAAGCGCAAAAAAATTACTCGTAGACATAAGTTATTCCAGAGCTTAAAAAAAGTTAGCATTAGGCCCGAATGGATGGTTCTTGAGGCTATTCCTGTTATACCTCCAGATTTGAGGCCTATGGTACAGCTTGATGGTGGCAGATTTGCTACTTCTGATTTAAATGATTTGTATCGTAGAGTTATAAATAGAAATAATCGTCTTAAAAGATTAAAAGATCTTAATGCTCCCGAGGTTATTCAAAGAAACGAAAAAAGAATGCTACAAGAGGCAGTTGACGCGCTTATTGATAATGGAGCTCGACACGGTAAAACAGTTACAGCATCAACAGGCCAAAGAAGAGTCCTTAAATCTATTGCAGACATGCTTAAAGGTAAGCAAGGTAGATTTAGGCAGAATCTTCTTGGTAAAAGAATCGACTATTCTGGTAGATCGGTAATTGTTGTTGGTCCTAAACTTAAATTACATCAATGTGGCTTACCAAAAACAATGGCTTTAGAATTGTTTAAACCATTTGTTATAAGCCAACTTATAAAGCGAGAACTTGTTCATAATGTTCGTAGTGCAAATAGATATATCGATGCAGCGCATCCTGAAGTTTGGGATATTTTAGAAGAAATTACAAAAGATGCTTATGTGCTTTTAAATAGAGCTCCAACGCTTCATAGGCTTGGAATCCAGGCATTTCAACCAGTACTTATAGAAGGAAAAGCTATTCATGTGCATCCTTTGGTTTGTAGTGCTTTTAATGCCGATTTTGATGGTGACCAAATGGCTGTTCATGTGCCTTTAACCCGCGAAGCTCGCAACGAAGCAGCTAATATAATGCTTTCATCAAGAAATATTCTTAAGCCAGCAACAGGAGAGCCAGTTGCAACCCCTGGTTTGGATATAGTTTTTGGATGTTATTATCTTACAAACATGGATGAAAAAATGGATGCTTATAAACATCCATTTATCTCTACAAAAGAAGCAAAACTTGCTTATGAATATGGCCACATAAAGTTGCACCAAAAAATTAATATTCAAATTCAAGGGAAAATGTTAGAGACTACGGTTGGAAGACTTATTTTTAACGAAATTATTCCCGAAAAAATTTCTTATGTTAATGAAGTTACAAACAAAAAAACTCTTAAAGATATTGTAGGCCAATGTTTCCATATATATGGTTTAGAAGAAACAGGACAAATGCTCGACGACATGATGATTCTTGGATTCAAACATGCCACAATGTCAGGAATGACATGGGCAATGGATGACTTGCCAGAACTTCCTATAAAAAAAGGAATTTTAGAAAAAGCTCAGCTCGAAGTCGACCAAATTCAAGATCAATACGAAGAAGGTCTGCTTACTGATGATGAAAGACATGCAAGAGTGATTGAAATTTGGGTACGTACAAAAGATAAAATTACAGAATTATCTCAAGGCGCTTTTTCAAAAGAAATTACTAATCCTATTTACACAATGATAGAATCCGGTGCTCGTGGTTCTTGGGGTCAAACTACACAGATGATGGGAATGAAAGGCCTTGTAACTTCGCCTTCTGGCGCAACTATCGAACTTCCTGTTAAAGCTAACTTTAAAGAAGGTTTTGATGTTCTTGAATATTTTATTTCTACTCATGGAGCTAGAAAAGGTTTAACTGATACAGCTTTAAGAACTGCAAATGCTGGGTATTTAACTCGCCGTCTTATCGATGTTGCGCAAGACATGATTGTTGAAGAAGAAGATTGCGGTAATACAACAGGATTTTCAATCACAAAAGAAGATTCAGAAATTCTTGGAGAAACTATCGAAGAAAGAATTTGGGGAAGAACTATTCTCGAAACAATAAAAGATAAAAAAGGAAAAGTTATTGTTAAAAAAGGAGAAATGGTAACCAAAGAACAAGCCAAAGAAATTCAAACCCTTGATCTCGATGCTGTAAAAATTCGCTCTGTATTAACCTGCGAATCTAAACGTGGAATTTGTAAAACATGTTATGGTTATGATCTTGGTTACAATAAGCCAGTAGAACTTGGTGTAGCAGCTGGAATTATAGCTGCGCAATCAATTGGAGAGCCAGGAACTCAGCTTACAATGAGAACATTCCATACAGGTGGTGTTGCTGATTCACAAGATATTACTCAAGGTTTACCTAGGGTTGAAGAAATTTTCGAGGCCCGTAGAATTACCAAGGGTGCTATTATAAGCGAAGTACGTGGCAAGATTGAGAGTATTAAAAAAGAGGCAAATCAAAGAACTATTGTTATTAGCGCCGAAGAAGATAAAGAAGAAAAATATAATTTAGATGATTATAGTGATGATTCTTGCAAAATTAAAGATGGAGATACTGTTAAAAAGGGAGATATATTATTTTCCGATGGTGACGATTCTATTAATTCTGGAATCGATGGCACTGCAAAGCTTACAAAAAAATATCTTCGTATTGTTACAGGCGTTGGAGAAAATGTTGAATATATTGTCCCAGGCTCATTTGGCATCCTTGTTGAAGAGGGCGATTTAGTAAATCAAGGAGATGTTCTTACCGAAGGAAGTGTTGATCTTCATGATTTATACGAGCTAAAAGGCGAACAAGAAGCAAAGGCATATATAATGAAGGAAATTCAAAATATTTATTCTTCTCAAGGTCAAAAACTTAATGACAAACATCTCGAAATCATAGCTCGCCAAATGTTCTCTCGCGTATATATTAACGAAGCAGGCTCTAGCGATTTCTTACCAGGTGAAATTGTTGATAGAGCCAACTTTAACGCAGTTAATAGAGAACTTTCTAGTGATAATAAAACAGAAGCTCAAGGTGATGTATTGCTATTGGGTGTTACTAAAGCATCTCTATCTACCGAAAGTTTCTTATCAGCTGCTTCATTCCAGGAAACAGCTCGTGTATTAATTGATGCTGCTATTTCAGGTAAGGTTGATAAACTAAGAGGTCTTAAAGAAAATGTTATTATCGGGCGTCTAATTCCTGCTGGTACTGGGTTCCAACCACCCCCAAAGAAATAAATTTTGTATAAAAAAATAGGGATTTATTTGTAGGGAACTGGCACGCCTGTTCCATATAAATAAATCCCTATTTTTTTATACACCTAAACCGAGGAATTTGCTTCCCATCAACTTCAGTATTCTCCAAAAACATTTCCAAAGGCCTAACCCATATAAGTTTATCCTTGTATTGCGCTTGATACACTACTAGTTCCTCAAGCGTCTCACTATGTCTTGCAACTCCAAGCACCATATATTCATTTCCTTTGTAATGTTTATATTTTCCATTTGTGATAACTTGTTTTGATTTTTTCATAAATATCATCGTCATCCTGAACGACTCGACGTACTCGTCGAGGAAGTGAAGGATCCCGTCACTGACGATTCAGTGTAATTGAGTAGGGAACTGGCATGCCTGTTCCATATAAATAAATCCTTATTTTTTTAGGATGACGTAGTTAATTGATACCCCACAATCCCAAATGCAACAGATACATTCAAAGATTCTTTTTTTCCACTCATGGGTATTTCTATAATTTTATCAGCACGCTTTAGAATCGCGTTCGAGAGTCCATCTGTCTCACTACCAAGCACAAGCGCTGTTTTTTTAAGTTTAGATTTCGAGATTTTAATCTTATTTAGTGATTCAGATTTTTTATCCAACTCAACTGCAACTATAGTATAGCCCTGTGTTTTTAATTTGTCTAAAAGTTTAGTAGTAGATTTAAAATATTCTGATTCAATATATTCTTCTGCTCCAAGCGCGACTTTGGATAAGGCATTATTCTTTCGTCCGAATCTGTCTATTGGTTGTGGAGTAATTCCACATAAATAAATTTTCTCAATTCCAAAAGCATCTGCCGTCCGAAATATCGAGCCAACATTATAATTCGAGCGTATATTGTGCAAAATTACTATCATAAAAATAGTATAACATATTACCTAATATTAGCCAATATTATGTGTTATTGACAAGGTTTTTTAAAGTAGTATTATATTAGCAGTATATGAAACACACCACAAAATATAAACAACCCAAGCGTATTTCCAGAACCAAGTATTTTGTGTTTTAGCCACCTTCCCAAGGTGGCTATTTTTATGTCCGAGGAGGAATCTAGCAGCGTAGGGGACGTTGTTGGAGAATCTGCTCGTTTACGATAGGGGGAAGATAGCATGACTCAAGTATCAGGGCACCTGATTCAGGCGCAGCAGTTTGACCTTGAAGCTCTGGCAGAGATGTTCAGAGTTACCAGGGAGATGAAGAAGCTTGTATTGCAGGATTATGGCTCAAACATCCTTAGTCGTCGCGTGATGGCAACGCTGTTCTACGAGCCCAGCACGCGCACGCGTCTCTCGTTTGAGTCGGCCATGAATCGTCTTGGTGGCTCGGTTATAACCACCGAAAATGCCAAGGAGTTTTCCTCGGCTGCCAAAGGCGAGACCTTGGAAGATTCAATCCGTGTAGTTTCTGGGTACGCTGATGTAATTGTTTTGCGCCATCACGAAACTGGTGCAAGCGAGCAAGCTGCCGCAGTTTCTACTGTTCCAGTCATCAATGCTGGGGACGGCAAGGGTCAGCATCCAACTCAGGGATTACTGGATCTATTCACTATCCAGGATGAGATAGGCCATCTTGATGGCCTGAAAATCGCGATGTGCGGAGATCTGTTGAACGGCAGAACTGTTCGCTCTCTCTGTTATTTGCTTGCCAAATACGATGGCGTGAAGATTTATTTTGTAGCGCCTAAGTTTCTGCAGATGGCAGATGACATCCGCGATTATCTCAAGAAGCACGATGTTGAGTTCGAGAACGCGGGCAGCATAATGGAGATTGCTGGCAAGGTAGACGTTGTCTACCAAACCAGGATTCAGCTGGAGCGTATGGACGAAGCAGCCAAAGCGTCTGTACACAGACTGAACGGTGAATTTGACATAGGCGAATCTGTGGTACTGAGCATGCAGAATCATGCCCGGATATTACATCCATTGCCTCGCGTAGGCGAGATACATGAAATAGTGGACAAATATCCGCAGGCCGCCTATTTCCGTCAGGCCCACAACGGCCTGTACGTGCGTATGGCTGTACTCAAGATGCTTTTAGGGCGATAATAGCCCTATTGGCGCAATGTTCTTGGCGGGGAGTCTCTTGGACTTCCCGCCCCTTTTTTTTCACAAAATAACTTGAAAAATTACTGTATTTTTGCTATCCTATTTGGGTATTGGAGTTGATTTTTTATCTAATTTTCATGGGTTCGTAGCTCAGTTGGTTAGAGCGCGTCGTTGACATCGACGAGGTCAGAGGTTCAAATCCTCTCGGACCCACCATCCTGCGCTCTGGGTACAGAGCTATGGATGGTCTGCGACCATCTTTCTATTATACATTGTATGCCGCGGTAGCTCAGGGGTAGAGCAGGGGCTTGAAGAGCCTCGTGTCGGGTGTTCGATTCACCCCCGCGGCACCATCCTAGGGGCGACTAGCTCAGTCGGTTAGAGCGCGTCACTGATAATGACGAGGTCCCAGGTTCGATTCCTGGGTCGCCCACCAGCCCGCATTGCTACGCAAAACGTTGCTGGCGGGCCATTAAAATACATGTCATCGGGGCATGGCCTAATTGGCTAAGGCACCACGTTTGGGACGTGGGGATTCTCGGTTCGAGTCCGAGTGCCCCGACCAGAAAAAACAGGATTAAAATCCTGTTTTTTCTATTAAAAGATATTTAAATTAATATTTCTAAAGTAGAACAATATTTAAAAAAAATCAGAAATAGGTATGTGTTCATCTTTAACAAGGTCTATTTGCAACGCTTCTTTGGGTGTAAACCATGAATACTCACAATGCTCTAAGGGTTCTAATATAATTTTTGGTTTTTCATTAAGCTTTGTAGAAAAAACATAGAATAAAAAATCAATATTTTCGTGTCTTACAAAATATTTTATTTTTGATTTCGAAATATTTTTTGGTAAAAGTTTTATACCTGTTTCTTCAAATGTTTCACGACAGATTGCTTCTTCTAAATTTTCACTAGGGTCTTTTTTTCCTGCTGGAGGGCCCCATGTACCTTCATATGGTTTATTTTTTTGCCTTCGCAATAGTAAAATTTTTTCATCAAAAATTAAGAACAAAGAAACAACGTCATATTTCTTTTTAAATTGATTTAAAATTGATTGTGAAATCATATGTATATATTCTAATATAATGTCAGCAAAAACAAAAGTACCCATCAAAGTGAGTGTTTTTAAATAAGATTGTAAATACTTATAAATATATATCTATAAAAGCAAAGAATCCAAATCTTTATCCACTCTTGTATATATTTAAATATATATTAAAATATATACAAGATAAGATTAAACAACTAAAAATAAATATATGCCCCGAAGAAAATTAAAAGAAAATAGTATCCGTAAAATTACTCGCTTAGGCGGGAGCTTAGTAGTCTCCATTCCAAGGGAGGAGGTTGATACTCTTAAATGGCGCGAAAAGCAAAAAGTTGTTGTTAAACGCGTGGGCAAAAAGATTATAATTTCTGATTGGAAAAAATAAATATGAACAAAAAAATAAAACGCATAGATATTGCAAAAAATATAATAATTGTAGTTCTTTTATCCTTGGTTGGATTATTGCTATCAAACCAACAAAAAACTCCTTCTTCTTTCAAAGAAGGCGATACAGTTGTTTCAAAAGTAATTGATGGAGATACAATCAAGGTTGAGGATAATCAAAAGGTGCGCTTGATTGGTATAGATTCTCCCGAAAGGGGAGAGTGTTATTATAATGAGTCCGCGCAATTTGTAAAAAACTTGCTCAACAATACTCGTGTAAAATTAGAAAAAGATATTTCTGATAAAGATAATTACGATAGAATTTTGCGATATGTAATTCTCGCGACTGATACAGAGAACCAAGATAATATTTTAGTAAACGATACAATAGTCCGCCAAGGATTCGCGCTTGCTCAAGCAAGTCCGCCTGACAACAGGTATAGGGATTTGTTGATATCAGCACAAGAAGAAGCAATTCGTGAGAATCGTGGGCTTTGGGCGGAATGCGAGGAATACAAAGAAACTCTTTCCAGTCGTCGTGAATCCGACGATCTTCCACCTGACCCTGAATATATTATTAAAGCCAATATCTCAACTCGTGGATATGGTAAAACTTATCTTTTGCCGGGTTGCGACAACTACAAGTCCGTAAAAATTGATACCTCCAAAGGTGAACAATATTTTAAATCTGAAAAAGATGCTATTGATGCTGGTTTTGTAAAGGTCACTAATTGTCCGTAAGGCATTGTTTTTTTATTATGTAATCTAGCGGGTTTGTCCTCTGTAGTCCTGTATCCATAGCGTAGGCGGGGTTTTTTAAGCGAAATTACTTGAATTTATTGATTTTTGGTTAGTTTATTGAATATAATATAATATTCTAATTTTGAATATTCTTAATTAGAATATATTATATAGTTATGCCTAATACAATACGATCTAGTGAATATAAGGAAGTTATAAAAAAACTTAAAGCCGCTCGTATAGCGGTTGGATTGTCACAAAAAGAAGTGGCTAAAAGATTAAATA
>Ga0222658_1000639_pt1 | contig 18314 bp, 40 predicted proteins | sample AntAcemetagen476_FD_179830 | JGI IMG/M metagenome (GOLD analysis project Ga0222658, IMG submission 179830) | Saline water microbial communities from Ace Lake, Antarctica - #476 | ecosystem: Environmental > Aquatic > Non-marine Saline and Alkaline > Saline | place: Antarctica: Ace Lake... | reverse complement strand
GCACAGAGACTTGAGGCTGTCATGATTGAGCATGGCATAGGTAAGCCTCTGATATCGTTAATCTTGCACCCATCGTTCCCCTCCATCCCTACTCCCCGTAAGCCCCCATATCCGTCATATCCCTTATCCCTGCTTGCCCCTCGTTCCTCATATCCCTTATCCCACAGACCGGGTATTGGGTGGCCTGTGGTTTATGAGGTGGGTTGTTTAGGTGACACCCTATATTCTTAACCCCCGTTCTACCATCCTACCTCCCCAGGACCCCCGTATTCCGGCATGTCCTATTTCCAACCTACCCTCATTCTATATAACCCCTGATCCATATATCCTCTGATTTCTGCAATAGCCTGTATTGTGTCATGGCATATTCGTTGTTCATGGTTTATCTTATTAGCTAAAAACAGGCACCCTACATCTGGAGATAGGGGTGTATTTTAAAACGTCATTCTGCTTACCCGTACGCTCTCCTGCCTTGGCATTGGTAGTCATGTGTTGTGCATCCTGGTTGTTTATGTATGGCAATGTGACATCGTTTGCACACAACCATTACATTATCCAGATCGGCTGATAACATTGGTTGCTCTGTGTACCCTTCTACATGGTGAACATGGAGGCCATTCTCTTGTCTCCCGCATCTCTCACAAGTGTAGTCCCTGTCTGCCAAAGCCATCTGCCTGAACGCTGCGGGTACTTCTCTTGAACCACCGTACTTCTTACCTTTGTAATGTACTCTTCTATTATAAGTTGGGCAGGCTTGCTTACATTTAGACGAGCAATATAGGTTTTGTTCTCCATATCCTATGTGCTCTAACGCAAAAACCCTATTCAATATGGCGTTCTTTGATGGCGCAAATACCTTCCCGCAATAAACACACTTAACCATCAATTCATCATTCGAACCAACGGTTATATTCTCAGCGTAACCAACCTTCTCGGCATATGTGTTGTAACTAACTGGTTTATTCCCGTTATCTATGCGTTTTTTCTTATTATACCTATTAACACATTGCACAGAACATAGTTTCTTAGTGCCATTAGTTTTGAATAAATTCCCACACATTAAACATTCAGTTTCGATCGGTATGTTGTTTATATATCTATACCGACACACATTGTTGCAATACAACCCTTTGTTATTTAGTTGTTTGCCGCAATACCTACATTCTAGTCCATATTCAAGCCCTGCTTTTGGATCACCATATTTTTCATATCTTCGATAATGATAGTCACAATAACCCTTTGCTGAATGTTTTTTGTCACAACCATCTACAGAACATATCCTAATTCCACTTGGATTTTTTACTATTGGTCCACTTCGTTTTTTCACTACATGTGGGTCACCATGTTTCAACCATCTGGTATAATGTTTCGCACAATAACCAACTGACACTACTGGGGAATTGCATCCATCCACCTTGCATATTTTGCCTTTGTTGCTTTTCTTTTTGTATGTTTCTGGATTCCCATATTTATTAAATCTCCAATAATGTTTACTGCAAAACCCTTTTGAATGAACCTTAGCCTCACACCCAGATACCTTGCATTGCCCTGAATTATCAACAAATGTTTTATGGAGTGGATCACCATGTCTTAAAAATCTTTCATAGTGCTTTACACAAAACCCTTTATATCTTGCTTTTGATTCACATCCATCAACGGAACATTTATTACAATCTTCAGAATCGCATACATTTTTATCAATCCCTGGGTTATCCGGTATGAATTCTCTACCACAAACAACACACTTACGTTTTACGGGATTTCCTCTTTTATGTCTGGCAGAACAACGGGAATCACAGAATTTATGCCCTTTTTCAGTTTCTTCACCGCAATAAATACAGTTTTTATAATAGCCTTTGTCGACCCTTAACTTTAAATCACCGTTTCTCCTGATCCGATAATAATGTTTTTCACAATATAGGCTATTCTTGCTCCTAACTTTCTCTTCACAGCCGTCTGCTTCACATACGCCATAGTTTTCTTTTAACTTCTGGGTGTAATGGAGATTACAAAGACCCACACACTTAGCTGGATTATTACATCCGTCTTTGATACACGTTTTTTTAACTTTACTTTTCCGTTTATTTTGTGCTATAGGTTTTGTAGCCATGATGCTCATATCCTCTTTATATGATCGTTGCGGTTAGAGCCGTTTGGGGATTCACAGTTCCCTTACGGCTCATTATTTTATAGCATATTCATATTGTAATGTCAATAACTTATCCACGTTTCCACCTATCTTTCTTATGGATTTCACTATGACAACGAAGACAGCAGGCAACCATGTTTTCTTGAGATAATAACAAATCTGGTCGATCCCGTACTTTTAATTTATGATGGACTAAAACCGCTGGATATTCATTGCATATTTCACATATCGGATGCCTTTTGATGTACCACTTTCTGGCCTTATCCCATTTGCTGCTATAGCCACGCTCCCTGAAACTACCCCTATCCTTGTCAATGAGCTTCCTCTTGGCCTTGGTGTGCTTATCACATCGTGCCTGGCCCGCAGGTACAAGGGAATTACACCCGGCTGTGGATCAAGAATGTGGAGGACGCGTTGGCAATTACTCAGCTACCTCATATTGGGTTGCAACTCCCCGACGCCGGGACTTTTGGTTTATTATTTTGTAGTCCGTTACTCAGACTCTTTGTAAGTGTCACCCGTTATCAGGGAGCGCCACATATTGTGTAATTCTATATAAGCACACCCGTTATCAGGGAGCGCCACATATTGTGTAATTCTATATAAGCATACCACATATTGTGGTAAGAAATCAAGGAAAATCGTATTTACATAGTTAAGGAGAGGACATAACTATTTGATATCCGGGAATTTATTCTTCCAAAAAACCAAACTTTTGCACCCAGAGCGAAACTTTAGATGATCCATGTCCAACACGACACGCCATACAAGGATGATCCACCTTCCGACAATGCTCAACCCATGAGATTAACACCGGATCCGTCTTTGCAAGTCCTGGCACGAAATCGACAAGTTCTATTCCTGCCTCGTCCAGTTCTTTGATATGCTGTGACCGATAGCTGAGATTGCGTATAGCGTGTTTTCCTTTCAATTTTGGCATTATAATCCCCTCCTCCATGTTCTCCAGGTTTCAGGTAAATCTATCAAAAGTCCCCAACCAAGCCCAACCACAAACGCTCCCACTGCTACCGCACACCAGATTGCCCACGGTGGTATTTCCATTAGCTCATTCATTGATTACCCTCCCCCCGATACCGGGAATAGTTTATGTTGTCTGGTCTCTCGCTCAAATCGCTCACAAGCCGCCTCAAAATAATCGTTGTCCAGCTCGCATATATCCATGTCATACCCCTCATGCCAGCAAGCTATGGCTGAACTGAATGACCCGCCGTGACTATCGAATATCCGTTGTCCTGGTTTGGCGTAGTTGGTGAGTAACCATGTATAGAGTGATACTGGCTTTTGGTTTGGATGTACCCGGTAATTCGATGCTTCCTTTTTCCAACCCTTATTGGCACCAACCCAAGGATATGAAAATTTACGAACTACTTTATTGAAACTATGAAAAGCTATCTCACAGTCAGATAATGGCCCATATTTAATTACCTTGTCCCAAACGATAGCCCCACTATGGTATAAAAATTGAGGATAATAATTAGCGCCCCATATTATTTGATTTTTACTACAATCAAATAACAGCTTGAAATAAATAGAGTTTGGTGTTTTATTGTGATTCGTGTAATGTTTAGCATTTAATTTTCCTGAAACCTTGGCAGCGTTACCAGCTTTACCTCCAAACTTCCCGTCACTGGCCCCAACATTGTACGGCGGGTCCACAATCGCCAAATCCCACCAATCCTCACGCTTGCCTGCCATAAATTCCATACAGTCCATCTGGTACGCTCTAATCAGTGGTTTGTGGGATAGCTCAATCATCATCTTCTCCGAGCTTGATTTTCTTCCGTTGACGTTTCATCTCGGCAAGTTCATCTTGTAATATAATCATACGTTCATCTAAGGCTGTCAGCCAGTCTTGCTGTTCAATTAGATCCATTAACAACACCAATCGACAGTTATATCGAAGCACAGCCACATAAATATGACCTCTTTATAACCATGCCAAATCTGTGGTTTTGAATGCCAGCCTTTAGGTTCAAAACAGATACTAAAACTAATCATGGCTTCACCTCGTGCCTCATCTTTCGCCCGGACATTTCCCGCAGGAAAGCCTCATGAGCCCGCTGCTTCTTCTTGCGATTATATCCGTCTTTGGTTTTGGTTAGGTCAAATTCCCGTTCCTCGTTACGATACCACGTATCCCACCAGGTATATTTTATCCGCATGGTTTATCCCCTCTCTCTCTAATGACTATGGTTCCCTTACTGTAGACGGCATTCTTGTCAGCTAACTCCGGGTACAGTCCCCTTAGCCTCTCCCAGAGCTTTTCTTGTGCCTCATAATGTATCTTTTGCGAGGTTTCTATTCCGTACCGCGCGATGGTTATATTACGTTGTAGTTCATCCGCCTCTTTTCGCTCCGCCGCCTTCAGTTTGATTGTCTTAGGTTTTGCCATTATTCTCCTTTCAAAAGTCTGGGAGGGGTTGCCTCCCAGACTTGTCTTATTTGGCCTATTAGCCACCCTATTTAATTGTAAAATGAAAGCTACGCGCAAACATATTCATCACCTCCTTTCATGATCTGTATAAATCGTTTATATGATTTCACGACATGAACTTTATGACCGAGAAACATTAGTTGCCTATGTAAGGCCTGTTGTTCTGTCCTGAGTTTCCCGCCTGCCGCCTTCAATTCGATTAGCTCAACCCGGCCATTATCCATGAAAATCATCATGTCGGGCCAGCCTGGGGTGTTGGACTTTTTACTGTAGTCGTGGAAGCAGGGCCAGCCATTGGTTTTGCAGTATTTTTGGCACTTGACTTGTAGGACTTTTTCTGGCCCCTGATCTGGGTCGTCCTTAACAGCAACCTGCTTTTGACGTTGAGCCAAATACATTGTTAAATCGTCTTTTGTCCAGCGCATTTATAACTCCTTAGCACCATAAAATGTTTTAGAATGTCCATTCTGGGCATTTTTTTCTTGTCCCAATAATGCCAATGTCCACTATTAATCTTTAACTTTTTTAACCATTCTTTCAGAATCATCCTCTCACCGTCAACCTCAATCCAAACATTTGCTCTTGTATTATAAGCTTGTTCTTTCCTGGTTGCCCACCGACAATTTCCCGGTTCATAGTCTCCATCATTGTCAATCCGATCAAGGGTTAGGCCTTTAGGACAGCGGCCCATATCGGCAAGAAAAATTGCATAACTATTAATCCACCTATCACAAATTTCTATTCCCCTTTCGCCATAATTTTTATAGTATTTATGATTAGGGTTTAAACACCGAGCTTTCATGTCGCCCCAACATTGGTATTGATTTGTAGGCCTCCCATTATTTATTTTAGCTTCCCCATGTTTCAACTTCCGATCATTACTGTAACATCCACAACTTATTGACTTTCCACTCCGTAGATCATCCGCCCTAACACTTCTAACCTCACCACAAGAACATTCACATATCCACCGTGTATTATTATGTTTATCTGTCTTGCCTCTCTTAATGACTACCCATCGCCCGAATCGTTTACCTGTCATATCAATAAATCTACTCATAACAAAATACCTCCAAAAACAGAAAAGCCTGAGAGTAGATGAAAGCTGATAGACAGCTTTTCCCCGCCTCGCGGCGAAAGGACTCTCAGGCTTGTGATTTCTATTTCTGTTTCTATCATCTTCATCTATCCTATCTTTACCACGATTTATATCTGGTTGTCAAGCCTTTTCTTCGCTGTGTCATACCCCCTCTACACTCCCAGCCCCTCTGTCCCCTCATCAAGTCAATCAGCTCATCCGCCCTCACGCTCTTACGCGCCCGCCTCTCCCCGTCTATAAAATCATCACAGGCTGTTTGGTCTTTAGATACTGTGCTCCAGCTCTTTTGGCATACAGTCCCCTGGCCGGTGATACAATAATAGCAGTCTTTGCATTTCATGGTACCCTCCTTCCGATTAGGCATATTTCCAGTGAGTTAGGTTGATTATCCTTCTCTCCGCATCATCAAATGTAGCGATATAACCGTCAATCTCTGTAATAAACGTAGTCATCCACACATGAGACATTTCCCCATGAGCATTCAGCACCTCTATGTTATTTGTAACGATTATCCATTTGTTTTTAGCCGGCCACTCTTCTTCAAAGCTCTGAAATTCTCTTGAGTTCATACCCCCCCTCTTTATCGCTCCATCCTGTCATAATGTTTCCAAGACTCCATCTGACAGATACAATCAGACCCTCGCCACGCCATTTCCGAAGCGCATTGTAGGCTATGACCTTGGCGCTGGTACTCTTTGGCCAGTTCCAGATTTTCAAATTCTTCTTCTTCGTATTTTAATTGCGCATTCATTTTACACCTCCCCCCGATGTCGGGAATAGTTTATGTTGCCTGGTCAATCCTGTCTTTTGCTATCTCAAAATATTCAGGGTCTTTTTCTATACCGATGAAATTACGGTTAAGTAGTTTAGCCATTTTGCCAGTTGTACCACTTCCCATCATTGGATCAAGAACTATGTCGCCTTCATTGCTCCATGATAGTATATGGTCATTAGCAAGTTGTTCTGGGAATTGTGCAGGGTGAAACCTGTTGGTGTTTGAACACTCTGTATTTATTTTCCAAACATTGAACCGTTGTGCCAAATCATTTGAATACACTTTTCCAATAGAAGATTGTTCTTTTGTGCTTCCATCTGGTTGCCTTATCGTTCCATGCTTCTTTCGTGGACCTTTTGTCGGCCTATCTTTTATTGGATTAAATGTCTTAATCGGTCCTTTCGTGAAGATGAAAATATACTCAAAAACTTGGGCATATCGCGTTTTCAATGCTCCGGTGGCTGTAAATGTTTGTTTTTCCCATATCATCGTATCATGTAGATTAAAACCAATATCTTTAAAATAAAGAGCCTGCTTAAATGAAGTACCTGTCTCACTTCCTTTAATGGTTGCATCACCAACAACCCAAACCACAACCCCACCTTGCTTTGTAACTCTAAAAAGCTGTTCTGCTATCTTGGTGAATATCTCCCAATTCCAAACGAGCTTATCATTATACGTCCTGAGATTGTCATAGGGTGGACTTGTGACAGTTAGGTCAATCGAACCGTCCTCAATGTCCGGCATAAGCTCTAAGCAGTCACCTTGCATCAGCTCCATTCTCGGCGTCGGGAATATGGATAGTAGTGTCTGTTTCATATATCCTCTTTAGGTATAACTATCTCTGACCGTAGTGTGCCTACCAGAGACAATCAGCTTAGTTACAGGGTTATTACAAAGCGTGGTTTACAACTCTATCACATTATCAGGTAAGTTTATTTATGGGTATACTTCAGCCACCCAGCCCCCAGGATACTTAGAGCTAATTGTTATGCCCTCTGCCTGGAACAGCGTTACACTTTCGTGCAAGTTTGGATATCTACCTTGTTTGGTTTAAAGTGGTAACGAGGGTAAGAAAACCACATGGCACATTTAACCTGTTTTGCATCCGCGCTTTACAGATACGTTTTAGACCGGTCAGAAGTCCGCGATAGACAAAAAAAACCCCAAGATTCTGCTCCATCCTAAGGTGGATTCGGGCCTCACGGTTCCCGAAAATCTTGAGGTAATTGGTTTGTAATATATGATTTAGGATTAGCATGGTTCCATCCTATCACGGTTCTTTTCTGTTTGTCAAGCACTTTCTTCTCTATTCTCAGATAAATCGTTCACCGGCATATCTAACAGCCTGTCTACCTCCGCCATGTGCTCGGCCAATAATGTGCTGTCTAAGCCTGTCCGGGACCTGAACCATTCCCGCATACGATTATTCTGTTCAATAGCTCGTTCTTCTGATTTGACCATTATATCCCTTCAAGCGCCTTCACCGCCACCGCAACAGTGTATTGCAAGGCGGCACCTACATCGTTGATTTCATTGTCGCGGATTGCCTCTAATATCTCTCGCAGGGCCTTTATGCGAACCTCGGCCACATCCAGCATACAGCCGGTACAGGGTATGTCTTCAAAGGCCGGGCGGGCACAATGAGGGCAATCAATAACCTTCAGCTTTTTGGGCTTCTCAGGTTTCCCCAATACCAAATCAACCGCCTCCCTGACTGCCTTCTCAGGCCAGCCGTTTTCGTTAGCCGCCTCAAGGATTTTATGAGCATCATGGTTGTCGAGCTTCCTTGTCGCAGCGTAATGGCTGAATTGCAGTTGGTATACACGGGCATCGGGTAGGAATTTGTCGCCTACTTTGCGCCATGTCTGTGCTGTCCCTAATGCAATTGAATCCGGTATCCAGTCTGTCCATTCATGCCCGAGGCCTTCCATCTCTCGCCAAGCGTCTGCAAAATAAAACTGATATCCTTCTTTGAATTTTCGCAATCCACTGAAAAGCTGGTCAATCGTTGCATCGTCCAGCCTCTTGTGAAACCGCAGTGCATTGTATTGAAATTCAACATCCGGTATCACCATAATCTCGACGTCGGGTACTACCTGTGTCTCTTCTGTCATATCTCTATCCATGTCACGCTCCCTCCCAAAATTCGTTAAATATTCCCACTCTGAGTTTCCGTATAATCTCCCGCTCTTTACATTCTTTAACAATTTCAGCACTAAGCTCAACACAACGGTCACAAATATAGACCCCAGGACCAGCGATCAGAGCGTCAACCTCTGTGTCTGCGTTCCCACAAAAGCTACATAATAACCTATCAGTCATCTCATCCCTCCCTGGTTGCTATATCTGCCCTTTTCTGAATAAATCCTCTAAAAATTCCCTTTCTAAACGGTACATACACTCCCAAATCTCCACCGCCTCGCACACATCACAAAACCGTTTAGGGTCGTTGTGGTACAGGTCATGATGAACCCTACACAGCGGAATAGCTCCCAAGTCCGAACTCTTTCCACCCCACCGCGCATCGTTCAGGGTGATGTGATGAGGTTCAGCCTGCTTACCACAGACCAAGCATCCCTTCGTCCTTACGAGGTTTAGGTAACTTTCGCTTCTGAAGGTTATCGGCTTTGGGTGTTCCATATTCACATCCTTTACAATTTTCATCCTGTTCCTGTTGATGCCATTTACAAACTTCGTCACTTACTCGCCGAGCTACCTTCCCACGGCCCGGTATCGGGTAGAGTCACCATTTGTTCTTCCTTGTATACATTTGCCCTCTTTTTATATTCCCGCCTTAGTTTTCTAAGCCTTGTCCGGGCCTGTCCTGAAACAGCGTCAAAATGTGTGTAATGATGCCTGGAATCTTCAAGCCCTGGCATTTCATTGGCCGAAACAAACTCAAATATCTGTGATGCTCTCATGATTCCCCCCAAAAAGGAAACTGGCTGAACACCTGCCTACCCCCATTGAAATAGCAATTAACAACTCCCGTTCCTGTATTCCGGCCTTTAGCAATTATTAACTGGGCATCGTGCTTGTCTGCACTTTTCTTATAAACTGCTTCACGCCATACAAAAATTACTGTATCAGCATCCTGTTCAATCGCCCCTGACTCTCTCAGGTCAGACAACATCGGCTTTTTATCCCCGCCCCTGGCCTCACATAACCTATTCAGTTGAGCTAAACAGATAACCGGAATGCTTAAAGACCTCGCTAACCCTTTGAGCTTCATACTGATGCTGGCTACTTCTCTTTCCCTATGCTCTATTTTACCATCGGTTCTAATGAGTTGCAGGTAATCAATCACCACCATGCCGATTTCTTCTTTCTGTTTACGGGCCTCGCAAGTAGCAACCATCTCGTCAATGCTCATATTCGCATTGTCATTGTAAGCAATAGGCATTTTGTAAAGAATTTCAGCGGCTTTTGTAATTTTAGGCCAATCTTGGCTGGCTATATTTGACCTACGGATTGACTTGAAATTGACATTTGCATGAGACGAAAGCTGTCTTTTAATAAGCTGGTCTTTTGGCATTTCCAGAGAAAAGAATAAAACCGGAACACCTGAAGCCTCACTAAAATCCTTAGCAAGCACCGATTTTCCCATACCTGGACGCCCTGCTAAAATAATGAGATCCCCCGCCTGCCAGCCACCTATCAACTCGTCTAAATCCCCTAACCCTGTTGGGATACCGGGATTCTCAGCCTTTTCCAAAGAAGCCACTACACCCGGCAAAGCGTCCGTCAATTCAACAACACCTCGATTAATCGCCTGTGGTTTAAGATTAGATATTCGTTCCTTGATATTATCCAATAGGTTTTGGGTATCGTTACCCCTTACACCATCGGCTATTTCATTGGATATCCCCAGTAGGGTCGCTTTAAGTTTGTTCTTTTTTATCTCGCCAATATGGTACGCCCACCCCGCAGAAGTATGAACACAGCTCATGATATGAGCTATATAATCGCTACTAACTTTTGAAATTTGGTCTTTGGATGTAAGGTCGTTTAGGATTGACGTAGGTAACACAGGTTCCCCCCGGTCAGTAACATCCAAAAGGGATTGATAAAAAAACCGATGTTTGATGGTTGAGAAATCATCCGGTTCTAATTCTGCCCTGATCTGCTTCAGACAATCTGGGTTTATTAGAACCCCACCTAAGATACACATTTCAGATTCCGGTATTGTAAACATCTTTAACTCCAGTAAGGTGGTTCATCGTCTATTTTTTGTTTCTTTTTAGTGTTTCCTTTAACCATTTTTAACGCAAGCTGATCAAATTGCTTTCTTAGTTTTGCTGTACTTAAAATATTGTCCTGCCAAAATTCATCTTTTTGACACCAAACAATCACTTCTTTAATTTCATCAGGTTGTCGTTTATCAACCCGGATCATAAGGTCAATGTTTTTAGCCCATGATTCAAGATTTGGTTTCGCAAACCCGTTTCTACGATTAAGAATGGAGGTTAATAATAGCCTGGCAAGTTCCAAGTTTTGACTGGAGGTTTCTTTCTTTTCTTTCTTTACCTTCTTGTTCCTGTACCGTTTGCTGTCCGTTTGCTGTCCGTCTGGTGTATCGTCTCCCTGGTACTGTCCATAATTTACTATGGTAATTAAGGAGGTTATGTTGTCTTTTTGGTGTACTATATTTTCACTTTTTTTTAATTCCCGAAAAAATCTTCTAACCTTACCCCTGGACCATTTCCACCTCTTGGCTAATGCTACTTCTGACCACCCTAACTGCCCCCTATTAACGGTAACGAGGATTCCCCTTTTTCTAATCCAGCCTTCTTTATAATTAGCCAAAAGTAGCATATCAACCCAGGCTTGACCTCTCGTGAAGGGATCTAACAACCAAAGTTTATTTTCTTGTAATCTGCGATGTAATTTAATATACCCTCTTTCCATTATCTGCGGGTCCACTCTTTGTTAAAAGCATACCCACGAGTATTACCAAACCTGACTTCCATTACATCATCCATTGCTTCGGCTATGTCGTCACTTACTTGTTCGGTTATTCCGTACCTTAATTCATACAACAACAATAATAGATTTGCCCAATATGGGTCATGCTCAAATGCTTTATCATAACGTTTTTCTTTGTAATCCTTCCAATCTTCACGCTCATAAAAACATTTAGAATATTCCATTATGTGACCCTCCAAATAATAAAATCAAACGTCAATCCCTAAAAAGGAAGTTTTTCTTCTTGGTCAGATTTCTGGATCGGATCTTCCGCATCAACCGGGAAATTATTATCCCCGGTAACAGGCTTATCCTCATCTACGGGAAACTCATTCTCCGGTTCGTAGGGAATTAGATCCCACACTTGAACAGAATTGAGGTACAGGGTTACACCACCGCCAAACCCTTTGTACGTTGCCAACTTGAACATGACCCTACCTGTGCTTTTGTTTGCAACTTTAATATCTGAAGGAATGACATCCCCGTACCTGTCAACCACTTTCGGAGGGAACTCTGCCTTGGTCTTAAAGGTTAAGGCCCAGCGTTTAGTTTCCTCATACTCTCCGGCTTCATTCTTGGCGACCTCATGCTTAGGTAACTGGTTGGTATAATCGTTTTCCTTAATGAGTCCGGCTATTTCCCCACAAAGACTATCCCATTCTCCGCCCTTATCAAATACTAAGGTAATTTCAAACTTACCATCACCATCGCCATCGAAAGCCTTTTTAGGTTCATGGATATGTGCCCACTGAATTTCACCAATCGGTGACATTCTACTCTCCATTTTTGCCATTGTTTCCCTCCCTTATGCGTCTCCTATTCCTACACTCTCAACAATCCAGCTTTCAATTCGTGCGAACAACTTCGCCGTGCTCAGGACATCGTTCATGCAATATTCTTCAATCTCGTCTATTTTCCCATCCTTCCACATCCCGTAAACCTGCCCACCGTCCCCGGTTTTTCCACCCAGGCCAAAGCTCTTTAGATAGAAATCCAGCGATTCCCATTTCTGCCTATCCCAATCAGCCAGGACTTGCATCAGGTCTATGTGGGATTTTGTAGAATACCGGCGGGTGAGTTCGTTGTAGATTCGTCTCGACATCGGGATATTGAGGTGCATGGCTCTGTGTAATAAGGCAGGTAGGTCAAAGCCATTGCCGTTAAAACTCACAATCGGTATGGCTTTATGGTAGGCGTCATAAATGAACTTCCAGCCGTCTGATATAGTTGCCGGTTCGCCTGATATTGTGAGCCTGTCAATATCCCCCGTGGTTGTGTCGTAGATAGCACCACAGAAGCAAACTACCTCGCACTGGTCAGGGTGTAGGCTCATCTTCTTGTCACGGCCGTGTTTGAACTTAGCGCGTTCTGCGGCCTCTTTTGCGTCCCTCTTTGCCTGGTCTTTTGTTCTCCCATGTTTAACGGAATCAGGGTTAAAAGTTGGCATGGTTCCTTCTGGTAGGTTTTGGTTTGGAATTGTTTCCAAATCGAAGCAACAAATAATCATGATATCCTCCTTTTTCAAAACATCCTTAATTGATCCCCTGTGCCTGTGTTATGTTTTACTATATTACATTGTCGACATAGGCACTGTGTATTAAGCCTGGTGTGTGACCCGCCTTGACTTAAGGGGATAATGTGGTCAAGATTTGGATACAAGGGGTGATAAGGGTTCTTGAAATCAGGCCTGGTTTTGCATCCACAATTCTGGCAGATATAACCATCTCGTTCAAAGATTTCATTAGAATTGAAGACCTCATACTCAACCCCCATCTTTAGTGCTCTGCGTTTATGCTTGCCTTTCCTGTGTATATTCTTACCTGCCTTGGTTTGGGTGTATTTCTTTTGATACTCAGATGCCTCTGTTCTATGGGCTTGGCGATACTTCTTATCGTATTCGGCTCTTTCTTTTTTATGGGTTTGATAATATTCTTTTTGGGATACGGTTATTTCTTCTTTATGGGTTTGGCGATATTCCCTCTGATATTCAGCTTTCTCTTGTTTATGGGCTTGGTGATATTTCTTATCGTACAATGCCTTTTCTTCTTTTGTCATAACGTGCCTCCAAAAAGAAAAGCCTGAGAGCAATCGGGACTTGTGAAGGTCCTCCCATGCCTCGCGGCACAGGAACTCTCAGGCTTAATATTTGGATTGTTCACAATCTCGATTATCTTCATTCTATATTTTTCCTTTTGGTTTGTCAAGGACTTTCTGGACCTCAAATACAGCAATTTGCATCACTCCCCTCCCTTCAGGCCACCGTCCTCAGCCCATTGCAGCATCCTCTTGTTTGATCCCCAGGCGTTTGATGGGACCTCGTTGTGGAAATAGCCAACATAAGCCGCCAGGTTTTCAAAGTTCTCGTCATCGGCCATCATGAACGCCTCTTTTAGATTATTACAAATGACCCCTTGCAGGAAACTCCCCGGTATCACACCATGTTTGATGTATCTCTCAATCGGTTCCATCATCCTCTCTGGTATGTATTTACCTCTGGTTTCGTACATCACTCCCCTCCTTTCATATCCCAAACATCCGTTCCCTTTTCTCTTCATACGCCTGCTCCTGTGCATATTCGTAGGCATCCTGTTCATCGGCTAATTCTTCTTCTGTCATTCCATCCGGGCATTTGCGGCCCCGTGGTAAGCCGCATTTGCCTGATGGGTATTCGTACTTGCAAGTTCCGCTGTAGCACACTTTAGGCTCCTTCCCCCGATATCGGGTTAATCTCGCTCATCACGCTGATTGTCTTCATCCCACCATTGCCCCGCTTGCTGTCTTGGGGTGCAAGGATGGTCTTTACGCTCTTTTAATAAATCGTAGTAGCAATCAGACTGATCTTTATAGGGATTATCCATCGACCTTAAATACGCATCTCCCCAGCACTTCTCACAACATGACATTAGTTTCTCCTCCCCCCGATATCGGGAATCCCCGCCCCAGAAAACCCTGAATCCGGCAAACGCGCCCTGAAAGACGGGGCCGGGGGGCAGTGAGGCAGGGGGTTGATATTATCATGATATAAGTAGGTCCTTAGCGTCCATATCCATTGCAATCGCTAATTTCGTGATTGTCTTAAAGGATAGGCTGTCAGGATGTGCAAGGTAATAGCCAACTGCCTGCCGGGTTATATTGAGTCTCGCCGCCAGGTCTTCTTGTCGCCACCCCTGCCGCTTCATTTCCGCTTTGATTTTACGCACATTTAATTCCATGACAGCATCTTACTCTAAATTGTTTGAGGTTGTCAAGCAAAAAGATGTTGTCTTTTTATTTTATCTGCAAGTGCTTGATTTGGTTAGATAATTATTTTTTATTTGAAAAAAGACAAGAAATCGCAAAAAAAGGCTTGCAATTTGAAAACGTACAGTGTATAAGGTATTTAACAGTCAATTTTAACCCGGCAACGGGAGGCATACAATGAGAACAGCAGAAAAATACAAAGAAATGGGATTTATCGAATTATTGGACACGAAAGTTCAGGATAGGTATGGAGATATATATTATCCTAAAAAGGCTAAATCACCATTGCAGGCAATTAAGTTCTTTTGCCGAGAATGTATGGGAATGGACAGAACGAAGAAAAAGCGGCTTGAGAATGTAGAACTTGTTCGGGATTGCTCAGACCCCATGTGTCCACTGTTTGACTTCAGACTTGGCAAAAATCCATTCATGAAACGAATATGGACTGACGAACAGCGAAAAGTGGCACAGGATCGAGCAGCTTTAGCTTTTGGGCACGCAAAGAAGCCGAGAGAAGACGACGAGGCTGTACAAGAGCCCCCAGACGCATAGGAAGGTACACCATGGCTAAAATGAAGGAATACAGTAAGGCGTACAACAAGGAAGCTGTAAATCTGGCACTAAGCAGAATTAAGATAATGCAATGCCAAAAATGTGGGCACCCGGTACAGGACGGATATTGTTGTCCTCATTGTAGTAGCCGTTACCCCACTATTCCAGGGCAAGAGGAAAGCATGATCGAAGTATAGCACACCCCCCTGCCCCCACCGACAAACTCAGTGCCGACCTATAGGTGCGGCCAGCAGACCGGCGGGGCGGGGTTTTAACACACACCCAAACACCTGACATGAGCACTCGCGAGGCAATGACCCCGGAGGCCATAGGCAGGGGGTAGGGTAATCAATCAATAACATCTAATAAGGAGGGGGAACGAATGGAAGCCAATGCAAAAAGTGCACAAGTTGAAAAACACGGTCAAGTTACAGAATGGATGAAACGACTGCAAGGTAGTATAAAAAGAGCAGATGAGCTTTGCCAGCACGTGGGTAATCACTTGGGGCCTTTGTTAAGAGACGAACCACCAACTGGGGATAAAGGAGCGGGAGAAGTTGAAGAACAACTCGTCCCGCTTGCAAATCAGATACGCGGATACGTTGAGCAGATTGACAGAACGTCAGACCAGTATCAGAAAATGATAGACTTGCTTGAGCTTTGAGTTCCGGGGGTAGCACAGGAACGATCTTTGAAATTGTGGTAAGCCTTTGACACATAAGCTGAAAGCCACAGGAAAACAGGACGCGCATCCAGGATGTGAAACTGTGTAGCGAGTTGAGCCGTAACCTCTGAGGCAATTCGGCCACGTTAAAACGTGTAGTGATAGGGAGTAGTAAAACTGGCAATGTGAAGACAGGACGCCCAGCGGGGCCGCCGTATCCAATCGGCAATGTCTATGAATACCGCTCTTCTCCTGCGAACGTGCCTGACACAACTGGTCTGAGCCGAAACTGAGGTTTACCACAAATATGGAGGAAGAAGGATGCACCTTACTGCGATACAAAGAGAGGAATTTAGACAGGTTACTCGGCCACTAATTAAATGGTTGAACGATAATTGTCATCCTCATGTTACCGTTGTGGCTGATGGTAACCATGCTGGATTAAGCGAAGGCGTGTATAATTTTCGCACCGAAGATTGTCGGAAGGACTAACCATTTAACCCGGTGTCGGGGGGAAGGAGAATAATGGATATTCACGAAATAGTAAAAAAACTAATCGGTGAGATACGTCCCATTGGAGAGACAAACACAGACAACGAAAGGAGAATAATGGATATTCATGAAATAGTCACAAAACTAATCGGTGAGATAAATCCGGTCGGAGAAACTAACACAGACAACGCCAGGTTTGAAAATCTAAAGGCAATGACCGAGTTGGTTGATGAATTGTTATCTGACATTTATCGGGTCGCTCAGGGGAACAACAGGCACGAATATAGCATAAACCGGGCGGGGCAATTTGCGGCCAGTTTTTTGGATGAGATACGTGGGGAATAATGAGATTGCTAATAAACGTCAGGAAAGACGAAGTGGGACCCGGTCTGGATCAAATTTCATACGACTTCTCCGATTGGTTCCTGGAACGGCTGTTTTGCTATCAGGTATTTAAGAGGAAAGTTACCTGTGATCTGCTCAACTTGCATCATACTATCATGAAAGCGAAGCTAAGAAGGCTGTTTGGTGTTGAGGAATAAGGGGGGATAATCATGCAATGTCAAATATCAATAGATGACAAGATGCTCGAAAAGTTCCTCGGTAGAACAATGACAGATGAGGAATTTGCAGATTTTTGCAAAAGCGCGGTCATGAGCAAAATGTTTGAATGGCAATTTATTGAAGGAGGAAAGGATGAAATGTCGGAGTGGCACAGGGGGTTTTATAGTGCTGAAATCAGAGCGTATAAACATGCTATTAACTATCTAAAATCCCAATCAGGGGAGGGATAATTATGGATTATATAGATCACATAATACTAAAACAACTCATGAAGATCCTGGGTCTTGTGGTAATAGGGGTTGCCATAGGGTATTTCTGGTGTTATCAGGCTTTAGCATATCAGACCTGTCTCGAAACCACTCAGCCAGCCGGGTGGGTAGCCAGTGCCAGTATCAAGACCGCTATGCAGAAAATGGGGCCGAGGTATGATTATAAAATGGTCGGTGAAATTCTGTATGTGGACACGGGTAAGGGGTGGAGGAGGTTGAGGTATGGGCGAAATACAAATTAGTCATCCTAAACACGGGGAAATCCGTTTTGGTATAGCGAATCTACCAAGTCGAAAATCGAAGTGCCTCTATAAAATGCGTGGTGCAATGTGCGAGCCTTTGGCATATTTTAGAAGCGATGAGGACGCTGATAAATTTGAACAAATTATTGATATTTTATTTGAACTGTTGGAGGTAAAAGTAAATGAATATCACATTTCAACTAACAAAGAAACAATACAGAAAACTACAACCACTGTTCGACCGGGCAATGCGTGTTTTTAAATACGAATTGCCGGGAATGGTGCTAATGCAACCTAAAATCTATCTCGATGGAGATGAGTGCATGGATGTAGTAGCGGGTTTTGTGCAGCATGAGCAGGCTGTTAAAATTGTGGATGCGATGGGAGGAGAATAATGATAGATCAAGAGATTATAGAACAATTTGTCAGAGCAAAAGTCTTACTGCAAGAAAAACTAATCGAAACAGGCAGCATCCCTGGAGGCCCTGAAATCGAATCACAAATAATGTTCGTTGAAACCAGGATGGATGCAAGGGTAAAACAGGACATATTGCATGGTACAGAAGAGTTATATGCACTTAAGCATATATTAAATGAAATGGTGAAGGGGGGATAATGGGAGAATCGTATATAGATGAACCAGATAAATGGCGAAAAATACATATTCCATGCACACCTTATTGGCTGTGCCGGCATCCCGAGACAAGGTTGTGGCATATAGCCGAGAAAGAGCTCACAGTCGCGTGGCATGGTCCCTTTTCGGACAATGACTATACATTAAAACACCCCTACTTATACAGGTTATTGTAATGAACAACTTAACCGGAAAAACAATAAAAGAATAT
>Ga0222658_1000637_pt1 | contig 18367 bp, 20 predicted proteins | sample AntAcemetagen476_FD_179830 | JGI IMG/M metagenome (GOLD analysis project Ga0222658, IMG submission 179830) | Saline water microbial communities from Ace Lake, Antarctica - #476 | ecosystem: Environmental > Aquatic > Non-marine Saline and Alkaline > Saline | place: Antarctica: Ace Lake... | reverse complement strand
GCGTTTAGACATCGCTTGCTTCTTCTTCCCCAAAAATCAACTCCCTAGCTCTGCTTTCTTTCATGTCCCAGTTATCGTATCGCACCATAACTGCGTCAACGTCTAAGATCCCCTTGTCATTTAGTTTTTCTAATCCCCTGCTATTTATAACTTCCTCTCTACCAGCTCTCTCAAATAGCGCTTCGTCACTAACCACTAATTTATATATTCTTGCTATATCTTTTAATGCTATAAAGTAACTTCCCTGCGTAGATGCCCCTATATAGCATAATGTTACATCTGCTTTTGTCGTCTTATAGTTAAAATACGGCTTTCTATAGGCCGTATAAACTCTTTGCTCTGCGGTTTTTGTTACAAAGACATTCCAGTCTTTGTTTGGCAGATCCTCTTTTCTAAGAGACGTATTCCCTGATACCTGCAGAAAAATAAAATCATCATAATTTCTAGTGTAGCCTCTTATAAGAAAGTAATCTTTTCCGTTGATATTAATTCCCTTCCCGCCTTTGCAATCAAATACAAACATAAATTTACCTCTTAAGATTATCAATCATTGGATTATCAATCCTTTGTTTTCCTATGTATATAACAGAAGAAAAAGAGAATTTAGACTTACAAAAAAGATAGACTAAGGCGTTGTCTGTCCCTTCCCTGATGTTTGTTTATTAAAGACTTTTTTAAGCCCCCAAGAATTGGGGGTTTGGGGGTTGAAAAAAAGAGAGAAAAGATAAGTAATAGTGCTGTGGTAACTGTGGGAAACTTCCGGACTTTTTTGCCTGAGATAGTTTTCCAAAGGCTGTGGGAAATGTGGTAAACTTCCTCCTGGCTTTTTCTCAATATAGAGTTTTCCCCATTTTCCATAGACTGTCAGTTTCCACGGCTTTGGATTACCAATCCTTGGATTATTAATCCTTTGTTTTTTTAAAGTTTTTATCTATAAATTGAAAATAAAATGTCTAAAATCAAAGGTTTTTCTGTTATATATATGTAGAAAGCGAACAAAAGTATGTTTAAAAAAATCAAATCAATAAAAACTACGAAGAAATTGCCAGAGACTATAGATCTGAGCTGGGAAGCTCAGGAAAAGTTTCTGGCAAAGATCAGAAAAGAGCTGAAGAAAAAGCCTATCAGAAAGAAAAATCGTGCATTAGTAGAAGAGAAGGAGAAATGACACATAAAAATTTAAAACTATTAAATCCCTCTCAAAGAGAAGCTGTTACATGCAAAGACGTGCCTCTTTTGATAGTTGCCGGGGCAGGGAGTGGCAAAACAAGGGTTTTAACGCACCGTATAGCATATCTAGTGGAAAGTGGCGTAAAACCGTATAATATCCTCGCTTTAACATTTACAAATAAAGCCGCTGGGGAAATGAGAAGCAGAGTTGTCTCTCTGGTGCCAGGGATTTCATATACTAGCTTTTGGTTAGGCACGTTTCATGGAATATGTCTCAGGATATTAAAAGCTGAATCAAAATTACTTGGGAGCTTTAAAAATTTTATTATTTATGACGGAACGGACCAGATAGCGTTAATTAAAGAGTGTGTAAAGAATTTGAATTTAGACGAAAAAAAGTACAAAGCGGGAATTGTTTGCGAAAAAATAAGCAGAGCAAAAGACGATTGTATTGACCCAGAAGAGTACCTTGATATGGCCGATAATTTTTATCAACAGATCGTGGCCAAAATTTATAAGAAATACCAGGAACGGCTGCGAGAAATAGGAGCTCTGGATTTTGGGGATCTAATAACCTATGCAATATCTCTTTTTAAGAAACATCCTGACGTGCTTGAAAAGTACCGGAACAAATTTCAGCATGTGCTTGTAGATGAGTATCAGGACACGAATCATGCGCAGTATATATTTTTGAAACTGTTAACAGCGGGGAAAAAGAATATTACTGTTGTTGGAGATCCTGATCAGTCAATCTTTGGCTGGCGGGGAGCGAATATTTCAAATATCATGAATTTTGAAAAGGATTTCCCAAATGTAAAAACAATAAAGCTTGAAGAAAACTATCGCTCTACACAGGCAATATTGTCATCAGCAAATAATATTATAAAAAACAATAGGGAAAGAAAAGAAAAAGCGCTCTGGACAAAAAACACACAAGGCGATATGCCGATATATTGTAACAATGAAGACGATATTGAAGAAGCGGAATCAGTTGCAGGACAAATAGAAGAGTTCTTAAGCCAGGGGGGGACACATAAGGACATTGCTGTCTTTTATCGCATTCATTCGCTGTCAAGGGTAATTGAAGACGCGCTTAGGCGAAGAAACATACCATATGTAATAGTGGGCGGTGTGAGATTCTACGATCGCAAAGAAGTTAAGGATATCCTGGCGTATTTGCGGGTTATATCCAATCCCAATGATGTTATAAGCTTAAAAAGGATTATCAATTTGCCGGCAAGAGGAATTGGGGATGTTTCGTTGAAGAAAATAGAGGATTATTTGGATTCCCGGGATATATCATTATTTGATGCATTATCCGAATTAAACAATATCAATATCTCTATAAAGACGAAAGAAAAAATAAGCGCTTTTGTTAGCTTTATAAGAAAGCATCAGTGTTTTGATGGCAGTTTGGCGAAAATGTTAAAAAAACTAATTAAAGATCTGGATTATTTTAATTATTTAAAAAGACAGGATCTGCCTGGGACAGAAGAAAGAATAGAGAATGTAAAGGAGCTTATATCCGCGATAGCAGAATACGAAGAAAACAGCGAGTTCCCTTCCCTAGCAGAGTTTTTAGAACAAGTTGCGCTCATCTCTGATATTGATAACTGGGATAATAAAAGCAATGCTGTAACATTAATGACGCTTCATAGCGCAAAGGGCCTGGAATTCCCAGTTTGCTTTATAATTGGTATGGAGGAAGATATATTGCCGCATAAGAAACTATCAACTGGGGAAAGCGATATAGAGGAGGAGCGAAGGCTTTGTTATGTGGGCATGACAAGGGCCCAGGAAAGGCTATATTGCTCTTCGGCAAAGAGAAGAAGGATCTATGGCCGCTGGCAGGATATGGAAACATCGCGATTTGTGGGAGAGATGGGGGTGGAATTATTGGCGCATTGCGAGATCTCTGGCTAGGTTAGTATAAATGTATAGGCAATTTAGGGAAATTGCCTCGCTTTTCCAATAGGTTCAAGTCGCAAATTGTGACCTTAAGTTCATTTTCTCGTCGCTGTTGTTTGTGGACAAATAATGTCTATATTTATATCCCGCATCTATAAAGTCTATAGACTTTCCCTGTCTATAAACAAAAGATTTTAGAATTTTCCAAATATGTCCATAGACATAATAAATAGCTATATCAATAAATTGTCTATAGACAAAATGTTCCCATAGTCACCAAACTTAAAATGTCACAGATTGTGATACTCGGCCTTCTTCCCCAGCCATTCCCTATAGACTAAATATGTCCCTATTCGTATAATGTCTATGATTAAATAAATTCATCGAGTTATAATGTCCATAGGTTTTTTATGTCCTTGGTAATATTCTTTCTATGGTAAATTTAAAGTCTCATATTTATTTAAACTATAGACTTTAAAAGTATGCATCTTAATAAACATAAACAATAGATAAAATTTTATTAACAAATAAAAACAAATTTAGTATAAAAAAGGATGATTGATTTTTTATTATTTTGTTCAAAGCGGATTGCATATAAATACTAAAAGGGCAGGAGGGGGCGGAATCCCGGCTCCAAAGCTGGGTAAAAAGATTTCTCGTTTTTTTATTGACAAAAACTATCTATTGTAATAAACTTAGATAATTATGGTAGATACCAATAAAAATTATAGTAACTACTGAAAGGTGAAATAAATGTCGATTATAGCTTTAACAAACCACAAAGGCGGAACGGGCAAGACCACTACCGCAGTCAACCTGAGTGCTGGCCTATGTAGACTGAAAGAACTACGCAGAAGAGGGGATGCAATTCCAAATAAACATATCAAAATACTTCTGGTGGATATGGATCCCCAGGCGAATGCGTCAATGCACCTCATACCTAAAGCCATGCAACAAAGCATTGATAAACTGCCAAATATAGTGGATGTCTTTGGCGGCAAGTCTCTTTTGAGTTGCGTAATTCCGACTGACTACAGTAATCTATCACTTATTCCGGCAAGTATAGACATGTTTAACCTTGAGCCTAAAATAATTAATTCTGCAAGCGCGGTGGATGGACTCCGAGCAGTCTTTACAAAAGAAGTAAAGAATGAGTACGAAATCATCGTTATCGACTGCCCACCCAATTTAGGCACCTTCATGATGAATTCGCTTGTAGCAGCGGATTATTACATTATTCCGATTGAAAGCGAAAGCATATACGCCCTTCACGGCATGAAAGCTCTTTACACAAAAATAGATGAAATAAGAAGAATCGTAAATCCCAACCTTAAGCTTCTAGGATGTCTCATCACAAAATACGACGGTCGCACAATAGCTGCAAAAATAGTTTTAGACATGGTAACCAAGCACTTCGAAGAAAACGTGTTTAAAACTATCATAAGGAAAAACACTGACCTTAACAAGGCCGCAATTCTCAAAAAACCGATTTTCGAGGTAAACCAAATGACCTATGGGGCAAAAGACTATTTTGATCTCTCCGAAGAAGTAGCAGACAAGATGGGTTTTGATTTTAAGAAAAACGTCAGAGAACCCGCGCCTGCTTCTGTTACCCAGACGAAGAACCATGATAACGCTAAAAAAGTGAAGAAAAATGTCTAAAGTTAAAGATGAATTGAGAGAAGGCGTAGAAAACGTCCTTACAGGCTGGAGCATAAGCGAGAGTGCGAAAAAGGAAATAGTTCAAAAATACGACAAGAAGAAGGAAGTTAAGCTAAAACCAGAGCAAGTGTCCCAGAAGCCAGCACCCCAGCAGAAAAAAATGGACATTGAATCCCTTAAGGAACTCATGTTCACGAAAGCAGAGAAAAAGGTATATGATATCATAGTAAACCATGGTGATCTTCACAACATAACATCTCCTCTAAGCTATCAGAATATTCAGGATATTCTTCAAAAATCCGGTGAGTTGATAGTTATAAAGACGATAAGTAGGTGCATTAAAAGCCTCTTAAGCAAAGGTCTAATAAAAATAGACACACAGCCCATTTCAACAGCTGGCACTCGCTATAATGTAACCGGCTTAAAAGACTATTTATCTCAACTTCTATTAAAAGAGGAATAGAAATAAGTGGGTGATAGAGAAAATAAAAGTAATAAGAGTAGTGGGATATAAAGTTGCTACTAGTTAAAATTATTCTACTGTAGTAATAGTTACTATGAGAAAAGGAAGAATATAAAAGAGATAAATTTATATTTAATAATAAGGAAGTTACTATTAATGTTGTTATAAAACGAAACTTGGTTAATGTTAATATTAATAGAAAAAAGAAAAAAAATAGTGAATAAATTTAGTTGTAAGATAAAGAAAATTATATATACTAAATTAGAAAATGAGTAGATTAATTTATAAATTATTAAGTAGTTTATATTTATTGATTCTGTGGGGAATCGATAAGTCTTATCGATTCTGTGGGGAATCAATAAGTCCCAGTCTATCGATTCTGTGGGGAAGCCTATCGATTCCATGGGGAAACGATATGGTTCTGTGGAGTATCGACTCAAACACACTTTCCTTATATTATAATATAAATAGCGCGCTTTCTTTAAGTAAATTTTAAAAAGAATTATGTCAAAATTAGGAATATGGAAAGAAACACCTGTATGTTTAAATAATGTTAGAAATATAAAATCGGGCTTTGGTTGGATAGATCATAATTTAAAATTATTATTAGACCAATTATCACAAGAAGCACAATTAATATATTATACGTTATGTCTATATGCTGATAGAAGCGGAATGTGTAACTTAAGCCAACGAGAATTACAAGAAATAACACGTCTTGGTCCTGCTACGTTGGTAAAAAACAAAAAAGAATTAATTAAAAAAGAATTAATAGCATATGACTATAAATATAGAGTCTCTAAATTTCAAGTATTAAACGTCCCGATTAAGACAAGAATTATAAGCACTACAAATATATCACCAGGAATAAAAATTGTATTAGATTTTTACGAAAAATTAGGTAGAAAAGAGCCAAGAAGGAGAATTGAAAAAGGCGTAGAAATTTACAATGAATTAATTAACGAGGGTTATTCTAATGGACTTATAGAAAAAACAATTGATTGGGCTATTAAGAATATACCTAAAGTACACTCATTTGGTATTATCCGTGAAGTAATTAGTGAGGTAAGTGAGAAAGAAAAAAGTAAAGAAAATATTATGGTGAGCAGGAAAGAGTCTTTTAATAAATATAAGGAAGAAGCGAGAATAAATAAAGAAAGTAGAGTGCTAAACGAATCCCTTGAGCAAATATTTAATTCCTTAGAGGAAGAAAATAAAGAGAATATAGAACAAAGAGTAAGATTTGAAGTTGATAAATTAAAAGTTAAGCCGGAATTTGAAGGACCAATATTAAGAAGCACAAGATTGAAAATATTAAGGGAGGAATTTTTAAGCAAAGAAAATAAATAAATAAAAAGGATTAATATAGAAAAGTAATTACATAAATTAGAATAGCCTCAGTCTCAAAAAGTTCTTAGAACTTTTAACACACAAGTGAGATAAAGAGGCTGCTTTATGGCTGTCCTTCGGGATAGCCAATGGGGTGGCAGTCTTTATCGGGATTTACTTGTGTGTTGCCGATAAACGATGTTTGCGCCCCTTTATTTTTTTGGAGAAAATTTTTGTAAAAGAAGAACAAAATGTTAAAAAACAATACTTTTAATAAAACTGCCACCGAGCGTATAATAATAGCTTGCGGAAAGAGAAATTATTATAAAAGAAAAAGCAAAAATGAGAAACCGTCTTGTTTGGGTTTTATTGGCAAGTTTTATAGTAGTGTTTGGATGCGCCAAGCCGAAAGAGAAGACGAAGGAAAGGAAATTATCGCCAGTATTGAATATCTACAACTGGGAGGCCTATCTTGGGCCGACTACTCTAGGAGATTTTGAGAAGAAGTTTGGAGTAAAAGTAAACCTGAAGACATTTGAAGATGAGGAAGAAGTTGTCTCCATGCTTCAAGCCCATCCGGGAAGATACGATATAATTGTTGTAAGCGATGACGCTATCCGCGAGTTAATAGCTATGAGATTATTGGCAGAAATTGATATAAGAAACATACCTAATCTTAAAAACATAGAGAGTAAATTCAGAAATCCCTCGTATGATCCTGGACATAGACATTCGGTGCCTTACCTGTGGGGAACCACAGGCATAGCCATAAACCGCGCATTTGTCCAAGAGAATGTAGTGAGCTGGTCCATACTATGGAATCCTAAATACAAAGGCAAGATTGCTATGTTAAACAATCCTGATGAGGTAATTGGCGCTGCTTTAAAATATTTGGGGCATTCTTTAAATATCACTAATCCTACTAAAATAGAAGATGAGAGACAGATGCTTCTTGAACAGAACCCCCTTCTTATGGGATATCTTGATACTATAGAAATAAGAGATAAACTAATCTCTAATGAATTATGGGCGGCTCAGATATATAGTGGCGATGGAATGTTTGCGGCAGACAAAAACAAGGCGGTTGCATACTTTGTTCCTAAAGAGGGAGCTGCTATATGGGTAGATTGTTTGTGTGTTCCGAGAGACGCTGAGCACAAACATACTGCGGAGGTGTTTATAAATTACATCCTTGATCCCGAGACTAGTGGTAAAATTGTCAACTATCTCTGGTATGCGAACTGTAATATAGCTGCCCGACCCTATACTGGAAAGGAAATTCTCGAAAGCCCTTCTCTTTATCCATCTGAGGATGTATTAAAAAAATGTGAATTTTTCAAGCCAGTTGGTACGGAAGAAGAAAAAGGAAAGTCTAAGGAGATAATTAATAAAATATGGGCACAGTTGCAGTTAAAAAAGACTGAAAAGGACAAAGAGCAATAATGTTAAAAAAATCCTTGGGTCTAAAAATTGTCCTATTTTTTCTAATAGTAGCCCTTCTGCCGTTTGTGGTTATTTCATTTCTTACCAATTTACAGGTGAGACAGAACACGAGAAGCATACTTGAGGAGAATCTATCAACCCTGACCTCAGAGATCGGGACAGAGATCGAGAGGACTATCTTCTTCTGCTATACGCAAGTCGGGTCTTTAGCAGAAAGCAACACTTTAAAATCGGATGAGGTCTCAGTTGAAGAGAAACTTCTTAAAATGAAGAGAATCCAGGATTTCTATAAGACATTTGAAGACATTACATTGGTGAATTTGGACGGGGTGGTTTTGGCTTCTACTGACTATAACTTTCGGGGTAAATGGAGGCACAAGGAATGGTTCAAGCAGGCCAAAAGAGGGGAAAGAGTTGTTTCTCCGGTGCATGCTATTCTTAATCCATTTAAACTGGTACTAATATACACTGCTCCGGTGATTGGGGAAAATGGCAGAGTGAAGGCAGTTTTGGCCAGTCAAGTGAATATGCAAAGGATCTGGGAAATCACGGACAGGGTTAAAATCGGCAAAACAGGATTTGTTTTTATAATAGACAAAAAAGGGAATCTAATTGCTTTCCCGGATAAGGAAAAGCTGCTACGCAAAATTACTCCCAATGCGCTGAGAGAAAAAGTTCTAATTAAGCGGACTGGAATGATGGAATATATGTCTGCAGAAGGCACTGGCAAATTCTGTTATTGGAGAGGGCTTGAAGGATATAAAGACTACAAGGGACAGGGTTGGCAAATAGGAATAATCCAGGACAGTAGCGAGGTGTTTGCGATTATTAATAAGATACAGATACAGACGATAATAATCGCGGTTAGCGGAATTATTCTTATACTGGCGTTAGCGGTTATTTTAGCTGCCAATATCTTAAGCCCTATCAGGAGCTTATCTAAGACAGTTGAAAGAATTTCAGGAGGGGACCTCAGCGCTAAAGTGATCATAAGGAGAAAAGATGAGATAGGCGATTTAGGCAATAGTTTTAATAAAATGACGGAGGACTTGCGGAAAACAACGACCTCAATAGTTAATTTAAACAAGGAAATTACGGAGCGTGAGAAGGCGGAACAAAATTTGAGGGAGTCAGAAAAGAAATACAGGTATCTGTTTGAGAACTCTCTGGATTTACTTATTTGCTTGGATCCTTCCGGGAATATTATTGATGTTAATAATTCAGCAGCAAAAATAACAGGGTATAACAAAGAAGAAATAATTGGCAAGCAGTTTAGCCAATTTGTACCTTCGCAATACGTCCCATTACTTTTGAAAAGCTTAGCTTCAGAGTTTGCAGGCAAACCTGTACCTGCTATTGAAATAGAGATAAAAAATAAAAAAGGCAAATTAATTCCGGTTGAGTTCTCGCCGGGTTCAATTCCGTTATACGAAAAAGGAAACCTAGCCGGGGTGGTGGTCTCAGCCAGGGACATTACCGATCGCAAGAAGGCAGAGGAGGAATTAAAGAGATATCATGAGCATCTGGAAGACATGGTTGATAGTCGCACAGCAGAACTTAAAAAGGAAATTACAGAGCGCAAGCAAGTGAATAAAGAAGTAAGGGCTTCTCGGCAAGAACTTCGCAATCTTGCTTCACACTTACAATCAGTTAGGGAAGAGGAACAAATTCGCATCTCAAAGCAGATTCATGACGAATTTGGTCAACAGCTATCCGGTTTAAAAATGAGCTTATCCTGGTTAATTCAAGAATTGCCAAAAAAGAGTAAGTTGCTGATTGATGAAGGGAAATCAATGTTGGGAAAGGTTGATTCTTCCATTCAAAAAGCAAGAACAATTGCCATGGACTTAAGACCTACTGTGCTAGACGACTTTGGTATTGTAGCTGCAATTGAATCACATGCAAGGGAATTTGAAAAAGGCACAGGAATTAAGTGTCGACTTTCATTCAGCGCTGAAGATATTAATCTGGATAAAGACCGTTCAACAACAATCTTTCGCGTTTTTCAGGAGGCGATGACTAATATTGTGCGTTATGCAAATGCAAGCAAGGTGAAAATTAATTTAAAAGAGAATCATAAGAGCCTGATGCTTAAAATAAAGGATAATGGTAAAGGGATTACAGTAAAGCAAATTTCCAGCCGTAACGCATTAGGTTTAGTATCAATGAAAGAACGAGCTCTTTTCTGGGGAGGGGATCTAAAAATTAAAGGGGATCGAGGAAAAGGAACCACTCTGACATTGAGTATCCCCAAAAAAGGAGATGATTAAATGATAAAAATACTCATTGCTGATGATCACCCGTACATCAGGGAGGGACTAAAGAAAATTATTAGCAAAGAACCCGGAATGACAGTAGCAGACGAAGCAAGTAATGGACAAGAAGCGCTGAATAAAGCATGGGAAAAGGATTATGATGTGGTTTTGTTAGACATTTCTATGCATGGTATGAGCGGGTTAGACGTTTTAAAACAACTAAAAAAACAAAAGCCTAAACTTGCAATACTTATATTAACTATGCATCCAGAAGAAGAATATGCTGTTCGTGTTCTAAAATTGGGAGCATCAGGATATTTAATCAAGGAAAGCGCGCCTGATGAATTAATAAGAGCTATTAAGAAAGTCTCAGAAGGCGGGAAATATGTTAGTAGTTCTGTTGCAGAAAGGTTAGCTTTTGAGATAGGAACTGATTATACTAAACCGTTGCATGCAGCTCTTGCAGATCGGGAATATCAGGTAATGTGTATGATTGGTAAGGGGAAAACAGCGAGAAAGATAGCAGAAGAACTGTCATTGAGCGTAAAGACTGTCAATACATATCGCTCACGGATTCTTGAAAAAATGAAGATGAAAACGAGTTCAGAGATAATCTATTATGCAGTGAAAAACAACCTGATATAGATAGTAAGTTTTTATTCTCTCCAAACGCAGGTTTCCATTTTTGTTCTATAATTTTTTTCCAGCCGTAATTTGTAGTAAAAAACACTACAAAGAAATCATCCTTTTAACTACAAAAGATTCATTGTTTTGTAGACTAGTATCGCAGTAATCCAATTTGTTACCATGATAAAAAAAGCACACAAGGGGTCTGTTTAAGTTGTTATGCCACTTATAAAAGGCAGAGAAGACGATGAATGGTTGGAACGGTAAAGAAAGAAGAAAATGTCCGAGATATCCTATCAACAAGGGTGTCCAATTGAAATTACAAGATGATTTAGGGAGGCATTTAAACCACAATTATGGCTATGGCGAAAATATAGGGCTTGGCGGAATTCGTGTAAAATTATTGCGATATAAAAATGTAAGGTGTTTTGAAATAAAAGAAGGAGCGAGAATTCAGATAAGAATACCTGTATGGGGCGCAAGGGAATATTTAGAGCTAATTGGACAGGTAGTATGGCAAGAGGAAAGAGGCAGCAATATTGGCATACAGTTTCTCTCAAATGATAATAAGTAAAGGCCATGAAGATAGGGCAAAGAATGCCAAAGACAAAAATCTCAATACCTAACCACAACGATATATTCCATTCCCCCATTGGATTACAAAAGCTTTTAAAAAACCAGGAAGAAATTCTAAAGCTGCTTAAAAAAATTAATCCCAATGTTGCAGTTGTTAAAAAGACCACTATCAAACTTACTAATAGGGAAGCTGAGGTTGCACAGTTGGTTTTGAGGGGAAAAACAAATAAAGAAATTGGGAAGATTTTATTTATTTCACCTTTTACTGCAAAAACACATGTCAATCATATATTAAAAAAACTACAAATAAAATCGCGTGCAGGGATAGCTAAACATGTTAATTTGAAGTAGAGCAATATCATCCAAATGGACGATAAAAAATCATCCGTTTGGGTGATTGAAAAGGACTTTTTATTCAGTTACAACAATATCAAAAAGAAATTTAAAGATGACTAAAAAGAAAGCAAAAGTTGATTTTTCAGAACCAATGTATCCAATAGGGGTTGTAGCAAAAAAAGTTGGGATTTCTACTCAACTGATCAGGTTTTATGAAAAACGCGGGCTAGTTCAATCACATCAGTTGTATAAAAGCAAAAGCAGATTTTATACCGAAGACGAAATAGAAAAATTAATAAAAACGCGCGATATGAGAAAGGCTGGATTAGCCATAGAAAACATAAGAGGAATTTTAAAAAAGAAAAAATGATAGATGTAAAAACACATTACCTTAAAACAAAATCTTATTTATTAGGTTTATCCCGGGCATCAATTCTCTTATTAATCTCCCTAATTTTGGCCAGCAATATCATTGCAGGGGAATCAGTAGATTCAAACACAGCGATTAGAAAACTGGAGAAGATACTACAAAAATCCATGAAAGGGGTAAGTTTGGAAGTAGTTGAAGAGAAAGCTTGTGACATAGAAGGATATCGCTACATTGCAGCGCGTATAACAAAGGATGGCGTAAGCCTTGGCAGGTTTTCCGGGATAACAAACGGCAAATGGATATTTTCAGGCAGAGCAATAAGTCTGGAAAAAGAATTTGAGATGTTTTACTTCTGGGATCAGGAGGCGTTTTTAGTGGATAGGGAACTGGCAAGAATAAATAATGGAATACTTGTAAAGGGAGATAAGAACGCTTCAATCAAGATCCAGCTTTTCATAGATTTCTTATGCGGAAGTTGCGGGGGAAAATATAAGGAGCTGATGAAAATTGTGGAGGAAGAAAAAGACGTTGCTGTGTTTGTAAAGCTAGTTCCTGGAGAGGATAAAGAAAACTATAGGATTTCAAAACTTGCGGTGTCTGGATTATTAGAGGGATACAACCTGATTAATGAGATATATGGCTGGATGTTTGAGGGGAAAATTACATATAAGGATTTAGAAAAGAAATTCTATAGAGCGATAAAACAAAAAGGGGGTAATGAGAAAGAGATTGAAAATCTAATTAATTCAACACAAGCGCTTGGCATTATCAATTCGCATATAAGCGATTTTAAAAGGCTTGGAGGGACTAAGACGCCTTTGATAATGCTGGGCAGGCAGCTGGTAAAAGCCAGCGATACAGGTGTTTTGAAAGAAGTAATAAAAAGAAAACTAACTGGTAATATCAGACTGGTAATACCAGAAAAACAGAGGAGAAGGAAAAATGATTAAGATCAGAAAGATGGCCAGGTTAGCGTGCAATGCTTATGTTTGCTTTTTTGTGTTGCTGTTTGGTTTTGTGCTAATTGGGGAGTTGTGTTATGCAGCAGAGCCTGATGTCGTGGGAGCTTTTAACCCCTTTGCTTCAGCCCTGATTAAGGTTTTAGACGTAGTATTTGGCAAAGTGCTAGCAGCAATAGCGCTTGTTGCAGCTGGTTTTTCAGCGGGGACGGGTAAATACGGACAGGCATTTGGTTGTTTTATTGCGTGTTTGATTTTTGCTTTTATCCCGACAATTGTAGGCTTTTTATTTGGGAAGGCATAAGATGGCTACAAGGTGTAACCGAGATATAGACAAGCCCATACTTATATTAGGCATGGAGCCCGAAGACATTGTTTTTGCAATCATGTTGTTTGGAATGTGTCAGTTTATCTTCACAATATCAGCAGGGCTGGCTCTGTTGATATGCCTGATATTTGCTTTTGTTTTAAGAAAACTAAAGGCAGGAAAGCCGGCAGGATATCTTGTGCATCAATTATACAAATTCGGGCTGAAAACCAAAGGATTATTACCGCCACATATGGCTTGGGTTTTTCTAAAAAAGAAAAGATTATATAGCTGCTGGCACGAAGAGGAGATGTACTAATGGCAAAAAAATACTGGGAGTTTTGGGGAGATTTGTACGAAAAGAATATCCGTTTAAACATTATTATAATTTTCCTAATTCTATTAGCTGCTGTGCAGGGATATGCGTTGTTAAAAGTATCTCTAAGACCAACCCCTATATACTACATTCCTTCACAATCCGTAGCTGGACTAGCAAAGCCAAACGATATTCCTGATTCTGCAATAAAAGCGTTTGGAGCGTATTTCATCATGAATATGGCGAATATAACTCCAGCTACAGTTGACGCTGCTTATACTGCTATCAAAAAATACATGTCTCCAAAATTGCTGGCTAGAAGCGAAACTAGAATGGTAAAAGAACTGCCGAGAATAAAAAACGACAGCATGTCATCGCTATTTTCAATAAAGGAAGAGGGGTTATTAGAAATTAAAGGAGAAGGAAGAAAAAGGGTTTATAGATTAACATTAAAAGGGAAAAGGGTTGTCTATATGGGTAGGGAAGAAATAGAGAGAAAGGATGTAACTTTCAGGGTGGAGATGCAGCCGGTTCCGCCAACAGAAGCAAACCCATACGGAATAACAGTGGTGAACTATGAACAAATTTAAGATTACAGCGGTTTTATTTTGTCTATTGCTCTTAGCGTCCAATAATATAAATGCAGGCGTAAGAGAAGTGTTTTACAAAGAAGAGCCCATAAGGATCAATTTAATTGTGGGAGAACTAACGGAAGTGGGCTTTTCAAAGCAGGTAACAAAGACCGTTATTGGATTCTCTCCTGAGGAAGTTTATGGAGAAATTAAAAATAATAAGTTGTTTTTAAAGCCTTTTGCCAGGATTAACGTAATGATGTTTGTATGTTTTGAAGATGGTTCCAGCATGCCGTTGGATTTAAGAACAGTAGAAGAAGCAGGGGATGTACAGGTATATATAAGGACAAAGACAGGCACAGCGCAGAAGAAGCTGGAAAGAATAATAAAAAAAAGAAAAACATATGACTATTTGAATTTCATAGCAGACATGGTGGAAAGAAGGTTTATTCCTGAAGCAACTGTGAGAGAAGGCGGCGGCAAGATTGTCTATGAAGACAAGTATATACGGCTGAGACTAATAAAAATTTACGACATGGTGCTTTACCATGGTTATGTACTTCATGCAGAGAACAGGTCCACAAAAAAACCGGTGATAGTACCTGTGCAGGAGATATCTTTTCATGGTTTATTGGCAGTAACATCTGAAAGAGAAATGCTGGAGAAAAGAGGACAGGGAGCTGGCTGGGTGTGCAAAGTATATATGGTGATAGAGCAATGATTGAGAGTAAAGAAGCAACAAAGAAGAATACAACCATAAAAGAGATGCGGGAGACAGCAAAAAAACATTTGGATTCTTTTAAGAAGAAATCCCCAGAGTTTAAGAAAGCAGTTTATATTATAGGAATTATAGCGATTTTCTTAATAGTTATCTGGATATGGCCAAGCAATTTTGAGAAAAGACCGGAAGAAAAAACTACAGCAACAAAAGCAGAGAAAAAAACAGAAAAAAGCGGTGTTTTTTTTGATAAGGAAATAGACAAGAAAGCTTATGTTAAAAGACTTGATAGTAAGTATGGTGAAGTGGAAAGCCGGGTTGAAGAACAGGAAGGACAAACACGGGGCTTTAAAAATTCGCTGGAAGATATAAATAAAGCAATTAAGAAATTTGAGAAAGAAAGGAAAGATATAGGAAAAGACATAGCTGCTATTAAAAAAGTTGTAGAGAGTTTAGTGATTCAGAAGCAGACAGGAATGCCAATTAGGGGGTTTAAAGCAGAAGGGGAAAGATATTTAGGTGAAGAAAGACCGATATTCGAGGGAGAAGCAAAGAGAGAAAAGCACGAAGTACCGCGAGGATCAATGGCTTCTAAAATAACTATATTGTCTGTTGAAAAAGAAGAAGTAAAAAAAGAAGTAGTTTCAGAAGAGGAAGAATTTCTTATGTTGCCTGCTGGATCTTTTGTTGAGTGTACGCTTCTTTCTGGTGTTTACGCTCCTGCTGATTCAAGCAGGCCGTTACCCGTGCTTATAAGAATGGATGATGCTTTTATTGGCCCAAATAAGAGCAAGGTACCTCTTGAAGGCATTTTCGGGTTGTGTAAGGCAACTGGAGAGCTGGTTTCTGAAAGGGCAATTTTGCAGTTAGATAAAATATCAGTAGTAATGAAGGACGGCAAAACATTTAATGAAGACGGAAATTTGGGATATGTGGCAGGAGAAGACGCAGTTCTTGGACTAAAGGGGAAAATAATAAGAAACACGGGTAGATATATATGGCTGAGCCTGTTCTCTGGGTATCTTGCAGGAGCTGGGGAAGCATTAGCAATGGGGAAAACGCAGACAACAATAGGCGGGCAAGGGCAGATTGTTCAAGACATAAACAAAAAAGCCACAGGGGATTATGCCGCTTATAGCGGGCTTTCAGCAGCTGCGCAAAGAATGTCAGACTATTATATGGGGCAGCTTGAGCAATTAATCCCTGTTGTATATATAGTAGCAGGCAGAAAGATAACAGTGGTTATGACAAAATCAATAAAGATAAAGGGATATAAATTAGAGAGATATGACAGATACCTGGAAGAGGAGTATTAGCATCATGAAAACAAGCGGCAAATTATTAGTTTTAATTACAATCGTTTTAACATGCGGCTGCGCTCATATGCAGAGCGAGCGTTCAGTAAAAGACGTATACAAAGAATCAAAATTAAAGATAGATATGGAGAAAATCAGGGATGCTCAAGACGGTCTTCACAAAAAAACAGGATTAGGATATGTAACTCCATATGTGCCGATAGTATCAGCTCCAAAAACAATTAAAGTCTGGATTCCAGATTACATATCAAAAAAGAATCCAAATGTGCTAGTAAGCGGACATTGGATATTTATGTTACTAACACCTGGCGGCTGGGAACTTCAGAAAGAAGAAGGAAGCCAAAGGCCGAAGGCCTTGATCCCCAAAAAAATAGATCTGAGCGGCATGGGAGAAAAAAAGTAGATGGTGACAATGAAAGAATTGGCCAAGATATTTAAAGACGCAGACAGCTTTATAGATTATCTGCCATGGCTGGAATATGAAGATGGTTATTATGTGCTTATTGACGGGGCCATTGGGCAGATGTATGAGATTGAGTGTCTCTCATCGGATCTAATGGATGAGAAATCACTGGAATATGTAGCGCAGAACTTAGAAACATTGTTTTTGCGCTTGCCGGAGGAAACAGCAATGCAGTTTATTCTGATGTGTGATGATGACGTTGAGGATAAGCTTGGAGAATACGTAAAAAAGACAAGTTCTGGCAGTGCCAGTTCCGGTGATGCCGGTTCTGGTGATACCAGTTCTGGTACTGCCCAGGTGATTAAAGAAGCCATTAAGTCCAAGATTGGAAAATTAAGAGAAGGCACAAAAAAGAACATGCTGCCGCAAGGAGAATTTTATACTAAAAGAATCAGGCTGTTTTTTACAATATGGGAAACATCCAATCTTGCAAACTTTAGGATAGTCGAAAAAATAAAAGGGTTTATAGGAAACGAAATAAAAGGCGGAATTAAGGATATAGCAGAGCAAAATAAAAGCAGATTAGAGAAGAAGTGCAATATATGTGAAGGAGTACTTAAAAACGCGGATCTAGGCTTTAAAAAAAGTCCGCCTGAGACATTGGTTAAATTGGTATATAACCTCCTGAATCCAGCAAGATATAAGGGGATAAAGGATGTTAATTATGATCCTAATAGATTCATTAGAGACCAGGTGTTATTCAGCAGCGTTGAGACCAATGGCTATGGCCCTAAATTTGAGGGAGTGCAGTACAATATAGTCTCTATGAAAACCCTGCCAAAGGAAACGTTCCCGGGGATGCTCACTGGAGAATTTGAAACTGGAGGAAAGAGCGTAAGCATGCTCGACTTAATACAGGATTTTACGTTGGTTTTAAACGTGAAAATTGAGGATCAGAAAAAGGCAGTTTCTCGAATGGGAAAGCAGCGGGGCTTAATGCATCTTCAACGATTTAATCTTCTTGGGCATAAGTCTGTAGATGCAGAGATAAGCGCAAAAGAAATGGATGAGACAATGTCGAGAATACATGTTGGAAAGCGGGTTGTAAGCTGCAGGTTTCAGTTTCTCGTGCGGGAGAAACTGGTATCACCAGACAGGGAAGATGTATTGGAGAATCTGTGCAACGAGATCAACAACATGATACACAAGGTATTTGCAGAAGGAACCAGAGAGAACATTATAGGATCCAGCTTGTTTTTACAGTGTCTCCCTTTTAATTTCAGTGATAAATACGAAAGATACATATGCAGAGGAAGAACATTGCTGTCTGATAATTTAGCAGAAATGCTGCCTGTATATGGCTCTTTCAGGGGAACAAGAACCCCAGCTCAGATTTATCAGAACAGACGTGGAGAAACGTTGTTTTTTGACTTTTTTGATTCTGAGACAGGTATGCATGGATTAATTGCTGGAGTTATTGGATCTGGTAAGAGTTTTTTTACTAACGATATAATTACTCAGAATTTACGTCTAAATTCGCAAATATTTGTAATAGACAAAGGGAACTCTTATTTAAAACTGTGTGATATGTATAAGGGGGCCTATATTGTTTTAGATCCAAATAAACCACTTTGTAT
>Ga0222658_1000636_pt1 | contig 18449 bp, 16 predicted proteins | sample AntAcemetagen476_FD_179830 | JGI IMG/M metagenome (GOLD analysis project Ga0222658, IMG submission 179830) | Saline water microbial communities from Ace Lake, Antarctica - #476 | ecosystem: Environmental > Aquatic > Non-marine Saline and Alkaline > Saline | place: Antarctica: Ace Lake... | reverse complement strand
GAGGGAGTGTATCCACGACCGCGGCCAGCCAGAGGCTGGTCTCCCTCTGGGCGACAATCTTAACGTCGAGATATGGCTTGATAATAGATTCTCGTGCCACATTGCGTTGTTAAGATTGCCGCGTCGACCTGGGTACAGGTCTCCTCGCAATGACAAACAACATGCAAATACAAAAAACAATAAAAAATCTATCTCGATTTCTTTTAGAGCTAATCTTCCCTATACAATGCCTAGAGTGCTCAAAAGAAAAAACTTGGCTGTGTAAGGATTGTTTTAAAAAATTAGAGCCCAAGCTTGCCAACCATTGTCCATTTTGCGAGGAGAAGACGCAATTCGGGCAGACCTGCGCAAAATGCAAACCAGAAAAAGCGCTTGATGGCGCCATTGCCTGCATCCCCTATTCTAACAAATTAATACAGACATTAATCCATGCTTGGAAATATAATAGCGTAGAGGCCATAACTAAATATTTGGCTTTTTTTGTAAATTCATCCCTATCGCAAGCAAGGCGTGATGCGCGTGAATCTTCGTCTAAGATTATTGAACAAGGAATTAGTAAATCTATTCTTGCAAACGCAACTGTAATTCCACCCATACTTCTAGACGAACCCTTGGTTATAATTCCAACACCTCTTCATCCTAATAAACTTAAAGAGCGCGGATTCAACCAATCAGAACTTTTAGCAAAATTGCTTTCGGACCATAATCCTCGCTGGAAAGTCGCAGACATTATTCAAAGAACAAAAAAGACCACTGCTCAAGCAAGCTTACATGGAGTGGATAGGATTACTAATATTCAAGATGCGTTCGTCTTAAATCAATCCGCAGACCAAATCCGCGGTAAAAATTTTATTATTATTGATGATGTAATTACAACTGGCGGCACGACAGATACGATGGCTTTATTGCTCAAACGCAGCTATGCGAAATCTGTATGGGCTTTGACTGTTGCGTATGGTCATCCTTTGTAAAAAAAGAGGCCACCCATATAGAAACAGGGTGGCCAGCGATCAGGATGGGGACAAAACAACATCTATTCATCTCCAGTGAGTTCCGATGCATCAGCGAGAGCTTGAGCAGCTTCTTCGTCCTTCAATATCTGGCTAAGCCCTCTAGTGGCTTCTCGAAAATCTTCTTCGGAGTAATGAACCTCCTTGGGTTCTGCTTTTTGCACCTCTTTAGGTGCTGTTGTTGTTTTACTCATTACAGCACCTTTCCTGATTTACAACAAAGAACTACGTTAAAAGAGATTATCTCTAACAGAATATAGCATAAAGATGAACATAAATCAATAATAGAAAACATAACGCAAAGGGTTTACAAAACATCAAATTTTAACTATGCTATCAATATTAGAATATTCGGAGAGGTGCCAGAGTGGTCGAATGGAGCACACTGCTAATGTGTTGACCCCTTACAGGGTCCGTGGGTTCGAATCCCACCCTCTCCGCCAGCCCGAAATGCTACGCATAGCGTTGCTGGCGGGCCATTAAACAAAATATTATGCCTCCAGTAGAAAGAGGGCCAAGAGAAGGAAATGAGCCCCATGAACAACCAAATTCCAGAGAACAAAGCGAACAAAAAGAAATAACTTCGCAAGATTTTATTAATGCATGGAATCATATTTACCCCAACCAAGAACAAACACAGCCAATAAGACAAAATAAAGAAATACGATATGTGCAAACACAACTTCAAAAAGGAGAATTTAACCAACAACAAGCGCGAGAATATGTTCAGGCAATTGCCACTGCACAAGATAAGCAAATGATGCTAATTGACGGTCTTGGTATGGATAATACAAAATTTGCTGGCATACATAATAAAGCCAAAGAAGCATATGAAAGCTCTGAAAATAAAAAGGAAATAAATGGATTAATAATAGCAACATCTTTAAGAGATGTAATACGTTCCAATGATGCGCGCGTAGTTAATGTTGTAGAACTTGCACATGAATATGTTGACGTAAAAGTTGGAGAAGATATAGGTAGCTTTGAAGATTTATGGGCGCAAAGAGAAAAATTAGAGGATCCCCATGATAAAATTAAAAAACAAGTATCAAAAATCAGCATTGATGCAACAAGAAGATTTACTCTTAGAGAAATTATAAAAACAGGAAAACAAAAAGAAGAACAAGAAGAAAAACAAGGAACCGAATACACAGATTTGTGGAATAAAATGGATTTTCAACCAGCTAAAACTATTGATATTGTAGGGCTTAGAAAAAAAGTTGAAGGACTAGAGGAGCATAGCGATATCCTTGAACTTATTAATTCTGTTGAAGAAACTATGAGTCAAGAGCATGCTGCTGAATTTATTGCATCTCTTGTTGATGAAGAAACAGAGACTCTGCTTGATAGTAATCTTGGTGTTGGTGACTTAATTACAGAAAATACAGAACAAACACCTTTTATAGAACATCAAGAACAAAACGAGGAGGAGGAGGAAAAAACAGAAGAAGAAGAGCAAGAACAAGAAATAGACCAAGAAAAAAAAGCAATCTTTTCTAAACTTGAAACTGCAATAAAAAATAAATTAACAGGAGAGAGAAAAGAACTAGCCCCAGAAATTATTTCTACTTTTCGCAATATCGGATTTGATGCCATAGAAATACCTGCTGAAATAAATGATGATGGAGAACAAATAAAACCAGCTAGAATTGAATTATTTGTTGATCCTACTAGCGAAAAATTAGATTCTGGCCTAAAACGCGCAATAACAAAGAATTCACATATTAATGGTAGGCAAAGATTTGCAACAGAACTAAGAGATATATTGAAGCGTGAAGAAAGTTTACCTCAAGGATCACGTGAAGCAATTAATACTACTATGCGTGGAAAAATTAAATATCCAAATCCTAGAACTGCTGAACAAATTTTAAAATCAATCTGGAAAAAAGAAGGCGAAGAAGATAAAACTTCACGGGCAATGTGTATTCAACCGCATAGAAGTACTCCTACACATAATGTTGCATTTATCACAAAAGGAGGCAAAGTTCATCAAAGGAACGAAGCAGAAGATATTGTACCCTCATATACAGATGGGACAGAATTCTTTTCTACTCCATCAATGTCTTTTGAAATTGAAGAATAATTAAAAATCATATGCCAAAAACAAAAACAGAAATTTCCTGGAAAATTCCAGAACACCACGACCACGAGCGCTCTCATAGATGGTATGTTATTGCCATTTCAGCTCTTGGATTATTGCTAATTTATTCATTCTTGACAGTAAACTTTCTATTTGCAATAATCTTGATTGTTGTAGGAATTACAATGACAATCCAAGACAGACAAGAAACCCCAAAAATTGATTTTTCTATTAGCGATGAAGGGGTTATTATTGGACAAAAGCAATATAAATTTTCAGCTTTTAAAAATTTTTGGCTATACTATGAGCCAGATGAAAATAAGCTACTTTTTCTAGAATTTAAAAATTCTATAAGACCTCGCCTATCTATCCCATTATTAAACAAAAACCCACTACGTATACGCTCTATTTTATTAAGATATATACCAGAAGATATAGAAAAAGAATATGAGCCCTTATCAGAGCAATTGACACGCCTATTGAAGTTATAAGTTCTCGTAGCTCAGCTGGATAGAGCGCAAGCTTGCGGAGCTTGAGGTCGCCGGTTCGAATCCGGCCGAGGACACCATAATAAATAAACCCATCGCAAGATGAGTTTATTTTTTATTTAAAATTTCCAATTAGCAATTTCTCGGCCAAAGGCCGACCAGCCTCTGGCTGGCAATAATCAATCAACTTACGACTTCTTCAATGCTTGGCAAAACCCTCTCTTCGTGTAAAGATATGGATATGAATATCCATTTAAATACACCAATAGAAAAACTCACTCGAGTTGGTAAAATAACATCAGACAGGCTGACAAAACTTGGAATTAGCAATGTAAAAGAATTGCTTGAACATTACCCAACTCGGTTTGAGGATTATAGTAAAGTAATTTCATTAAACCAATTCTCTGTGGGAGAAATTGGAAGTATTTTTGGTACTATAACGTCTATTGAACAAAAAAAGACCTCGCGTAAACAAATGAAACTTACAGAAGCGTATCTTAGTGATGGAACTGGTGAAATTAAAATTATCTGGTTTAATAATCCATATATCACCCAAACAATTCACGAAGGAGATACTATTGCAGTAGCTGGAAAAATAGAAGAGGACTTTACTGGATTGTTAATGAAAAATCCTAATTTCGAAAAAGCAGAATCACTTGAACAAACAATCCATACTTCACGCTTGGTTCCGATTTATGGAGCAACTTTTGGAATTACACAAAAGCAAATTAGATTTTTAATTACACAGGCCCTGCAGGCCACAGAAGAATTTACAGAAATACTTCCAGATAAAGTTATTATCCAAGCGAACCTTAGATCAAAAATAGATTCAATAAATAATATTCATCTTCCAAAAAATTCCAAAGATTATCTAGCTGCGCAAAGACGATTAAAATTTGAAGAGCTTTTTCTTGTGCAACTACTTGTTGAAAAATCAAGAAATAATATTAAAACCTCAAGCGCCCCAAAAATTGAATTTAACAAAGACAAAACAAAAAAATTCGTATCATCTCTTCCATTTACTTTGACAGATGATCAGCGCAAAGCATCATGGAAAATCCTTCAAGATTTAGAAAAAAATTATCCAATGAATAGATTATTGCAAGGCGAAGTCGGCAGCGGAAAAACTGTTGTAGCCGCAATTGCCGCACTCAACGCATCTGAAAACGGATTCCAGAGCGCGCTTATGGCACCAACCGAAATTCTAGCACTGCAACACTATAAAACTATATCTGAAATCCTTCCTACAAAAAAAATAGCTCTTCTCACCAGCAAACACGCCCGCATATCAAATTCATCTTCTAGTACAGATACCCCATTAGATCTCTCTCCTACGGATCAAACAGATAACCGCAATAACATAAAAAAGGCTATCCAAGATGGATCCATAGACATAATAATCGGCACACACGCCATAATCCAAAATGATATAATCTTTGCTAATCTTGGCCTAATTATAATAGATGAACAACATAGATTCGGTGTAGAGCAAAGAAAAGCCCTCAAGCATCGCAGTACAGACGCGATTTCGGCCAAAGGCCGATCAGCCTCTGGCTGGCATCGCATCTCAGATAGCGCAGATAATGCCCCTAGCGAATCAGAAATATCTTCGGATTCCACTCCCCACCTCCTCTCAATGACAGCAACCCCAATACCCCGCTCCCTTGCTTTGACACTTTATGGAGATCTTGATATCTCTACGATTCGAGAAATCCCAAAAAATAGAAAACCGATTCAAACTAGGGTTGTGGATGAAAGTAATCGAGATAAAGCATATAAATTCATTAAACAAAAAATTGCAGATAAAGGACAAGTATTTGTTATTTGTCCGTTAATTGAAGAAAGCGATGCTCTTGGAATTAAATCAGTAAAAAAAGAATATAAAAAATTAAACGAAAAAATATTTCCAAATATTCCAATTGGATTGCTTCATGGCAAATTAAAACCAAAAGAAAAAGAAAAAGTAATGAATGATTTTAATGATAATAAAATCTCTATACTTGTTTCCACTTCTGTTGTTGAAGTTGGCGTTGATGTTCCAAATGCAGTAATTATGATGATTGAGGGCTCAGAAAGATTTGGATTAAGTCAGCTTCATCAATTTCGCGGACGAGTCGGCAGAGGCGAGAATCAATCATACTGCTTTTTATTTACAGATTCTAAAAATCCACAAACAATGCAGCGACTTCATCTATTTGTGAAAGCACGCGATGGTTTTGAAATTTCTGAACTAGATCTTTCGCTTCGCGGACCAGGCCAAATATATGGAACAGAACAATCGGGACATTTTACGAATTTAAATATTGCCACTCTTCTTGATTCTGATCTTATTTCGGAGACAAAAAAATATGCAAAAGAGATTCTAGAATCAGACCCAACACTCAAGAACTTTCCCACACTAAAATCAGAGCTTGAGAAAGAAGGCAGGGAACTTCATTTTGAATAAAGTAATCGCGAATGCTCTGGCTACTTCTTAATCCCCAGCAACTCTAAGGCATTCTTTATTTCTTTAACTTTATCATTAGAATAAACCATATCAAAACCTAAACGTTTTGCTTCTTTGATTCTATTCTCGCTTTGGCTTACCTTTCGCACTTCACCACCTAAGCCAACTTCTCCAATTACAACAGATTTCTTTGGCATTGCTTGGTTTGACAAAGACGATGCAATCGCTAGGCATGCTGCTAAATCTAAACTAGGATCTTTAGTTCGCAATCCACCAACAATATTTAAAAATACATCTTGATTCTCTAATTTTAATCCTCCACGCCTCTGTAGTACTGCAATTAATAATTCAAGGCGAGAGAGATCGAAACCGCTTGTTGCACGCTTTGGGTATCCATAGGATGTTTTATTTGTTAATGCCTGAATTTCGATTAGAAACGGACGTGTGCCTTCCATTATCACACTCACAACTGAACCTGGAATATTTTCTTTATGTTCTCCTAAAAATAATTCGGAAGGATTTTTAACTTGCTCTAGCCCTTTATCTGTCATAGAAAAAACCCCAACTTGATTAGTTGGTCCAAATCTATTTTTCGTTCCTCGCAAAAGACGATATTGATGTAGTTTGTCTCCTTCAAGATAAAGTACAACATCAACCATATGCGCCAAAGCTTGCGGACCAGCTGCAACACCCTCTTTTGTTACATGACCTATTACGATGATAGGAATATTTGTCTCTTTTGCAACCTTTAATAATTGCCCGGTACTAGAACGAATTTGTGATACATTTCCCGCTTCTGACTGAATATTTTCATCTGATACAGTCTGGATTGAATCAACTATAACTAAATTCGGTTTTTTTGATTTAATTGTTCCACATATTGAACCAATTCTAGTTTCTGGCAAAAACTGTATATTATTGTCTTTCACACCTAAACGACTCATACGCATACCAATTTGTTCAGGCGATTCTTCTCCACAAACATATAACACTCCACTCTGAAACTGCTTAAGCATCTGCAAAACCAAAGTTGACTTCCCTATTCCAGGATCTCCTGCAAGCAAAATCAACGACCCTGGCACAATACCACCGCCAAGCACGCTATCTATTTCATGAATTTTAGTAGTAATTCTTTCGACTCTGGACAAATCACTAAATTTAATAACCTCTCCACTCACATCCTCAGATCCGCCCATCTCTCCAATTACTCCCCACTTACCACATTCATCGCATTGTCCTTGCCATTTTGGATATTGCGCATCACAATGAGAGCAAAAATATAAAATTTCTTCTTTAGGCATAGTAATCCATCATAACATAAGTATACCCATATTGTCATCCCAACTCCCTCGGGGATACTCGGGACAGGCTCCATGAATCACTGTAATCAGCGATGAAGCCGAGAATACTCGGCATAAACTGCGTGGAGGGATCTCTTTTAAAAACCAAAGAAATCCCTACACTTCACGGGTACACTCCGGTCGGGATGACAAGTGATTTACTTTATTTTCGCTAATTCCTGCAAAATAACTCTTTCTATTTCTTCAAATGATACAACTCCAGCAATTGCAATGTCTCCAATAACTAATGTAGGAGTTGATTCAACTCCAATTGCAATAGCTTCCGCAAAATCCTTATCAATAAAATCGCCTATTTCTGAATCATTTAAACAATTTCTAAATTTATCTGAATCCATGCCAAAAGCTTCAGCAGCTGCAACAAAAGATCCTTGTGAAAATTTATCTTGATTTGAAAAAAGCCAAATTTTATACATCCAAAATTTATCTTGGCTCTGGGCGCATTGAGCTGCAATTGAGGCAGAACGCGAAAGTGGACTTAAAAAAGTAAAATTTTTCCAAGCAAATGATATATCTTTGCTATACTTTGCTTTAATTTGCGAAATTACTGGTTGCATTTTTTTGCAAGACGGACATGAAAAATCCCCAAACTCAAATAAAACTAATTCAGAGCCTGTTTCCGATTGAATAGGTGTTTCAGGATAAATTATTGGTCGCGTTATTCCTTCAAAATCATAATCCTGCACAGACGAAGATGAATTGCGAATTAAATCAATACCAAAAAATAGAAGCGCAATTATTCCTATAATAACTAATGCTGAAAGAATTGTATTGTGTTTTATGGTCATAAAAAATAATAACCCTTACCTCAACCGCATCTCGTGCAATCTACCACTAACTCTATCTGTAAAATACAAATTCTTTCCATCATCGGAAATACTTATACTATCTATAGTAAATGATGTTCTGGCTTCTGTTTCTGGAAATGCTATTGCAGTTGAAATATTATTTATTAAATCAATTTTATAAATTGTATCAGGAATTGAATTTGTTATTTCTCTAAAAACACCAGCTCCTTCATCTAAATACTGCGGAACAGCGCAATATACATAATCCTCGCTCTCAAAAACGCATTTATCTGGCCAGGTTTGTATTTGTAAACTCCTGTTTCCTAAACCAATATCGTCACCTTCGGCTCCTGATATATGCAAAACAGGGTTATAATTTGTTCCTTCACTAAATACACTATAAAGAACTTGCTTTCCTTTTGTGGACCATTTTCCTTCAAACCCTAAACCATTGGTTTGTAAAGAAAGATAATTTTCTCCATTAAATCCCACAAAAAATACTTCTTCTCCTGTTGACGATGTTGGCTCTCTATATGTTGCAACCACTTCATTGTTTGGAGACCAATCAACTTTTATGTTATTAGATTCTTTTCCTATTGGCTCAATTAACTGCTGTCCTTGCCCATTAGGACTAGATGCAACAATCCATCTATCATCTTCTGCTTGACCTATATATTCATAAGCTAAACCCTTATCATCTTTAGAAAACGAAAATTCTTGCGCTTCTTTTGGCAATGTTGCACGCTCTTTGGTCTCAAAATTATAATAAATATTTGAGCCATCAGGAAATTCTAAAATCGCGCTATCTCCTCCATTAGACCAAGCAACATTATCTACTGATCTAAATACTTCATCCGAAAGCAAAAATGGATCGCCACCTGGTCGCAAACCATAAAACTTTTCATCAACATAATTATAATAATTAAAATTTCCTGAATCAGTTAATGTATTAAATTCCGCTCTAGTTGAAGTTAATGTATTAACTAATGTTCTTCCTCCTGCTGCTACAACATCTGGCTCTACCGCTCTCTCACCTGGCTCTGGAGCCAAAGTTGTTGGGCCTGTACCATCTACTACTTGCCCACTAGGCCCTTCACCTACTTGCGGTAATCCTGTTGTTGGGGGTTCAACTCCCCTACCAGGAACAACACTTGCTCCAGGCGACCTAAAAAACACAGCCCAAATCGCCCATGCAAGCAGAATTACAGTCAGAATAAATCCAAGTATCTGGAAAATAATTTTTTTTCTATCGGATATATCAATCATAATCTGGGAATGATGAATCTCTTATGTTTATATTGCAATTATAAGGCAATTCTTCTGGTTTAATTAATAATGGCTTAACAATTGCGTTAATATCACTATCACTCAAATCTTCTAAAGCTTCTTCAAAGGTATTAAAACTTGCATCAGTTGCAGATGGTAAAATTATTGCTTGGGAACAACCTCTTCCAACTGCATAATCATTATTAATACCAAATCCATCATCCACTTCAACACGAATTAAATAGCCCTTTAGTTCATCTTTTTGGCAGTCAAAATATGAAAAAATCTGGTCTCCTATAACTCCCCATAATGCTTGAGGGGATTCAAAAAAAACATCCCAAAATTCTGGTTGAAGAGGTATTGAATAATATGTTCCAATAACATCTTGTGGCGCTGATTCTGCATTTACTTCATCGTCACAAACACTATATAATTGAGCTTTTGCCATTACTCTTTTAAAATTACTAGAGCGCGCATCTCCATATATCCAAACAGGCAAGCATTTTTCTGCCACACAGGCCATCCTGCTATCGCAATAACCACCTTTACACTCACCCATTACTTCGCCTTTTACGTCATCTACTTTATAATTTACTCCACACACCGCTGTTTTACGATGATCATCCACACGAACTTCTGATGACCCTACGCTTTCGCGAAGCTCTTCTTTTATTTCCATGTTACGCCATATAGGCAAATCGCCTTCTGCTATATCATGCTTAATTTCGTAATTTATAAAATCTTGATTTGTTTGGCATGTTTCGGATGGATTAAAGTCAAATCCAGGCACTGGCTCAATAACAGGCAAACGCAGCGCAACTAACCGAGGAGTAATTGTGTTTAAGATGACATACGAAAGCAAAGCCAAAATTAATCCAATCCAAGCATTAAAAATACGCTTTTTAGCTGCTCCGGTTTTGTCCGATGACCCACCCGAGAACATCCATTGATACCCAGCAATAATCATCATAACAACAGCAAAAAGCGCGCCAGCGCCAATAAGCAAACGATATACTCCTTTTATATATGTTGGTAAATCACATACCGCTTCATGAGTATTGCCTTTGGCATCTATTGTCTCACAATTAGTTTCGACAAAAGGAAGAGGAATTTGTAATTTAACACTAATGTTTTCGGCAGCATTTATTTGCTTTTTTTCTGTTTCTTGAGCAACTACAAAAGCAGGCGCAAAAAGCATTGAGCCAAAAATTAAAATGCCTAAAACTAAACAGATGTATTTACCCAGCACTATTTTTTTTGAAGAAAAAATAGTGCTAAATTTAAATTTTCTTTTTTTGTTATTCATAATATATAAATCATTAAACTAGCATTGTTGGAATAATTATTGGCAGAAACATTAAAATAAATATCATCACAATAACCAGAACAACTAAAATATCAGCAAGCGCAGTAAGAATTTTCTCCCAACGAGCAAAAGGATAATTTTTATTAAACATTGAATAAATCCATTCCAAATTAGCAATTGCAAGTGTTGCAATTAATCCAACAAATGTAATACCTGTTCCTACTTTTGCGATTCTTAAAGTATTCTTTAATTGCTTATACTTACTCCTAATCCCTTTGGCGCCTTTTGCCTTTTTTGCTCGGCTATACATTGCTTTTCTTCTCCTTGCCAACATTTCCATTCTTTTCGCAACTCTAGTTTGGGATTTTTTATCATTAACATCTTCTTTTTCTTCTTGTGGATTTTCTTGTTCTCCTTTTTTAGAATCCTCACCTTTTTTTGATAAATTCTCTGGTAAAGGAGCTGAATTCTGACCCCCTGTATTCTCTTTCTGGACCCCGGACTCTGGACTCTCTTTATTATCTGCTGATTTATCCGCCGAAGAGGTGGAATCTGCGGTTGATTTTTTATCCTCTGTGCCTGGCTCTTGCAAAGAACCTCTGGATTTATCATCTTGCTCCGGATTCTGCTGCTGCGAGTCTGAATCTTGAGATTGTTGATTTTCAGTATCTGCCCCATCTTTTGTTTGCTGTTCTCCAACTTCACTTTTTTCTTTTTCGTCTTCTTGATCTTGTCCTAATTCTTCAGGATTCGACTCTTGGCTTCCTGCTTGACCCTCTTGCGACTGCGCACCCTCCTGATTTAGAGCTTTATCGCCTTCTGAATCTGCTTGAGAAGAAGTTTGCTCATCGCTATTTTGTTCCTCTTTTTGAGCATCTTCCTCTCCACTAGATTGACTATTTCCATCAGCAGCACCATCTCCTCCCCTATTATCTGCGTTATCTGTGGAATTAGCGTCATCTGTGGTCGCTTGCTTATTTTTAGAATCATCAAGCGCCTGCTTGTGCGCGTTTTCCTGTCCAGGAGAAACATCTTCGTTCTCGTGGCCTGATATTCCATCAACTGATTCTTGTGAATTACCATTACTAGCAACTTTAATTTTGCTTTTATCTCTATTTTTAAAAGCTTCGGCAATTTCCTGCTCTTTGTCTTTTACCACATCCTCTACAAGCTCGCTGATATCAATTGCATTATCCTTAACTTTAACCTTGGACTTATCAACTTCAATACCCTCTGCTTCAATATCTTGAATTTTTAACGCGGGAACAGCCATACATGCGTTTATATAATCTTACGACTTAGAACTTGCGACTTACGACTATTTCCTCTCTCCCCAATAAACTCCATCCACCTTCCATTGACCTGTAGCATCCTGCTCTAAATTTATAATAGCCTCTTGATTATATTGAAGCATAACTGGCTCTTCTATTCTGTTTACAACTATAGTAAATTTTGCGCTTCTATTTTTAAGCGAAAAAGAAGTTATTTCTATTTGAGAAATTTCAGATGAAATCGCAAAATATGATTCTCTATCTGGCTGTTGTTGTTTGTAAATTGTAATCCATTCACGCATATCATCGGTCATAAAACCAGCAAGATCATCAACATGCGCAAAATTATCATCATTTGAGTATGTTCCAAACCTCTCAATAAAGAATTCAGCCAAATCCTGTGCTTCTCTCTCAAGCGCTGATTGTGTGTTTTCTCCACCTATAGAAGGAAGAAGTGTTTCAAGGTCGCCTGAATTCGAAGAATCAAACACTTGCGCCTTGGGAAGAACATCCTCTTTAGCATTAAGAAAAGACAAATCAACTTGTTCTTGTTCTAAATCTTGTTTCTCTTCGCTATCATCTTTAGATGGAAACAAATCAAAAACTACAATAACAAAAATAGAAAAAGCAATAACAGCTGCTACAATTATAAGAATATATTTATTTTTTTGAGTCATAAAATTATTATTTATTGTTTTTGATTCTGTTCTTTAAATTCTTTTTTTGCTTGCTCTATTTCTAATAACTGCTTTGGATCGGATGTTATAAGCTGGTCCTCGGAATATGAAGCAACAATCTTAATTGCAGCGTGTTTATTCCCAGCAAAAAATATACCTTCTCCAATACTTCCTTCTAAAAGAATATATTTTTCTCCTTCTGTTAAAATAAATGTTTTAACAATCTTATCTATTGCGGCTGGAGATTGTTTAAGAAGAAGCTGAAGCGATGAATTAGTAACAATTGCCTGCCCATAAGTACTACTAAGAAAATCATTCACATCTTGCGTAATTGTGGTAACCCCAAGATAATATTTTCTACATCTCTTTACCAAAGCAAAAATAAATTTTGCACTGTCTTCGTGCTGCATAAGCCACCATGCCTCATCAACAATCAAAATTCTTTTCTTTAAACTGGCGCGAACCACATTCCAAATATAATTAACAATAGTATAAATAGCCATAGGCCTAAGCTCGTCTTCTAAATCTCTTACAGAAAAAATTACTAATTGATTGTTTATGTCTACATTTGTAGGATTATTTAAAAGACCTGCAAATGTTCCTTCTGTGTATTTTTTAATTCTATTGACAATATTTTGAGCGCCTTCCATTCCTTCTAAAATCTGCTGAAAATCCTGCATCAAAGGAGGATCAATATTAGATAAATCGCTTGTTTCTGTAATATCTTTTTTAGCATATGTTTCTAATAAAGCTCTGTCTATAATTGAATCTTCTTCATTGGTAAATTCTCCAAGCATAAGCCGAACTAACCCTTTTATTGTAATAACAGCGCTTCTAATTACATCAGAAACACTAGAATCTTCACCTATTGCACGAGGAAGATCAAAAGGATTAATGTTGCTATCTGAATTAAGTGAAATATCTACATAAGTTCCACCAACTGCCTCTGATAAATGCTGGTATTCACGCTCTGGATCAATAATTATAACATCAGTACCCATCATCAAACTTCTTAATACCTCTAGTTTAACAGCATAACTCTTCCCTGCTCCTGATGTAGCAAAAACTACGCTGTTCGCGTTTGGCAAGCTAAACCTATCAAATATTATTAAACTATTATTATGTCTATTAATTCCATATAATATTCCTGTATCTGAAGTAAGATCAGAAGAAACAAATGGAAACGATGAAGCAGCAGGAGAAGTGTTCATATTAAAACTAACTCCAATTTCGTCGTTATTCAAAGGTAGGGTGGAATTAAATCCTTGCTCCATTTGCCACAAAGATTTCCTTGTTGAGACAAGCTTTGAACCAAACATAGATTCAATTTGCTCTGAAAGATGATTTAAAGTTTTTTCGTCCTGAGCATATATTGAAATATATAAACCAAATTGAAAAAAATGTTCTATGCCTTGCGTTAATGCATCTCTTAATTGTTCAATATCCCTTAAAGCTGTCTCCCGAAGAGGGTCTCTTGGTGCGCCTTTTTCTTGATCTGCAATTAATTGAGCTTCTAAATTTCCTACTTTCTTTTTTAACTGCTTTAAAACAACGGCACTTTCAATTGGATAATAATACATAGCAATATCCATTGTCGCGCTAAAATTAACAATAGGAGCAAACCAGCCAACATTAATATATCTTGGATAATTTGTAACAAAAAAAGTGCGCACTAATTGTCCATTTAACTCCACTCGGTCCGATTGAACCCTAAGCGAAGTTGGAGCAATAAGATCACGAATTGCCACATTGCCCTCAGTTAAAACTTTTTCCTCGCCGATAATCTGCGCATCTGTTTCTTGAGATTTTACTGCCTGCGCATTCTGTTCTTGTGCAGAAGTTGTGGAATCCTGTTTATTAATATCTGGATCTTGAGGCGTGTTTGGTTGTATTTTACTTGTATCAAACATAATTAGATTATATGCCATCCTGAGCATAGCCGTCATTCCGACCAAAGCTGATGTATTAAGATATTAGCTTTGGTTGATATGACAAACAAGGATCTGAATGATAATAATTTATTCTTCTAATTGCAAATCTTTTTCTTTGGGAATTTTTTGCAATTGAGATAACTCTGGGTTATATGAACTATAATAAAGCTCGATTAAACTACGCGTATTTAATTGCACTGCGGTAACTCCTAAACTTGCTAAACCAGAAGATACTTTTTCTATTCTATTTTGCAAACGAATTATATTCTGATTAAACATTTTATCTGAAAGCTGAAGAATTTTTGTTGGAGCAAGCATAGAACTAAGTCGTGAAAAAAATCCTTTTTTTGTGGTCTTGCTACCCGCAGCAACATAAGGAATAACAACATAAAATTTTTTACTCATAATATCACCCAATGTAATAAGCTCTTTTATATATTGATAATATTCCGACATTTGAGTTGATAATAATTGATTTGTCTGCTCTTTTTGTTTTTGTTTTAGTTCTTCTAAATATTTATCCATATTAAGCATTCTAGATTGAATAACAATCTGCAAAGGAAAATCAAGAATATTTAAAAAAGCAATGTAGCTTTGTATAATAGCATTTTGTTCGTCTTCACTCTTTAAAGCAAAATTTACACTTGAAGCTAAAAGCACAGCGCGCATACTACCATCTTTAAGTATTACAATATCATCACGTATTTCGGCGATATCAAGATATTGCTGGGTTGAAGAATTTGTTTTGTTTTTTGCTAATTTGCTTTTAGGCATATATACATTTAATTGTCATCCCGACCGAAGAGACAAACCGTACTCAGTTGGGAGCGTAGCGGAGGGATCTCTTTTTAATACAAATTAATTGTGGCAATCAAGAGATCCCTCCGCTACGCTCTCGATGAGTACATCGGATCGCTTCGGTCGGGATGACAAAAAATCATTTTTTAATTTTTTCTTTTTCGGCTTGACTCTTTTTTAAAATTTCTTCTGGCCGATACTTTCCTCCAGTATCTACCAATAAAGAAAGAGAAGAAAGTGCATCTTGCGCTACTAACTTTCTAGGCATTGGCTTTACCTTTTCTTCTTCTTTTTCATCTTTCTTTTGTTTAATATTTTTCATTAAATTTGGATTCTTAATCCAAAGTCGCAAACCTGGTTTTGTTAATGTTTGGATAAAATTTAATAGAAAAAGGTATGATGCTTGGCCATTAATTTTTATAAAAGCTATTAAAATCCATAATGCAAAAAATGTAACTGCCTCAATAATAAATAAAGCTGTATCAGCTAATTTATATGCTAAAAATGTTAGCATCATAAATACAATACCTATCACAAACTGCCTAACAGTTATTGGGCCTATAATTTTATCTTCAACATCAATAAATTGTGGCACTACAAATTGTGGCATTATTTTAGTTTACTATTTAAAGTAGCAATTGCAAAAAATTCATCTTCGGTCATTGAATCTGGATTTAAAGATTTATCTGATAAAACATCTGCAAGTTTTTTACTACCCCCAACACTTGATTCTCCAATTGCTATATATTGCCTGTTTAACTCACTAGCACGGAGCGCTTTAATTCCTTGAATCTTTTTTGTAATTGAATCCTGCTCTAAAACTTCAAGTTTTTGTAATAATGATTGCACTGCTTGTTCTGGTTCCCCAAGCTTCCTAAAATCATTTAAATTAATAAGATTCAATTCACCAGTTAAATCAACTGTTTGGATGCTTGCTCTATTGGGAGACCCTTGCGTGTGCGTAATATCATGCATTCTTGATTTTCCATCTAAATTATTATTTTCTGGACGTATAATCCTTGTTGTGTCTCTTTTGATTTCTGACTTTGGAGCGGATTTAGGTATTTCAAATTTTGGTGCTGTACTCTTTTTCTGGACTCCTGGCTCTGAGATCTGAACTCTGACCTCTGAACTCTTTTTTGGTATTAATGATTTTAAATTTATAGAATCTGATGCATCTTGCGCAATAAGATTATCTAATTTTATTTTTGTGTCTGGCTTCTTGTCCGCCGAATGGGTAGATGGAATTGGTTTTGGGATAGATTTAGGTATTTCAAGTTTTTGGGCTGGCTTGGGTATTGGTTTTGGTTTGCTAGTGTCATTGCAAGGGAGTGTACTCGCGACTGCGGCAATCCCGTGATTAGCACTATCCGCGTCGGTGACGGGATTGCTTCGCTCGGCAGTAACCTTGCTCGCAATGACAGGTTGGGCTTGTTTGTTTGTTGGTGTGACTGATTTTTGTACTATTTCTGAAATTTTTTCTTTATGTAAAATTCTATAAGCATCTTCTGAAATATTTATGCATTTATCCAAATTTTCTCCAGTTATACCAATTCCTCCTACTGCAAATGGCCTTGAAAAATATTCTCTCAAATTCAAACTTGTCCTAATATCGCGCAAACGTGATTTTAATAACGCTTTTGTACGACGCAAAAATGCTTCTTTTTCTTCTTTTGATTGCGATATTACAAAAATTTCTTGAGCTATTTTATCTAAATTATCAACTTTAAGACCACTTGTTCCAACTTCTGCTGCTTTTCTTGCATGTGTTTGAAGATCTTCTACTTCTTCTTTGTTAAATTGATTATCTTTGTTTGAAACCTTAACTGGCTTTATATTCTTAATTTCTTGAGATAAATTACTAGTATTGGACTGCACACTCTGTACAGCTGTCTCTATTTCTTTTAAAAAAGGACTATTGGAAGGTATTTTTGATAAAATTTTCTGTATTGCATCTTTTTGATCTTGCTCTGGCTGTGATGCAATCCATGCTTTAATTCCACCCACAAAATAGTGTAAATATGACTTTTCTATAAATTCAAGATTGTTTTGTAAAAGATTTATAACCTCATCTAAATCCAAAAGCGGCAAAGACAATGCTTTAAGTTTTGTTGTAATTTTTCTATAATCAACTAAAACTGGACTAATTAATTCAGGACTTATTTTTGCTATTTCTGCTTTTAAATGAGTTCCTGCCTGCCATGCTCCTGTCACATCTTTGTTTTGCAATAGCAAATCAGCTTCTTTTTGAATTTTCTGAATTATTTCATTCTGAAGTAAATTTTCACCACTATATTCAGTAATTGGCATACATCTATTATAACATAAATTACCTAAAAAGGTAAAAGTAAAAAGGCAAATGGAAAATCTATTTCCTTTTGCCTTTTATACCTTTTGAATTTATAATAATAGTCGCTATTATCTTGGATATTTCTTCACTCTCTTTCATTAATGCACGTACATATCTTTTTTTTATCCAATCAAGATCATATAAAACTTCTAACCACCCATTTGTTTCGTTTGACTCTTTTAGCGCAATTCCATTTATGCTAATAAATTCTTTTGTAGATCTTGCGGATTGAGCTTCTCTTAAATTTGCATATACTGACATCGATGAGTCTGAAATTTGTTCAGATAACTTCCATGCAGCAGGTTTCTTTGTTGGAAAATGGTCAGTCATCTTTACAATAACGACTGCAAGCTTTTTAACTCTATCAAGTAAATCTTGATTTTTATGTTTCATATCCCCCTAATTTTTTACTTTTTCCTTTCTCCTTTTTACTTTTAAGTCCCTTCATTCCAAGAACTCAAATACTTAATCTGTCTTTCAGTCAAAGTATCGTATTTAACTCCCAAAGACTTTAGTTTAATTTCGGCAATCTTCTGATCTAACTCTTCTGGCAAAGTATACACGTCGCGATCCAAGGACTTGCCATGTTTAACTAAATATTCGGCTGCTAAGGCCTGCCCTGCGAAACTCATATCCATTACTGCAGATGGATGCCCTTCTGCTGCTGATAAATTAGCAAG
>Ga0222658_1000633_pt1 | contig 18491 bp, 26 predicted proteins | sample AntAcemetagen476_FD_179830 | JGI IMG/M metagenome (GOLD analysis project Ga0222658, IMG submission 179830) | Saline water microbial communities from Ace Lake, Antarctica - #476 | ecosystem: Environmental > Aquatic > Non-marine Saline and Alkaline > Saline | place: Antarctica: Ace Lake... | reverse complement strand
TTTCTTTGAGGCGAAGAGAGATGGTGAAAATATTGGAATATATAAAAGCATGAGAGATCTTTTTAGTTCATTAGGCGGACTTCCAAGAAGCGTAAGGTATGATCCAAGCCATAGTCCTGATATATCCGAAGAAGAGTTGGCACCTTATAAAGATTATAATCTTAAAGAATTTCCTGTAAGATTTGAAATCTTTATGAAAATGTGGAAGGATGAGAGTACAGAATTGAGGCAACTTTTGAATAAAGAGCTCGAACGGCTCGGTTTGCCTCTGATAGAGACAGGCGAGCGTCAGTTGCGCCAGGAAGATATCGACAGGTATTTTAACAGGCCTTTATTGCTAGGCCTTAATTCAGGCAGATTTATTATAGACAATAATAGGCCTGAGAAAAACCCTGATTATAGCGTGCAGAATCCATTAGAGGTATTTTTGGATATAATAGATGATCCTTTTAGTAGAGAACTGTTGGAGGACGCAGCAAGTATTGCAACCGTATTAAAGCAGGTTATTACATTTTCTGAGGTAGGATTTATTGACGGGCGGCGTGTCAAAAAAGGAACCCTGGAGCTCCTGAACAAGGTAGTCCAGTTTTACTGCATCTTTGATATAGAGGATAATATATATCTTGCGTATGCCTTTACCGGAAACGAATTATATGAATTAGATGGAAACAACAATATTATAGAGGATACAGTAGGATTAAGCGAGGAGCTCGAAGGATATGGTTACCGCGTAAGGCATGTTGAGCAAACAAAAAGTGTGGCTTGGGAGGATATTCCCAAATCGTATATGTCTTCTGTTTTAGAGGGGGCTGCGGCAAGTGGCATAGTGGTTTCTTCTGGCACCAGGACATGCGCCCCGATTAAAATACATCCCTTTGCCCCGGACGGTACTCTTTCTCCTGCAGAGTACGAGGATCGCATATTTATATCTGATAAGATCACTATGGATGCTATACAATATGCAAGATCATCAAAGGGCTTTATAACCGTCTCTGGAAGCCCGCTTGCCCACCCTTTTATTGCAGTGCGGGAAAAAGGAAGATCAGGGATAATCATAGATACTGCTGAACTGAGAAAAGGCACCCTTGTTCTTAAATACAGGTCCTTTAATGAAAAGAAACATGTGCATAAAGAGAAAGAGATTATTTTTTATGATGATATAGGTATGAATGAAGTAGTCCTTGAAAATGGCGATATAGTTATCATAGATACAAAAAGAGGTCTAGTTATTGCAGTGGGCGCTTCTTATGACGAGAAATTGGATTCCAGGAAAACGATTAAAAAGGCGTATGAGATGTTGAGGGACATAGAGAGATATCCTGCGAACAGGCCTGAGGATCTACAGCGCTTAAGAAAGATCTTTGGCACAGCGCATAATATTGAACTTATCAGATTTATACTGCAAGAGATCTTTATCGGAGATTTTCTTTTAAATGATCCTGAACAGAAGGAAAATATTATACAGGACATACTAAAGGTTTCCAATGAGGCATTGTCGGAGAAAATAAAGACCTGTCTAAGGGATTTGTATGATACTGAGCTTGGGGATTTAAAGAGTGTGCTGAGGGAGATAGAATGGTCCATAAAGGGCTCTAAATATGTTGATGAAATCCTGTTTAGAGAGAAGCAGCTGGCAGATTCATTAGCGAGTTTCAAGACATTTACCGGGATGGTAGAATCGTATGTAGATTTTGACTTAGAGATTAGCGCTATAGATTTGCAGTCTGAAAGGATATCCAGGATTATTGGTCTACGCATGAATAAGTTTCACCAAAAAATACTTGCGCTCATAAAAAATACACTGCAGGTAATGAATGTGACCGATATCAGGATGTTGATACGTTTTCAGAAACGTGCTGAGTTTGTGGATATGCCTGCTGAAAAGGGAGGGGACTATGAGCGATTTTTAATATTGCTTGCAGAAAAGATGGAAAAGGCAAAGGAGGATTTTATAGAAAGCGACGAGCGCTATATAGTCAAACTCAGAAACTGCGGGACGCATCTCAAGGATTTTATAGGCAATAAGGCATCTGAAGAAGGCAACCTGCTGAACAGGCAATTACCGCAGGGTATGTTTGTTCCAGATGGTTTTGTTTTGACCACTTTAGGCATAGAAGAGATTTTGCAGAGACAGGTCGGCGCATTCGTAATAAAAGATATACTTGATTCGAGAAGGGCAGAAGAGGATAAGAAAAAAGATATAAAGGATTTCCTGAAAGAGGAAGGAAATCAATGTGAGGCCGTTATTACTCCTTTATTAAAGAGCTATCATGAGCTTGAAAGGGCTATGCCTTTAGAGGACAAGTTTGATGAATTAGGAAGGATTATATATTTAACGTCATTAACCGACGACCTTAGAGAAAAGACGCTGATAGCTGCGCGCGAATTAAAGAACAAGGTTGTCCGGCTCAGAAAGATTAAACCTGAGACAATCGTTAAAAGCGACTCTTCAACTGCAGGACTGATAGATGCTACTATAGGAGAATTGATTGACAAGTTGAGAATAGATAGGAAGATAACCGGGGGCTTGCGTCAGGTATACGAAGAAGAAGGCGGAGTACTTGTTGCGGCAAGGTCTTCTTCTCTTATGGAAGATACGATCAAGACTGCTGCTGCCGGTCGTTTTACAACAGAGGTATATATAAGGGGTAGAAGGCAATTAATGGAAGCTATATGGGAATGCTCTGCAGATTATTGGGTGAAACATGGCAAGGCAAGCCCGTATCAGCCAATATTTTTCCAGGTCATGGTGGATGCGGATTCGAGTGTTATAGTCAATACCATCAATGCGAGTGATTATAACTGGGAAGAGGTAGCCATTAACTCTTCTTGGGGCGCTGGTAGAGGCCTGATGTCAGGCAGCGTAGCAAGCGACAGCTTTATTTTAGACTATGATAGCGGAGAAGAGAACGAAGTTAGGATTTCGCAAAAAAAGACAAAATATGTGTTTGACAGAGAAAAAGGATCAGGCGTTAGAGAGGTCAACACAGGTAAAGACGCTGATAGGCGGTCTTTGAAACCGGAGATTGTTAATAAGATATGGGAGTTTGTTGTTTTCTTGCGAGAGCACCACGCTTATCCCCTGGGAATAGAGTTAGTGGTAAAGGGCGATAAGATAGCCATTGTCCAGGTAAGGCCCATAGCAGGGCTCTTTAATGAAAAGGTGATACATAGGTTGTTTGATGGGCCCAGAAATGGCTATAAGGAGAGTCTACCGCATTCTAAACCAGACTAAACTCTTACTTCAAATCTTTAGGTTGGTATTAAAGAAAAGATTTATGCTTAACTTCTAATGTATCCCTGGTTTCCCTTGTAAGAAGTATTACAGGAATATTGCTTTCGTTCTGTCTTAGTTGGGCTAAAAGGTATTAATTTAACAGGTGTACAGTTTAGAACCGAGGCTGAGCTTGGCTTACAGGATTTCAATTTGGATAAAGTAATGAGCTTGATAAGTGGAGTAGATGGCTTACAAGTTGTACCTCTTACAGATAGCCTTGCTGATATTCATGAGGTTCTAAAAAGGGCAAGAGATCAAGTATAAACTTAGGTGCTGTAACTAGTCACTATTTGGTCACCAGAACCTGCCTTTGGGAAAGAAGAAGTAAACACTGCTTCCGTAACTCTTATAACCACATAACATTATAAAAACGCATCTTCACAATCCTACAGCCCGGACATCAGGCTATACATCTAATGACATAGGATTAGGCTCTCAGCCTAGTTAATTTTTTCTTGACAACCAAAAAGACATGAGGTATACTTATATTGGTAGTGAAAATCATTATCAATAAGGAGAGTTGATATGCCAAGAGGAGATGGGGCAGGGCCACCTTGGTGGCATGGAAGATTTAGAGGATGCGGATACAGGATGACTGTACCGAGACAAGCCATATTGGATGTCTTAAGCAGAACATCCAGACATCTTAGTGCAGAAGATATTTATATGACTGCCCATAAAATTTATCCCAATGTCGGCCTTACGACTGTCTATCGTACTGTAGAATTATTAGTTCAGATGGGACTTGTTTTTAAGTTTGATTTTGGTGATGGGAGAGCACGATACGAGTTGTCGGAAGGTCCTAAAGGCGAAAGGCATCATCACCATTTGGTGTGCAAGAATTGTGGCAGAGTTATTGATTATACAGATTTTATTGATGAAGAGGTAGAGTTGCTTAATCAGACAGAGAAGGGCCTTTCCAAGAAGTATGATTTCGATATCACAAATCACCTTATACAGTTTCATGGATTATGTAGTGAATGTAAAAAGAAGTAATATTTTTTTCGCAGTTAATGAAAATGGGTTTCAATAGCAAGTAAGAGAGGAGGTGTTAGTTATGCCAGCAGGAAATGGAACTGGTCCTCAGGGTCTAGGTCCAAGGACAGGAAGAGGCGCAGGGTATTGTGCTGGTTATTCCGTTCCAGGCTACGTAAATCCAAGGGGTAGAGGTCGTGGCCGTGGCGGAGGCTTTGGCTGGGGCTGGCGAGCGGGGGCATATCCTTATGTTAATGACGTACCATATTATGGGTCAGGATATCCTTATCCACCAGAACCTACAGCCAAGGAAGAGATGGGTATATTAAAGGAACAGTCAGAGTTGTTGAAACAGCAGTTAGAAGATGTCCAGGATCGTATCAATACCCTTGAGTCAGCAGGAAAACAGGAATAACGTTTTTGATTCTCGGCCCGGGCATTGTTTTTGGTTAGTCCGAGCCGAGAACAAACATTTAGGAGGAAAGCTTATGAAAATAGCAATATCTACAGATGGAGGTTTTGTTTCAGCTCATTTTGGAAGATGTCCGGAATTTACAATAGTGGACATCGAGGGCAGTGAGTTGAAGAGCAGACAAGTTGTGCCTAATCCAGGTCACCAACCAGGAGCCATTCCTCAATTTTTGCATTCAAAAGGCGTGCAGTGTATTATAGCTGGCGGAATGGGCATGAGGGCAACAGAACTTTTTAATGAAATGGGCATAAAGGCAATAGTTGGAGTGAGCGGTAAAATAGATGATCTAATAGGAAAGATTAAAAACAATACGCTTCAAGGTGGCGAAAGTCTTTGTAATCCTGGGGCAGGTAAAGGCTATGGCTTGGATAAGACTGTTTGTGACCATCCAGAAGAGAAGGAGTGTTGACATGAAAATATGTATAACGGCACAGGGAAATACACTAGATTCTAAGGTAGATCCGAGGTTTGGCAGATGTCAGTATTTTATTATAGCCGATACAGATAATCCAGGCTTTGAGGTAATAGAGAATCCTAATCTTGAAAGTGCAGGAGGAGCAGGCATTGTATCGGGACAACTGGTATCAAGCAAAAGTGTAAAAGCTGTCTTAACAGGAAATGTAGGGCCTAATGCATTTCAGACATTACAAGCAGCAAAGGTTGATGTTGTTACAGGAGTGTCAGGTTCGGTAAAAGAAGCCATTGAGAAATACAAAAAAGGTGAATTAAACCCAACGCAAGGCCCTAGTGTTAACTCAAAGTTTGGTATGCCACCAAATAAATAATAGAGCAGAGAAACAATGGCAGTAAAGGTTGATTTAAAAAAGTGTATTGGCTGTAGAATTTGTGTGGATATTTGTCCGGTTCAGGCAATAGACATTAAAAAAGATAAAGCAGTTATAAGCGATGAATGTGTAGAGTGTGGTGCTTGTATAAACGAATGCCCAAATGAGGCATTGTCTTTACCAAGGTAGGAGGCGGTTGATATGCCAAGAGGAGACGGAACAGGTCCTTTAGGACAAGGCCCAGGAACAGGTCGTCGCATGGGAAGAGGCGGTGGAAGGGGTCGAATGGGCGGTAATCAACCAGGCGCTGGTCCTGGCGGAATTTGTGTATGCCCAAACTGTAATTTGAGCGCGCCACATAAAGTGGGCGTTCCATGTTATGGCATGAATTGTCCTAAATGCGGAACAAAGATGGTGAGGGGATAAAGTGATAATTTCAGTTGCAAGCGGAAAAGGCGGAACAGGCAAAACTACAGTTGCAGTTAATTTATCTTTATCTATTCCAAATGTCCAGCTTTTAGACTGCGATGTTGAAGAACCTAATGCGCATATATTTATAAAACCAAAAATAGACAGTAAGCTTTTTGTGTCCATACCCGTTCCTAAGGTTGATAAAAGTAAGTGTAATTATTGTGGGAGATGCGCAGGGGTTTGTGAGTATAATGCAATTGCTGTATTAAATGATAATGTCTTGGTTTTTTCAGAACTTTGTCATGGTTGCGGTGCCTGTAGTACTCTTTGCCCTCAAAATGCAATAAAAGAAGTTGATAGAGAGATAGGTCTTGTAGAGATAGGCATGAAGGGTGATTTACAGTTTGGACACGGTAGATTAAATATAGGGGAAGCTATGTCCCCTCCTCTTATAAGAGCTGTTAAAGAACATTCAAATCTTGCCAAAACTGTTATCATTGATGCCCCTCCAGGCACATCTTGTCCTGTGATTGCATCAATAAAAGAAAGTGATTTTTGCGTCCTTGTTACTGAGCCCACACCGTTTGGACTCAATGATTTAGTGTTAGCAGTTGAAGTCTTGAGAAAACTTAAGATACCTTTTGGCGTTGTTATTAATCGCTCAGATCTTGGTAATAAAGATACGCATGATTATTGCAAAAAAAACAATATACCGATACTTATGGAGATTCCGTTTAAGAAAGAAATAGCCATAGTTTATTCAAAAGGTGAGACAATTGTCGAGGCATTTCCCGAATACCGTCATCAATTTAGTGAGTTATTTAAAATGATCAAAAAAATTGGAGGATTTAGTGGAGAAGAAAACTGATATTCTGATAATAGGCGGTGGCCCTGCAGGAATAGTGAGTGCCGTAACTGCTAAAAAATATTATCCAGATAAAAATATTTTGATTATAAAAGATATAGAACATGGAGTAATTCCCTGCGGGATTCCTTATATGATCAAGAGCCTTAATGCGCCAGATGAGAATAGATTGGGTACAGAGGCATTAGAAAAAAACGGCATCGAAGTTGTGGTAGATAAAGCAATAAAAATAGATCGCAATAAAAAGATAGTTAAGACAAAAAATAACAAAAGATATTGTTATGAAAAATTAATTCTTGCTGTGGGTTCAACTCCAATCTTGCCTTCTATTGTAGGTAGTGATAAAAAAGGAATCTATCTTATATATAAAAATATGGATTATCTTAAAAATGCAATGGCAGAGATTAAAAAGGCAAAAAATGTTTTAATAGTAGGAGGCGGGTTTATTGGTATTGAATTTGCCGATGAACTTGCTGGAATAGAGGGATTGAATGTGTTTTTAGTGGAGCTTCTCCCTAATCTATTGGCAAATTCTTTTGATTTAGAATTTTCAAAATTGGCTGAAGAGAAATTAAAATCAAAAGGGGTAAAGATATTGACTAATACCCGTGTCGAAGAATTTTGTGGTAATGAAAAAATTGATAAAGTTAAATTATCAAATAGCAAAGAACTTGCAATAGATTCTGTTATCTTCGGAATAGGGGCTTATCCTGATATAAACTTAGCTCAGGAGGCTGGTTTGGATATATACAGAGGTAAAAGCATATGGGTAGATGAATACATGAGAACAGTTGATCCTGATATTTTTGCAGTAGGCGATTGTGTTTGTAAAAAAGATTTTTATACACGTAAAGACGCACCTGTTATGCTTGCTTCAACAGCTACTGCTGAGGCAAGAATTGCCGGAGCTAATCTTTATAAATTAAAAGTAATACGTGAAAATAAAGGGACTATTGCTATTTATTCTACGTATATTGATGGATTAGTATTAGGTTCAGCTGGTCTTACAGAGAATATCGCTAAGAAAGAAGGTTTTGAAATTGTAATTGGTGAGGTTAGCGGAAAAGATAAACACCCTGCAACTTTACCTGGCGCAAGTAGTATTAAGGTCAAATTAATTTTTTCAAAACAGTCGGGTATTTTATTAGGAGGACAAGTAGCCGGAGGAATATCTTGTGGTGAAATAGTAAATATTATAGGAGTCGCTATTCAAAAGAGAATGTCTTTTACAGAGTTAGAAACATTGCAAATGGCTACTCATCCTTATCTGACTAGCGCACCAACAATGTATCCTCTTGCGTTAGCTGCTCAGGATGTTTCAGGTAGGTTATGATGGCAGGATTGAATTCTAAGAAAGGGTTAGCATGAAACAAATTGTCGTCATAAGCGGAAAAGGCGGGACTGGAAAGACTGTTATTACAGGAGCTTTTGCAGCACTTGCCAAGAATAAGGTCATGGCAGACTGTGATGTTGATGCAGCAGATCTCCATCTTTTATTAAAACCAGAGATAAAAGAAAGACATAAATTTAAAAGTGGCAAGACTGCTGTAATAGATAAAAAATTGTGCACTAAATGCGGGAAATGTATATCTGTATGTAGATTTGATGCTATAAGCGAAGATTTTGTAGTAGATCCTATTTCCTGCGAGGGTTGCGCTTTTTGCAGTCATATTTGTCCAACCGATTCAATAAAGATGAATGAAAATATAGCAGGCGAATGGTTTATTTCTGAGACAAGGTTTGGGTCAATGGTTCATGCTAAGCTAGGTATAGCAGAGGAAAATTCAGGAAAACTTGTGGTATTGGTAAGAAAAAAAGCAAAGGAAATAGCTGAACAAAAAAAGGCGGATTTTGTGATTGTAGATGGTGCGCCAGGTATAGGCTGCCCTGTTATTGCCTCTATTTCAGGAGTAGATTGTGCTTTAGTTATAACAGAGCCGACTTTGTCAGGATTGCACGATGCGGATAGAGTTATTAAAGTTACAAGACATTTTGGTATTCCAGTCAAAGTAGTCGTGAATAAATATGATTTAAATAATGAGATGACCGAGAAAATAGAAAAATATTGTCATGATAATAATGTAGAGATGTTAGGCAAAATAAGTTTTGATAAATCAATTGTAGATGCAATGGTTGATGGTAAGACAATTATGGAACACCCAAATGGAAAGTCAAAAGAAGAGATTTGTAAAATATGGGATAACTTGAGGGGAAAATTATCATGAAGTATACACCAAATTTCACACATAAAGAGATAGCAGGAAATCATAAACTTTTTAAAGGACGGAGTGAGTTATATAAAAAATTGGGCGTTAATTTTGTCAATTTCGGAGACTTTATTTTACAAAAGGCGCAGCCCTTAAAAAATAAAATTCTAGAAATTGGTTCTGGCAATGGTTACACAGCATTAGCTTTAGCAAGAGGAGGCTATAAGTTTACTTCAATAGATAATGATAAAGAATCTTTAAAAAAGACAGCTTTAAATCTTGCTTACGAGAAACTAATTTCTAGTGTAGAATTTTATGTCATGGATGCACGATCTTTATCTTTTAAAGCTGAAAGCTTTCATACGATTGTTATAGTAAATTTTTTTCATCATATAAATGAGATTGATGATGTTTTGTCGCAGGTTGACAGGGTATTGTGTGCAAACGGTAAACTTGTAATAGCTGATTTTAATAAACGGGGAATGAAGATCATAGATGGTGTGCATAGAAATGAAGGGCGTACACACGAAAATTCCGGAATAAGTAAAGATTATATTTTTTCTTATTTCAATAGGGCGGGTTACAAAATAGAGGATTATAAAGAAAAGCATCATTGGATTTTAGTAGGTGAGAAGAAAATACAGCAGTAGATATAAAAGGAGATTAGTTTATGCAGACACAGCAAGAAAAAGAACAGCAGTTGCAACAGGAAAAGCGTCTTAAGGAAAATCTGTCTAAGATAAAAAGCAAGTTGGTTGTTATGAGCGGAAAAGGCGGAGTGGGTAAAACTACTGTCTCTGTTAATTTGGCATATGGGTTAGCCATTAAAGGATATAAAACCGGTATATTAGATATAGATATTCACGGTCCAAATATTGCTAAGATGTTAGGCATTGAAGATGTAAAATTGATGAATTCTGATTTAGGGATAGAACCTGCAAGCGTTTTACCTAATTTAAAAGCAATTAGTCTGGCCTTAATTGGATACAGCCCGGACCAGCCGGTTATTTGGCGAGGCCCCCTTAAGATGATAGCTATAAAACAGCTTTTAAGTGATGTTAATTGGGGAGAACTGGATTATTTAATTATTGATTCACCTCCTGGTACAGGAGATGAACCTCTGAGCATATGTCAACTTATACCTGATATGGATGGCGCTATAGTAGTTACGACCCCACAAGATGTGGCTATTCTAGATTCCAGGAAGAGTGTGTTATTTGCTGAACAGTTAAAAGTACCGGTTACAGGAATAATTGAGAATATGAGCGGTTTTACATGCCCTCACTGTGGAAAGGAAGTGGATTTATTTGGAATAGGAGGTGGTGAAAAAGCTGCTAGGGATTTAAAAGTACCGTTTCTAGGAAGGATTCCACTTGAGCCTTTGATGATTAAATCAGGGGATTCAGGAAAACCATTTATCCATTTTAATAAAGACAGAAATACTGCCAAGATTTTGGATGAAATTACAGAAAAAATACTAAAGAAGGAGATAGTAAAATGACCAATATTCATCGTAAGCTTTCCGAGAAATTCAGGAGTCAGTGGATTAAGATCAAATTTTATAAGGATGAGCCGGATTTAAACGGCGTCAAAAAACTAAAAAACGTAAGATTCTGCGAGGCAACTAAAGAAGCCATTACGCATCCCATTATTTTAGATAAAAAAAGCATATCTTGTCCGGGAGCTAAGCATGCCTTTGGATGGAAGAATGGTTATAAGGACGAGCTTTTAAATATGTGCAGAGATAAACAAAAGATAGAGAAGACTACCTTAAAATCAATGTTTTTGCGAGCGCCATATTTTAAGAAACCTTTTAAATACATAGGGTTAAATACCGACGGAGAACCCGATCTTGCTATGTCATACATGGCTCCTTCTGATGTTATGAATTTTGTAAGGGTATTTAATAATAAATTCGGTAAGAATCTCGAGTGTTCATTGTGCAGCATGATGTCGATTTGCGGCAGTGTCGTAGCTGCGACTTATTTAAATAAGAATATCAGTATTTCCTTCGGATGCAATGATTCGCGTAGATTGGCGGATATGAAAAGAGAGAATCTGGCTATAGCTATACCTAATAGATTGTTCAAGGTATTTATCGATTAAACATACAATAAGAGATTTAATGTGAAGACATATCTAGATTGTATCCCCTGCTTTTTTAAACAGGCCCTCGAAGCTTCAAGGGTTGCGGGCGCATGTCAAAAAACACAGAAAGAGATATTCGATAGACTGTCCGAAAACCTATCCCGTATCTCGTTAAGTTCCTCCCCGCCTGAGATGGGTCGGATTATTTACGGATTGGTCAGGGAAATAACCTCCCAAAACGATCCCTATAAAAAAATAAAGGATAAGAGTAATAAACTTGCCCTTAAGCTTTACGATAGATTAAAACATAAGGTATCTCGTTCTGATGACAGATTATTAACTGCGGTGGAATTGGCCATTGCGGGAAATATCATTGATTATGGCGTAAAGAATTCTTTGGATGTAAATAAAGAACTGAATAAGATCCTGAATGAAGAGAAGAAAACTCTCAAAAAAGAGGATAGCACTATCTTTAAATTCCGACATTTTAAAGAGGCTTTAAGTAAAACCGGGAATATACTTTATTTAGCTGATAACGCAGGAGAGACGGTTTTTGATCGGCTTTTAATCGAGGAGATAAAAAGGATCGACAGGAATAAGAAGGTTATTTATGCCGTAAAGGAAAAACCTATAATTAATGATGCCTTGGTTGAAGATGCATATATATGCGGTATTGATAAAATAGCCAAGGTCATTTCTTGTGGTTCAGATGCCCCAGGCACAGTACTTTCTTTATGTTCGAAGGATTTTTTAAAAGTCTATAAAGAGGCAGACATGATTATCAGCAAAGGCCAGGGGAATTTTGAAGCACTATCTCAAGAAAAAAGGCCGATATTTTTCTTATTTATGGCCAAGTGTCCGGTGGTAGCCAAAGATGTCGGATGTAATCTCGGAGATGTAATTTTACTTTACCATTTTGGGAGAAAGAAAGATTATGTATGACGAAGACATATCTATTTATCCCGAACATATCGTAAAGGTCGCTAAAGACCCGAAACATTTTGGAAGAATGAATGGTCCTACAAGCAGTGCATTTATTAAAGGGCCCTGCGGAGACGAAATGGAGTTTTATCTTGTCATTGAAGACAGGATTATCAGGGAAGTGAAGTTTTATACTAAAGGTTGTATTTCAACAATTGTTTGCGGCGAAGTAGTCTCTCAGCTTGCTTCAGGCAAGAACATTAATGAAGCTTTAGGGATTTCGCCGAGGCAGGTCATTGAGATGTTGAAAAGATTGCCAGAAAGCAATAGCCACTGTTCAATTTTAGCAGTCAGTACTCTTTATAGAGCCATCGCAGATTATTTACTTAAGATATAGGTAAAATGAAGGGGTAAGATTTAATCTATAACAAGATAAAGATTGCATCAGAAATAGAAAGATTTTATGAGATTGGTAACCAAAAATATTTATTATGCAATTAGGTCTCTTCTTTATATAGCGCACAGGCCGGGTACGGTAATTTCTGCAAGCGAATTGGCGAATAAGCTGAATATGCATAGAACTTTCTTAAGGAGGATTTTGCAGATTTTAAGTAAACATAAGATATTGAAATCTTTGAAAGGAAAAGGGGGAGGGTTTGTTTTGAATATACGGCCTTCTAAATTGCGCATTATAGATATAATAAAGATATTTAGGGGGAAAGTAGATATTATGAGTTGTTTGTTGGAAAAAAATGTTTGTCCACATCCTGATGACTGCTTATTGATGGCAAAAATGAATGATATTGAAAGAAAGTTATATAGAGCTCTTAAACTAACTACGATAGCAACTTTGCTTAAAAACAGAGACAGAAAAATATAGAGAAATTTCAAAGATGAAGATAAATATTCTTTTTGACAAGGATACGAAAAATAAAAAACTACATACAGGCTGGGGAGTTTCTTTTTTGATAGATGAAAAGATATTGTTTGATACGGGAGAAAATGGCCAGTGGCTTATGGAGAATATGGGAAATTTAAAAGAGGATAAGAACAAAATAAAGGCAGTGGTGATTTCCCATGACCATTGGGATCACACGGGAGGCCTTTGGGAATTATTAAAAAGAAAAAAAGGGCTTATAGTTTATGCATGTCCTAATTTCAGTCCGGAATTTAAGGAAAAAGCTAAAGGGTTAAAGGGTAAACTTGTAGAAACAGAAAAAGTTACCGAGATTACAAAAGATGTTTTTATCACAGGCGAAATAGAAGGCGAGTACAAAGGAGAATATATGCCTGAGGAGGCACTCATAGTAAAAACAGCTAACGGTATTTCTATTATTACCGGGTGTGCTCATCCTGGTATTACTAAAATAGTAACACAAGCGAAAAGATTCTTTTCAAAGGAAAATCTTTATATGGTTCTAGGCGGCTTTCATCTTATGGATAAAGATAAAAGAATGATTGAATCTATAGTTGATGAATTTAAAAAGCTTGGTGTGGAGAAAGTAGGTCCTACGCATTGCACTGGATACGAAGCCAAAGAAATATTTAGAAATAAATACGGGAAAGATTTCATCAGTGTAAATGTCGGTGAGGTTATCGAAGTTTAATAAATAATAAAATTATCGTTAGAGAAGGAGATTAAAATGCCATTTGGTTTTGGGAGAGGAAGGCACGGCAGGGGCAGAGGACGAGGCAGAGATTTTCGTGGCGGCAGGGGATTTGGCCCTGGTGGTCCACCTACTAATTGTATTTGCCCTAATTGTGGTATAGTAGTGCCTCATCGTCCTGCATCGCCGTGTTTTCAAACAAAATGTTCTTATTGCGGTTCTCGTATGACCCGTCAGTTTTCCTATGAAGAATAGATGAGATGTCATGGATACCAGAAGAGATAAAACTAGAGAATTAAAACAGGGACAGAGAACAGCTTTTATCGCTACTTTTGTGACTTTTCTTTTAGTAGTTATGAAGGCCAGCGTGGGTTATTTATTTAATTCAAAGATATTGGTAGCAGATGCCTTCCACAGTGGAGCTGATTTTTTGGCTATCTTTGCTTCTGGGTTTGGCCTTTGGTTGGCTTCTAAGAAAAAGACTAAAAGATTTCCTTATGGTTTATATAAAGCAGAGACATTAGTCACTTTTATAATAGGTCTTTTAATTGTATGGGCTGGAATAGAAATTTTTAAAAATGGCTATCAGAAATTTTTTTATATTGCTTCTCTCCAGACATTTCCCTTTTTGCCGGTTACTGTAAGCATAGTCTCTATTATTACAGCATATTTTATTGCAAAGAAAGAAAAAGCTGTGGGTAGAACAATAGGTTCTCAATCTCTTCTTGCAAATGCAAATGAGTCATTTTTGGATATTTTAACCTCTATGGTTGTTTTGGTAGGGATACTATTAGCATATGCAAAGATTCCTTATGTGGAAGGTTCTATTATTATGTTAATATCACTGCTCATATTTAAATTGGGCATGGAGAATGTATGGATGTCTTTATTGGTTTTAATGGATGCGAACTTAGATCCTAAATTACAATCTGAGATTGAAGAAAAAATAAACGAGATCTATGGAGTCAAGGGCGGATGCGAAGTTAACATACGCCAATCCGGTCCCTTTAAGATGGTTGAGTGTAAGATTGAAACATCCCCTACCCTTCCTTTATACAGGGCACATGAATTAGCAAATAAAGCGGAAGATTTTGTTACTAAAAATTATGAACACGTAGAGTCGGTTTTTATTCATGTTGAGCCGTCAAAGAAAAAAAGTGTTTCTGCTATTATCCCGGTTAAAGATATAAACGGATTGAGTTCTAAGGTTCATGGACATTTTGGACGGGCCCCCTATTATATTGTCTTAACATCTACTAATAACCGTATAGAAATAGAAGATTTTTACTATAATGAATTTCTTAATAAAAAGAAACACATAGGGATCAAAGTTATAAAGGCTGTAATCAAATACAAATTAGATTTATTGTTTACATCTCGTATTGGAGAGTTATCGTTTTATATGCTGAAAAATAGTTTTGTCGATATATATAAAACAGACGAAGGTCTTTTGGTAAAAGACGTTATGGAAAAATACAAAAATAAACAACTTGAACCTATAACAGCACCGACACATCCTTTGGAGAAATCGAAATCAGCAGAATGAGAAAAGGAGGTTAAGAATGGAGATTAGGGTAAACGATGAAAATTTTAAGCAAGAGGTATTAGAATCAGATCTTCCGACTTTGGTAGATTTTTGGGCAGATTGGTGCATGCCTTGTCGTATGGTTGCACCGGTTGTAGAAGAAATAGCCAGGGAATATCAGGGAAAATTAAAGGTATGCAAGTTGAACGTTGACGAGGCTCGTAATACAGCATCTAATTATGGGATTATGAGTATACCTACATTGGCTATCTTTAAGAATGGCAAAGTAGCTGATAAAATTGTAGGGGCACTTCCTAAGACCGAACTTGAAAAAGCGATTAAGCCTTATCTTTGATTTAGATGTTTATATACAGGCTTAAGGAGGAGGGTAATAGATGCCTATTTATACCTATATTTGCAGAGATTGCGGAGAGAAATTTGATATATTGATTGGGGTAACTTCGGAGAAGAAAGAGGTTAAATGCGAAAAGTGCAATAGCAAAAATATCCAGAGAACATTAAGTTCTTTTAGCGTGGGAGGTTCTAATAATAAGATTGGATCTTCAGGGTCAAGTTGCCCCACAGGGACATGTAATTTATAGGCCGGAGAATCTACAATGGATAAAATCGATTTCTCTAAAGAAATCACAGATCATGTAATATGGAATGTTAGACTCAGATGTTTTCTTGATGGAGGCGAATGTATCACTGAGGAACAGGCGATTTCTCACTGCGATTGTACATTGGGGAAATGGCTATATGAAAAAGGTATAAAGAGATATGGAGCGATATCGGAATTCAAAAAACTTGAAAAGCGACACGCTGAGCTTCATTCAATTGTAAGAAGCATTATACAAATGAAAGAATTAGGAAGAATTTCAGATGCAGAAGAGGAATTAATTAAGCTCAAGTCTATTAGCCTGGAGATTATTTTCTTAATAACTACAGTTGAGAGGAGGGTTAGGTTGGACAGAAACGAGCTACAAAATAATGGATAATAAAGAAAAAGTTAAGCAACAAATAGAAGAGCTTGAAAAAAAATCAGAAGAGTTAAAAAGAAAGATGCCTGCTCATTCGACTCCAGTTAGCATGATGCAGGATTTGGAAGATTTAGAGGACGAGCTCGATAGAAAGAAAAAAGAGCTCAATGCTTAAGGAGCACCAAATGGGAGATGTAAAGCCTAAAAATAAAAAGTTTGTCTATAGGATTAAAGTTTCCTGGGTTAAAGAGAAGAAGGGAGTTTTGTCTTCATCCGGCAAGCCGGATATCGAAGTAGCTGTACCTCCAGAATTCGGAGGTCATGAAAAGATATGGACACCAGAAGAATTGTTCGTGGCATCAGTTAATATATGCATCAAGACCACATTCCTTTATTATGCCCAGAAACAAAATCTTAAGTTTTTAAGTTATGAGAGTGAAGCAGAGGGGGTATTGGAGAGAGTTGAAAATAGATTTATGTTTACAGAGATCAAAGTCATGCCAAGAATCAAGATTGGCGCAGACTCTCAAGTTGAAAAAGTAAAAGAAATTATCAATCTTTCAGAAAAGAACTGCCTTATATCTAATTCTATCAAGTCTAAAGTAGAAGTTTTACCTGAAGTAATCATGGGATAAAAAATGGCAGATTTTAAAGAGATTAGTGGGGCGAGAAAAATACTGGGCTTGGAAGAAATTGCAACCTTAGAGGAGATAAAAAACGCATATAAAAGATTGACCTTAAGGTATCATCCTGACAGGTGCAAAGATGAGAAGAAGAAGGAATGCGAAGAGATGTTTAAGAAAATAACCCATGCTAATGATATTCTTATGGCCTATTGTGCAGGTTATAGGTATTCTTTTAAAGAAAAGGACGTAAGAAAGAATACGCTAGATAAGGAAACCTATGAACATTTAAAGAGATTCTACGACGGATGGTTGGGCGATTTGGATTTGTAGTAAAGCGTTTATTGTGTACGCAGGGAAATATACTCAAAGGGAGAACATTATGCACGCTACAATACAAAAACCATTGGATGAAATACTTACATTTTTAAAAAAGGGAGAAAAGGTGTTTGTTGTCGGATGCGGCAATTGTGCCGAGAAGTGTCGTTCTGGAGGTGAAAAAGAGGCCAGAGAGATGAAAGTGCGTCTCGAAAATAACGGGATAGAAGTTACCGGATGTGGAGCTACTGCTAGTGGTTCATCGCTTTGTAAGTTATCTGTAGCCGAAAAGTTGCTTAATGAAAATCATAAAGATGAAACAGTGATAGCAGATTCATTTTTAATTCTTGCCTGTGGCCAGGGGATACATACAGTAATAGATGCGACAAAAGGCGGATTAGTTCATCCAGGATGTGATACGATTTTCGGCGGAGAAACAGTAAATGATGATTACATTACAGAATATTGCTCTTTATGTGGCGAGTGCATTGTGGAATATACCGGCGGGCTTTGTCCTGTTACGCTTTGTGCAAAAGGTCTTTTGAACGGGCCTTGCGGTGGTGCCAAGGATGGTAAGTGTGAAGCAGATAGAGAGCGGGATTGCGGCTGGTTGTTAATATATAAAAGACTGAAGGATATTGGGAGATTGGAATTGATGTATAGTGTCCGTAAGCCGAAAAATTATTCTAAGTGGAGTAAACCACGCAGTCTTTCCTTGAATGAAAATAAGGCTGAATTTAAATCTTTAGGAGGGATTCAGTCTGCATGAAAGCACCATTTGACCAATATTGGAAAAGATACGATGCATGGTATGATAAGCATAGATTTGCCTATTTATCTGAACTCAAGGCTATCAGGAAGGTTTTGCCTAAGAAAGGTAAAGGATTAGAAATTGGCGCTGGTACAGGAAGATTTGCAGCACCTTTAGGTATTAAGTTCGGCATCGATCCTTCGAAGAATATGATTAAACTTGCTAGTCAAAGAGGTATAGACATGAGATTGGGCACAGGTGAATCTCTTCCTGTTACAGAGGCTGCTTTTGACTATGTAGCTATTATTATTACTTTATGTTTTGTTAAAGACCCACTAAAAGTTTTAAAAGAATCCAGAAGGGTTTTAAAGAAAGATGGGAAAATCATTATTGGCATAATAGATAAAAATAGTTTTTTAGGAGAATTTTATCAGGAAAAGAAAAGTATATTTTATAAAGAAGCAAATTTTTTCAGCGTTAAGGAGGTTGTAAATTTACTCAAAACCACAGGATTTAATAAGTTTTCTTATTATCAGGCAATATTTGAATTGCCGGAGGGAATGAATTCGGTTGATAAACCCTTGAGAGGTTTTGGTAAAGGTGGTTTTGTGGTAATATTAGGAGAAAAAGATGAGTATTAACTCATGGTTCTCACAAATTTCTTTTAAACAGCGAATTTGGTTATT
>Ga0222658_1000631_pt1 | contig 18510 bp, 40 predicted proteins | sample AntAcemetagen476_FD_179830 | JGI IMG/M metagenome (GOLD analysis project Ga0222658, IMG submission 179830) | Saline water microbial communities from Ace Lake, Antarctica - #476 | ecosystem: Environmental > Aquatic > Non-marine Saline and Alkaline > Saline | place: Antarctica: Ace Lake... | reverse complement strand
CAAACTTATGGAGGATTAACAGCCTCTGTCCAAGCAAGTGGAACATCAGACGGTGAACGAATAGATCAATTCAAATGTATAAACACAGACATATGGGAAAGATTACAAACATTAAAAAAAGCTTTAGATTGGGATTTGTATTACAACGATTCAGACAGAAAAGTATATTTTGAACCAAATGGATATAATGTCTCTGGAATTACTTTAACGGTAGGATCTGAAATAATCAATATGCCCGAGTGGGATTTTGACACATCAGGAATGATCAATGATTTAAGAGTAGATGGTGCAAGCGTTCCAACCGAAATAACTGAATCAGGTCAAGTCGGAACAACAGCAGATTATACAACAAGTTCAATTCTTTTAACAAAAACTCCAGATTCAGTAGAGCTCTACATGGATGCAGGAACACCTCCAACTACTCAAAAGACTGGCGGAGCAAAAGATACTTCTACTGGAAACTTTTACTACGTAGACAAAGAGAATAAAAAAGTAATGCCAGCCGTTGGAACAACTTTCACAAATGCGCACTATGCAATTATGAATTATATTTGGTCTGCCCAAATGCCCATACATATGAAAAATCAATCAAGCATAGACGATTATGGATTGTTTGAAAAAACAATGGAGTTAAATGATATTTCAAGCATAGCAGATGCAGAAAGCCGAGCAACAAATATTTTATCAAAACGAAGCATACCATATACAACTGGCGGATTAATGGTTAGAAGCACGGCTGCAAATATCCCAAATCGAGGAGATTCGGTGAGTGTGGTTGATACAAAAACACCAACTGTAAATGGACAAGTTCTAAGTGGAGATTACATTGTAAACAAAATAAAATATAAATTTCCTAGTGCATTCGAAGAGTTAGAAGTAGGCGACAAACAATGGAGATTAGCAGATTGGCAACAAAGCACCGAAGAAAGAATAAAACGACTAGAAGAGCAATTTGTTAGAAATCAAGACATTTTAGTCGAATTAGTAGAAATAAGTGATTCTGATGCTGAAAACTTTGAAGATTTAGAACCACGATATAGAGCAGTTTATGAAAAGAATATCGCTGGAGAAACAATGATCTGGGGAAATCCCAATTTCGGGATATGGGGGTCATTCAAGTGGGGAAGTGTTCCTCAAACAAGTTTTATTTTAGGAAATACTGGAGCAGCAATACTAGGAACATCAAAGCTAGGAAGCCAAACAAGTGTAGAGGTTTTGAGCTTTATGCAACAAGGATTAAATACATATACAGAAGATTTTATTGATGATGATTTTGAAGATACAGATGGAACCGCAACTGGTTGGACATCTGGAAGTTTAGACTTTACGTCAGGACAAATTGGATTAAGTGAACCAATAGATTATAATAATAGTACAATCACAACTGCAACTTTAACAAGCACAGAGGTCAGTGGAAGTTTTACATATCAAATGAGTGCGAATGGAGGATCAAATTTTGAAACAGTAACAAGTGGAACAGCACACACTTTTACAAATACAGGAACCAGTTTAATCTGGAAAGCAACTGAAAATGCTGCAAGTACTGGGGAAATTTCCCAAATTAAATTAACAAATTATCATTAATAAAGAATAAAAATGGAGAATAACTAAATATAATATGGCAACAGGGAATGTAGTTACAACAAATGGACAATTAATAATGCTTAATCGTACTTTTAATGCTGTTCCAGATTATACAGCACCAACTTTATTTAAGATCGGAACAGGCACAACAGCTCCAGTAATAGGAGACACAGACGTCGAGACAGGTGTAAATATTAATGGCGGAGCAACAAAAGCATTCGTAACAGGCTATCCAGCAATTGACGAGACAAACAAGCAAGTCACAATTAGATGTTTTTTAACCTCAGTTGAAGGGAATGGGAATAGTCTAACTGAGTTTGGGTTGTTTAACACAGATGGAACCCCAAAAATGTATAGTCGCGCAGTTTACACGGCAATAACTAAAACATCAAGTACTGAAGTTTCGTTTGTACAAAAGGATAAATTATGAAAATAGAAGATAGAAACAATAAATTTTATACAGAACATGGCTTGAAGGCACTTAAGCAAAGATTAAAAACATTCATAGACTTTTATAATAAGAATGAATTCCCTATCTCACATTTAATGTTTGGCTTTGGAAACTTTCAAATAGAAAATAAAGAGGAATGTAGGTCGAGAATAAAAGAGTTAAGTGAATTAACAGGTACACAAATGCAAATTACAATAGAAAAAATAAAACAAACAAATGGTTCAATAATAACCAAGGAAGTAATACAATGGTAACTGATAAACAGAAAGCATATTGGAAAAGTCTTAAGGGGAAAATTTCTTGGAATAAGGGTAGAAAAGAAACTAGACCAGAGGTATTAAAGAGACAAAGCGAAAGTCATATTGGGCAGAAAGCTTGGAATGAAGGAATGGGTAAGCCAAAAATATTAAGTGGAATAGATACTAAATTCAAAAAAGGACAAGATTCTCCTAGATTAAATAAAGGAAAAGGATATTTAGATAATCAAGGATATAAAGCAAATAATGTAAATAGAAAAAAAGTATTAGAACATCGTAAAATTTGGTGTTCACAAAAAACAAATATTCCATATATACCATCTAATATGGTAATCCATCATTGTGATGGAAATAAATTAAATAATAATTCTTCAAATTTGATTTTGATTGAGAATGCACAACATTCTCAATTACATTGGGATTTGAGAAAATTGGGAGTATAAAATTTCTATACAAAATGGAAATGTTGCAGATGCAGATGAAGTATTAAGTGGATATGGTAATCCATTATCACAATTAGCTTATGAAAATGTGGTTTCTGATGCAACTAATTGGACAAATACTGATTATTTGGGAGCAGATGAATTTACTGATTCAAATGGTGTTAAAAATACTGTTGATACAAGTTCAACAGACGCGCTTTATTATCTAACAGATGAATATTATATGCTATCTTTTACAGACGAGGCAAGTGGAGATGCAACAAATGATCCAGATAGTTTTACAAATCCAGGGAATGCTTTTGATTCTGATGATGCAACCTTTGCAGATAAAGCTTTTGCAGGAACTTCTGAATTTGAACTTGGCAAAACGTTCGCCGTGAAGACTGTTCAAAATGTTCGAGTTATAGCATCTGCTACTTGGAATGGGAATGGAGCAAATCTTAAAAATGCAACAATAACTTTAGAGTCTTATGATGGAGCTGCTTGGTCTACAGAAGCAACCTTAGCAACTGATGGAAGTCTTGGTAGTGGAACCACTAGCTATGACGGAGTTTATGCTTTAAATTCATCTGTTCAGGGATTAAGAATAAAATCTAATATGGGATCAATTGGAGGTACAGTTACAGCAAAACTTTATACTTTAGAATATTCAACTGCTTATGATTCTTCTTCTTCAGTCGAAACAGACACAATAATTGATGATGTTATACCAGACTCAATAGTTGTTTATGCTAAAACAGATATACCAGCGAATACAAGCATAACGGTGGATGTTTCAGAGGATGGAGGCTCTACTTTTGGATTAACAGGAAAATCATTAAATACTGCAATAGATACTTCAGCTTTTACTACAGGAGATTTGGCTCTTAAATTCAATTTAGCAACAACTGACGATGAAGTTACACCTAAATTATATGGCTACGGGGTGGCCATAACGGATAAATAATGGCAGAAGGAACATTCCCAAAGTCTGATGGAGATGTATTATATGCTAGTGAAGCAAATACTATGTGGAATAACTCTAATAAGTTAAAAGATTTAACTCCAACACAAACAGGAGACTGGTCAACCGCTCCTACTACTATGACAAATATTACTGACGAAGATTTAACGACACATTCAGATGGGGTAGCAAATGGAACTGGAACCGGAGGAAATGCGTACTTGCAAATAGATTTAGGACAAACAACTTATTTCACAAAAATATCCTATAAATTTACATTGGCAAATACCGGTGTGGCTCAAACTCCAGATGTTCGTATACAAGTTAGCACAGATGATTCTAATTGGTTTGATATAAAAACATTCACAGAAGATGCAACATATGAAGGTTCTTTAACGGGTGATTTAGCAACAATAAAAGCAAGATACATACGTTTTAATTTAGTTGTTGCTCCTGGAGGAGCGGGTGATAAAACTTTAACTATGTATCATTTGGGGTTACAATGAGTTGGTCAAGATTTAATTACTCAAAAAAGTTAATAGGGTTTGTTTTAATTAGTATGGCCTTTATTTATTCATTAAGTAATTTTAGTTGGTTAGTTTGTTTAGGATTTATTTTAATAGCAGAGCATTATCTTATTTGGGATAGATGGGATTTTTATGATTATTTAATTGGACATGAGTGGTGGGGACTTTATTTAATGGTTATTGGATTAATAATAATCGGTAGTTATTTTATTATACTGCCTGTTGTATGCGGATTTTTATTGGGTGCAACATACAACAAATCAAATCCATTTAAATTATTTATACCAACAATTAAGGAGTTAATATGTTAAATAAGATTAAAGGAAAATATAAAATAAAAAACTTCTCAACAAAAAACAGAGAACAAATGGTTTCAATTAGGGATACTAAACCATTGTTTAAACAATTAGTTGGAAAAGTTTATGATAAGAAAAACAAATTAAGTTTAAAGAAATACGAGGATAGAAAATGATCGAGCCGTGCGTTAAAATAAGTTTAAGCACAATTTACAATAAATTATTAGATATAGAAAACCACGTTATTGAAACAAATGGAAAAGTAAAAATAAATAGGTTGATTGGTAGATTATCTTTAGGATTATCGTTAGCACTAATCACTACACTCGCTGGAATTAAATTAGGGGGGTTAATATAATGAAATATAGTTTTTGGACTGGAATAGTTAAAACTTTTAAAAATTCTGCTGTTCTTTTAGTTCCATTTCTTTTGGCAATGATTGCTGGTGTTCCAAGTGAATATGCTTGGCTTACTGGACCGATTTGTTACGGTTTAAAGAATTGGTATTCTAATAAAAAGTAAGTCTACTTTAATAAAGAATATAAAGAAAAAAGATATATAATATTATGGCAATAGAAAAATTATCACAGCCAAGCATAGAAGTTATAAACGTAACCAATCTAAATGCTGTTACATCTGCTACTGAAGGAGATGCAGTTGAGATGAGAAAATTTGTAAATAAAACAGTTTTTGTTAAAGTTTCAGCAAATACTGGGGCAGTAACAGTTGGTGTAGAAATAAGCCACGACGGGACATCATGGAGCGAAATTCAAGACGGAGAACTTCCAAAGACATATACAGCCTCAAACACTTCTGATGAAGACTCTTTTTCTTTTTATGATTATTCACCATATATTCGAGTAAAAACAACAACACAATCAAGTTCTACAGTCACCGCAAAGATTACAGGCCAGGTAAGTTAAATGGTTCACTATAATTTAAATGATTCACCGTGGTCATTGATAAACAGCGGAACTACTTTAAATTGGGATGATAATGTTACAATTGGCGGAGATTTAAGTGTCTCAGGGGACTTTACTTTTGGAGACGTAACAGCAGACGAACTTAAAATAGACGGACATTTATTAATCGATACGGATAACGCTGAGGCATTTTTAGCAAGAAAAGATGGAGATGCAGGTGATTGTGTTACAATAAATACAATTTCAAATCAACTATTGGTTAGAGGAGATACAAATGATGGAACAACTAAGCCATTAATAGTTAATGATTCAGATAATGCAGAAATGTTTTCAATAGATTCCAATGGAACTCTTTTTGCAGTTGGATTAGGAGCAAGCAGTGTTATTTTAGCAGCAGACGGAACTGCAGCCGCACCATCAATCTCATGGGCAAGTGATACAGATACAGGTTTTTATAGAGCCGGAGATAATAAGATAGGAATTTCGACAGGTGGAGCTGCAAGAGCATATTTTGACGCAACTGGACAATTCGGATTACGAACAGACAACCCGCAAGCATTATTCCATTTTTTAATTGGTGGAGCAGTTGGTGATTTACCTACAATATTTGCAGGGACTTCTCAAATAATTCAAAATACAACAGATGCATATTCAAACACAAGAGTTGCTTATTGTGCAGGAAACAACGGAGAAGTTATAATCGACTTGGGTGATACTGACGATATAGATGCAGGAAGAATAAAATATAATCATACAGACAATTATTTGGCATTTGGGACAAGCGGGAAATATCAATTATGGCTGAGCGCGGATGGGCACTTAGGAGTCGGAGAAGATACACCAACATCAAGAACGCACATTAAAGGGGAGCTAGGTGTTGCCTTAACAAATACTTGTACAAGCAGTGGAGCTGGCAATAGGGATATAGCATCAACAGCCCACGGATTAACCCAAGGAGCAGCGGTTCGTTTACCAAGTGGAGCAGCAGCAGCATTAGAAATATTTACAGTTGCGACAGTTACAGATACTGATAATTTTGTTGTAGATTCAGATTTATCAAACGCAATAACTGCAACTGCAGGCTATGGAGATACTTCATTATTAAATATTACAACTGGAGATAATGCTTCAAAATTATATATAGATAATAGTGGAAAAATTGGAGTAAATAATGATTCTCCATTTACAAACTTTCATCTTAAACACACAATTGCATCAGAAGCTCCATTTATACAAAATGAAACTGACGACGCAAGATTTTTTATTGGATCAGTTGGTGGACCATCTGGAAATATAGGGGAATTAAGATGGGATTATACAAATAATGTTTTTAAATTTGTAACAACAGTTGGTGGGTCAGAAAAGCCAAACAATCTAGTTTTAGATGCAGGGAAAGTAGGAATTGGCACTGCAAGCCCAGATACTCAATTACATACAACCGGAGGACGATCCGTTAATGTAACAACAGTTAATGAGGCTACTTATGATTTATTAATAACAGATGATATTTTAAACGTTACTTATGCAGCAACAGGTGCAGTAACTTCTTTAACTTTACCAACTGCTCAAACAACAGCGGGTCGTAGAATTACCATTAAAGACGCCGGAGGAAATGCCGGAACAAATAATATTACAATAGATACGGAGGGAGCTCAAACTATCGATGGATCTGCTACTGCTGTTCTTGCAGGAGATTACGATTCAATTAATTTATATTGCGATGGTTCTAACTGGTTCATATATTAATGGCATACACAACAGCACACCCAACAGATAAAATAAAAATAATTGATCCTACTGATAAGACTAAAAAGATTGCATTTGCAGCATCAGGAATTACAACAGGAACAACTAGAACAATTACAATGCCAGACTCTGACGTAACACTTGGAGATTCAGGACAAAGCGTATATGATGTTATTGTTGCAGCTAGCGGAGGAGATTATACCTCAATTTATACAGCATTCAACACAGAAGGATCAAATAAAAGTTATTTAATAAGAAAAGGGACTTATTCTGAAACAAGCAGTGTAGTTGTTCCAGACAATTGCTATATAAATTGGCAACAAGTTGTTATAGATTATTCTACTAATAATTTATATTTTAATCTAGCAGCAACAGATGACACAACAATGGTTGGCAATGTTACAATACAAGGAGATGGTGTTGCAGCAAGTGGGAACCTTGTTAATGTTGGCGGTAGTGATAATGATTTTAGCGGTTTAACTATGCAGGTTGTTTCTGAATCAACTGGTACAAATAGCACATTAATTGTTCAATTAGCTGGATCAGATAATGACTTAGGACATATTATTGTGCAAGATATATCGGTAAGTGCCACTGGACCATGTATTCCAATATGGCCTGTCGGGATAACTGATTCTAAGGGTAATTTTACAATAAAAAATATTGACATGGATACTTCTAACACATTAAGCGCAATGAGAATTCAATCCTCTTCTTTAAGGAATGTATTTAATATTTTAATATATAATGTTACAAATGCATCAGGCGGAGCAAATGGTCTAGCAATTGATTCTGGAAATAATTATAATTGTATTTATGGAGTTTCTCAAAATACTTCCAACAATTTATCTGATTCAGGAACTGGAAATAAAACCGGAGAAGTAGCAGTATGATTTTTCAAGTAGAAGAAAGGGAAGACGGAAGATTTAACTTATGGGAAATTGTAGAAATTGGCAACAATATTCTAAGAATTGGTGGATCGATAGCACGACCAAAAGAAGAAATGCCGAAATAGAAACATTAATAAATCAATCAAACATACTAATTTTATAAAAAACAATGATATTTCATACTTCCGCAAACCGCGGTTTAATTAAATTAATGGAGGTTTATAAATGGAAAATAAATTATTAGTATCAATCTTAATTGCAAGTGTTGTTCTTTTAATCTTTGGTATTAGCTCTATGGGATACATGGTAAATTCTGCAACGCAAGAAGATATTAAAGTATTAAATGATAAGTTAGATTCAATTGTTATCCCATCAGTGGATGATATTGCGAATAAAACAGCAGCTTTGATAAAATTACCTGTACAAAATGATAATAAGTTAAACGACTTATGGAAACACTTCGCATCATCAGAGATCAATGAATTAGAAGATGAAGCAGAAGATGTTGCTACAGAAGAGCTAGAAGACGATAATTTTGAAGAATTAGAAGAATTTTTCGAATTAATGGTTCCGAGCTTAGAGAAAATCAAAGATGTTGACATCAACGATGTTGAAGTTGAATACTTAGAATTAGGACTAGAAGATGATGAAGATAAGTCAGCAATGGTTTACTTTAAAATCAAAGTTAAATATACTTTAGAATCTGGGCCTGTTGAGCAATACAAAACTTATGTTTATGCTTCAGCGTTTGTTGAATTTGATGAAGGTGACTTCTCAGACGAAGACGTTGAGATTAAATTTAGTTTAGAAGAATTGTCTCAATTCGAATAATTCTAATAACCCAACTAAGTTTTTATTTTTTTTTATTTTTTTGATCGCGAAAGACGAGGTGTCGATATATCCAAAGTGGATTATAGTTCCGGGTTCAATTCCCGGCGCGATTATGCCGGTTGCCTAGATCGGCTTTTTTGTTATAGTGATATAAGTGATATGAATATAATTTATATAAGCGATATAATAGATACATTTATAAATAAAAAAAACCTATTATTAATATGCACTTAATATTAGATTTAGACGAGAAAATGGAACAGACATTTAAAATGATGTGTCTTTCAGAAGGAATATCATATAAAGATAAAGTAAAAGAACTTATGGATATGTCAGTTGTTCAATATCTTACAGATTAGAAAGATATTTAAATAGGTTAAAATTATAATAATCATGGAATGGAAAGAATTTGAAAATAAGAGGATTTTTTGTAAAAGTCAGCAAGGTGTTTATTCTGGAGTTTTTTTGAAATTTAACGACCCTTTTATAATTATGATAGATAAGTTTGGTGATAAAATATTAATTAACAAGTCAGAAATATTAAAATTAGTAAAAGAAAATAACGCTCAAAACCAAAAAACGGAGTTAACAACTAAAGTTAACAACTATCCGCAAGAAACATCTTAGTGCTCTTAAAATTTAAAAAATAGGTTGCTAATGTTAAAAAAACAAGAACTTTTGGTATTTGATTAGAGGTAATTCTCTTAAAAAAATAATAAAAATAAATAAAAAGATAAAATGTTGACAAAATGCTAACAACTAAACAATAAAAAAATTAGTTGTTAACTAAAGTTGTTAACTAATTTAAACGCAAAATGACAAAAAAACTGAGATTAAGTAAAAGTATATCATTCGGAAAAAAAGGAGAACTAGCAAGACAAATCATGGAATATTTAATCAAAAATGGAGATAGTATGAAAGTTTCTGCCGAAGTTCGTCAAGCGTTAGTCACACATTTTTCTAATAAGCCAGAGTTCCAAAAAATTAAAATTAGTGGAATATTAGAACAAAGAAGGCAATTAAAAAAACAAATAGCCGAAAGATCAGACAAGTTAGTCAGACTATCAGATGAATTAAAAGAATTAAATTACGAATTAAGGGACTTAGAATGAACAAAAAATGCTTAATTTGCGAAAAGGAATTAATAGACGTTCACCATAGCGTAAAGTACTGTGAAATATGTAGAATAATTGCAAATAATAAAAATAGTAAAAAATATAATAATTCTGAAAAGTTTAAACAATATATTAAAGAGTATCACAAAAGACCAGATGTTATAGAAAGACTAAAGATATATATTAAAGAGTATCACAAAAGACCAGATGTTATAGAAAAACTAAAAATATATAATCAACTTCCACATATAAGAATAATAAGATCAAAAGCAGCAGCAAGATGTTATAAAAAAATAGAGGATATATGGAAAGCTTTACCACAAGATAAGAAATTGGAATTAATGAACAAAAGAGCAAAAGAGTTGATAAAAGATAATTCGCTTAAACCAAGAAATGAAAGACACGATTGAAAAAACCCAACAATTAAGAGAAGAGATCACAGATAAAGATGATCAGATGATTAAAGGTAGTAGAATGGTTAAAGTACAAAATAGACAAGAATTTGACGAATTATTGAGAGATTATATAACAAAGAAAGCAAAAGTATTAAATGAAGTTACTAGAGGAGATATACACACTGGAAGAGAAAAACCAATAAAAAATATAGAACCAAAAATTCACCGACGATATACTAAAGCCAAGAAAGATACGACCCCTTATTGGATGAAAAGTTGGATTAGATAAATAATAGAAACATTTATAAACTATAAAAATATATAATAATATGGTAAAAAAAGAGGAAAAAACAAACATTATTTTAAGCGGAAAGGTTTTAAGAAGAATGGAAAAACAAGGTAAGACAATTGGTGATTTAATCGAACTAACAAAAGACCCTAAAAAATATATTGAGGAAAACAAATGATACAAGAGACAAGCAGGTTGGTTTTTGAAGAAGTTAAGTATAACTTAGGCGATAAGCAGAAAGTTGTTTATAATGCTTTAAAATGCCTAAAAACAGCAAATAATCAGATGATAGGACGTAAATTAGGATGGCAAATTAATTCAGTAACACCAAGAGTAAAAGAATTAAGAGAAAAGAAACTTGTAGGCGTAGCATTCCAAGGACCAGATTTAAATACAGGTAGAAAAACAATCTACTGGAAGACAACAATATGAAATTAGGAAGATGTCCAGATTGTAAAAATATAAGATTATTAAACAAGCATAGTCTAAACGGAGGACATACTGAGCCATTTATATTTGTATGCAGAAAATGTCATGATAAAATACACGGAATGAACCCACCAAAACCAAAATTAAATAGAAAGTTCGCCAAGGGGACTAAAAAAAGGCAAAGAAAATGAGTAATATAAAAAGATTGGCGGAGGAAGTTAATAAATGAATTGTAATTCTTGTAATTCTTGTAATTTTTGTAATTCTTGTAATTTTAATAATTTTTGTAATTTTTGTAATTTTTGTGATTATTGTGATGATTGTGATTATTGTTATTATTGTAAAAATTTAGTAAATGGATCTATGTGTAAAAATTTAAATTTAGAAAAAAAAGATGAAAATAAATTTTGGATATTTAATAAAGAAGTAACAAAAAAAGAATGGGATAATAGATTTAAATTTGGAGTTAAAAAATGAATAATGAATTTATAGAAGATTTAATTGAAAGCAATAATATAATTATAAGAAGATTGCAAAAAGAAAATAAAAGATTAGAGGAAGAATTATGAATTGCGAAGAATGTGGCAATGAGATTGAATACGATGAGTGTAATGGAGAAGGCACAATATGTTTTAAATGTTTAAAAGAAATAAAAAAGTCTGAAATAGGTGAAAGGAGGAAAAGCAAATGAAAATAGAAGAAACAAAGAAAGGTTTTGTGCCGATTGTTTTAACATTAGAGACAAGAGAAGAATTTGAATTTTTATTTGGATTAACAATGGCTGCAGGATCACTTGAAAAAGCAAAGTGTAGTAATTATAGTGATAATTTAAATTTTAAAACGTTTGAATTGCTTAGAAAATTCGAATGATAGCAAAAATAACAAAAATTAATTATCCAAAAGTAACCGTTGAAAAAGATGGAAAATCTAAAGAATACGAAGTAATGCCTTTTGTGTTAGAAAGTTTTATCAAACTAGGAATTAATGAAATAACTATCAAAGATGATAAGATAAGTTTTATTAAACTAGAACAAACTGGAGAATCTCCAAAAGCATTTATACCAAGTGAACCTAAAAATAATATAATAGATATTAAAGGTAAAAGTTACATGACATACGAAGGATTACTTAAAAAAGCTCACGAAAAAGGAGAGTTTTCAATGGAAATCTTAAATGAAGTAATATCAGATGATATGACTAAAGCTTGGGTTAAAATAAGATTAACAGCAGGTGGACAAATATTCGATGGAATTGGAAGTTCAACTCCTGAAAATACAGGAAAAATGACATCAGACCACCCAGTTGAAATGGCCCACACAAGAGCAAAAGGGAGAGCATTTAGAGATTATTTAAATATAGGAGAAGTAATGGCTGAAGAATTAAAATGAAATGTGATAAATGTGGCCAAGAAATAGAAGAAAAAACTATTAAGATTTATTCAAGATATGATTCAAAAAAAGTAATTTTTGAATATAAAGGATATTCTTTAAGATATGCTGATTTAAGAAATGCCAATTTAAGATATGCTGATTTAAGAAATGCTAATTTAAGAAATGCTGATTTAAGTGGTGCTGATTTAAGAAATGCCAATTTAAGTTATGCTGATTTAAGAAATGCTAATTTAAGAAATGCTGATTTAAGTGGTGCTGATTTAAGAAATGCTAAATCAGAAGGTATTATAATTAATCTAAAATCTTATAAAAAAGAGCAACTAAAACAATTAATTGAACAACTAAACTAAACAATTTATTATTATATTTTTTTTTATTAAGCCCGTGAGTTCGAGTAGCTTAAAACAACAACGAACTGAAAACCGCAGGTTGTGGGTTAAAATCCAAGCACGGGTATTTGCCTAAGTATGCATAATATAGGCTTTGACACCTCGGAAAGACGAGGAATTATATTAACAATGAAAAAAGAAACACAAATTCTGGAGGAAGTGAATAAATGAAAACAATTTACTCAGAAAGAATAGATGAAATCCTTGAAGATTTTAATAAATTTGTAGTACCATCTGAAGAATCTGCAAAGTTTGCAGAGAAGTTGTTTATGTTAATTGGAGAAATGCAAGGACACCTTATCGCATTAGAAAACTTTAAGTATCCGCTTAATATCACAGGTGGGAACAAATGAAAATATACAAAGCAACAATAGATTTATGGAGAAACGCATTAATAAATTTGCCAAAAGGATTCAGAAAAAGGTTTATTAAAAAAGATTTACAACATTTAGAGTTAATACTATTAAGCGATTTGGAAAACATGATAGAAGGGATGCAAGAAACAATGGCTGGCGATCAATATCAAACATTAGAGAACTTAAAAGATAAATTATATGAACTATCAAGTAGCTACAAGAAATAGAAACATATAAATAAAATAAAAACTTTAAAAACATAAGAAGATGGTTAAAAAAAAGATAAACAAAATTTTAAATCTGGTTGAAAAGAAGAATCTATCTGACAAAGAATTGGCATTAATATTAAAAGGGTTAAAGGGTGCAGATAAAAATAAATACAAACCAAAAAGAATAGACTTCCCAGACAACCATGTTAAATTTGCAGCATTCGCAGACGCCCACATGGGCCACAAATGTTATAGACCAGATATTCTAAACAAAATGTTAAAAGATGCCAAGCGGGAAGGTGTAGAGTTTTTTGTTAATGCTGGAGATACAATCGAAGGAATGTCAGGACGAGAAGGGCACGTTTATGAATTAACACACATTGGAGCAAGCGAACAGCTTAAATATTTCGCAGAGCAATTTAAAAAATTCAGAAAACCAGTATATTCGATAGAAGCACAAGATTCACACGGAGGATGGTTTCACAATAAAGGCAATATGGGTCTAAATATTGGAGAAGAATTATCAAGACGATCAAAGCATTATGACTTTATAGGATTTGACGAACAAGACATCATATTAGATAATGGATTAAAATTAAGATTAAGACATCCAGGCGGAGGAACAGCTTATGCACTTTCTTATAAAATGCAAAAATATGTAGAATCGATTAGTGGAGGAAAAAAACCGCACATGCTAATTCAAGGACATTTCCACAAGGCTTTGTCGATGTTTTATAGAAACGTTTATTGTATTGATGGAGCAACATTATGTGAACAAACACCATTTATGAAAAAAATAGGAACTCCTGCACATTTAGGATATTGGATAATTGATGCTAATATGAGAAAAAAGGGGTTGGAACGAGTCACTACAACTTTCGTTCCGTTTTTCGAATGATTACATTAAAAGATGTTTTTCGTAAAAATGTAATTTTAGAAACAGGTGGAAGTAATAGAAAATTTAATTATGAACAATTTGTAGATTTAGCATTTGACAAAGATTTAACAATAATCTATGGTCCAGATGGAGATATATCATTTTATAGAGTAAGGGACCCAGATGAAATCTAAAGTAAGAAAATTTAAAACAGGAGCAACACGCGATACAGACCTAAACAAGCCAGATTATGAAGGATTTTTAAGCCCATTGGTTATTCAAGAGTTTGGAAATTATATGAATAAAAACAGAATTCAATCAGATGGAAGCATTAGGGAATCAGATAACTGGCAGAAGGGAATATCATCTGAAGTATATATGAAAAGTTTATTCAGACATTTTATGCAAGTTTGGTTAATACATAGAGGAAATAAGGCTATTGATGAAAAAGGTCATGAGGTAAGCTTAAAAGAGGCACTTTGCGGAGTTATGTTTAATGCACAAGGTTATTTACACGAGGTTGTAAAATGAAATTTGCTTTTGATGTGGATGGAGTCTTAACAAAAAAAGATGTTTGTAAAGATGATTATTTAACAATATCGAAAGAAGAAGCAACAGACAGATATGCAAATGCAATTCCAAATTATGACATGATAGACAAGGTAAACGAATTATATGATCAAGGACATGAAATACTTATATGGACAGCAAGGCCAAGCATTAAGTTTAGTCAAATCACAACACATTGGTTAAGATTATATGGTGTAAGATATAGCGAGATTATTTTTAATAAAATGTATTTTGATTTATTAATTGATGATAAAACAGAAAATAACCTAAAAGGATTAGAGGAATTCTTAAAAAAAAATGATATATGCCACTAAATGCAACCCAACACTTTGCGGAGGGATATATATTTGTAATAGAAATAAATTTGATTGTGAATATTTTATAAGTTCAATATCATTTTTAATATCTGGGAATAAATTTCATGGTTGCAATTTAGAACAAAAAATTAAAGATGTCAAAGAAATCAAAAGTAAAAAAGAGAAAGATTAAATTAGAAAATTTAGTCAAAGCAGGAACTGCTTATTGCAATAAGCACGATTGTTATTTAACAGAAGAAATGGTCGACAATAAACACTGTTATACTGGCAATCACGGTAAGACTTGGTGCAAGTATTTTGATAATAGAGGGCTTGTCAAGTCTTAGGGAGTTATCTCCAAATTTAGTTCTTGTGTCAAAGGTCGGGAGTTTTGAATTTCTTTTGCAATAATTGGAGTATTGTTTAAGCTATTCATTAACATAGTATTCCATCTGTTTCCATTAACTCCAACTCCTACTCTGTCGGCAGGTGTCATTTTATCCTTAACCCCCTTTCTTATGTAATTGTGGAAAACCTTAAATCCGTCTTGGTATGTTTGAACTTCTTTTACTCCTCTCCTAACCTTATGAAATTCTTTTTGTTGAGTGTGGTGGCTCTCAATCGCATTATTATTGACTTCCTTTCTATGTCCGACGATTGAAGTAAACTTAACCTTTCTTTCGTTTCCCCAATTTCTAAAAGTCTTTCTACATCCATCTTGATAACCTTTGTAACCATCAACTATAATTTGATAAGGGATAACTCCGTTTTGCTTCCATGCTTCTGTGAAAACCTTTTGAGCGTCTTTTGATTTTCTACTTCTTCCAGAGTTAATTGAAGCCAAAAGAAATTTAGTTTTGTTATCCATAACATTCCAAACATAATCATAATTTTTTATTGGTTGTTTCTTGTCGCCTCTTTTAGTTAAAATTAAAGTTTCATCTGCATTCCAAACCCCTTTTATTTTTGGTTGAATTGTCTTTGAGTGTTTTTCCATAACCTTACTAAATCTTAAAACCCAGTTTCTTATTGTTTCGTGAGATAAACTTAAATTATAAAATTGTTTGAATTGGTCTGAAATATCTCTGTAACTTAATCCCTTGTAATAACAATCCATCGCCAAACAAACTAATTTTTCATTTCCTTTTATTTTAGGGATTGGACTTAAAACAAATCTCTTTTTACAATCCTTACATTCATATCTTTGTTTAACTTCAAATTGGGTTTTTCTCTTTCCACTTTTAACTAAATTTTCAGATTGACAATTAGGGCATACATCTTTTTTTGGCTCTTGAATAATAAATTCTATATCTTTACTTAATCCACTATCTTCTACTTGATATTTATTCTTTAATTTGTTAAAAATTAGAATTGCTTTAATGTGCTTACAATACAAACCTTTTCCTCTACATCTTTTTTTGAAGTCGGGGCAATTACAAGAATAACTATCTAAATGTGTAACTTCATATTTTTTATTGCTGTCAAATTGAGAGGGAACTAAATAAGTATTCTCGTCTATTCTTTGAGGTTCTGACTTCTCTAATATTTGCTTTGCTTTATCTTCTCTTATTTGAGAAAAGCTTTTTTGTGTTGTTTCTTCCATATTATATTTAGGTATCTAACCTTTATATAGTTTTCGGTATCTAAATTTAGATACCAAACATTTATAAATAATAGGTATCTAATTAATCTATGAAGTTACAAAGTCAAGTTTCAAGAAAAGTAGGAGATACAGAATATCTTAAATCTTGGGTTGTAGTATCAAATAAAATTCTAAAAGATTTAAAATGGAAATCAGGGCAAGAGTTAGAAGCAGAAGTTAAAGAGGATAAATTGATTGTTAAGAGAAAAGAATGACAGAATATAGTATTGAAATATGAATCAGAAACATTTAAATACGAACAATTACTAAAATAACTATGGCAATAGACATAAAAGAATTTGAAGAAATCGGTCAAACAAGAGGGGGAAAGACAAGTCCCACATTTGCACTTGGCAGACAAGGATACATAAATGTGAATAACAATTATATTGAAGCAAATAAAGATTTTGAAGAAGCAAACTCTCTAATTATGAAAGCAAAAAAAGAAGAAGATAAAATTATAATTTTATTGAAATATTTTAAAAATGAAGATGGAACATTTAAAATTGGGAAATTAAAGAAAGATGATGGAAAGATTATAAGAAAGAGTTTTTCAATAAGAGGTGTTTTCAACCAATTTAACTTAAGTTATAAAAAATTTGCTCAAGAAGGGGTTGTAAAATTAACTCCAAAAAAAGAGATTATTGGAAATGATAACTATTATGTAATAGAAATACCTTTAATGTAACTTCTTTCTAATAAAAAAAGAATATATAAAAGTTTAAATATGATAAAATCTACTCTTTTTTATCAAACAATCTAATTATTTTTAGACTGACAAGAAACAAAAAATATATAAACCAGTATAACTTACAATATAACATAATACTCATTAACTTTAACATTAGAGGTTGAACCCCAGACTCAATCTTAATTATTTGTTCAAAGAATGACACCCCAATCAGAGACGAATTCCAAACTCTAACCTCTGATTGGGACACTTGTATTAAGTCTCCGTGTAGCTCAATGTTAGAGCAGTTGGCTGTCCACCGAAAGAACCAAGTTAGATTCTTGGCACGGAGATTTTTTCATCACTAGTGATTTGATGAACATTATAATCTTATTCTCAAGATTTAATATTTAAACCTTGTGATTTTAGTCCGATTAAAAATAAATTAAATTTCTTCATTTTAACTATACTTAATCTACTTCTTTGAACTTTATAAATTATACAGATATATCAACATATATATACTTTTCGGTTTTACGAGGAGAATAAATATATCTCTCGCTAAATTTAAATACTAATATATACAAGAATATATATGAAAAAAGAGGATGAAGTTAAATTAAACAAAATTCTTAAAAATATAATAGAAACAGACGAGTTAATTAAAAAATTTAAAAATAAATTTTACCTTGGAGAAGCAAAAAAATTTGGAACTGGAAGCCATATAATTCTTTCCAACGAAGACAAAGGAAATAAATTTATGATAATAAGAATTTCTGAAGAACAATATAAAGAATTAAAAAATAAAAAGAAATAACTCCCTTTACTTGACAGCAATTCTATCTCCCGTTAACTTGACAAGCCCGATAATAGAAACATTTATAAACTATAAAAATATATAATAATATGGTAAGAGGATTAATTATTAAAAATAGAGATGATAATGAACAATGAGAAACGGTAAGATTCAAAACTTAGTATTAAAATTGTC
>Ga0222658_1000628_pt1 | contig 18543 bp, 16 predicted proteins | sample AntAcemetagen476_FD_179830 | JGI IMG/M metagenome (GOLD analysis project Ga0222658, IMG submission 179830) | Saline water microbial communities from Ace Lake, Antarctica - #476 | ecosystem: Environmental > Aquatic > Non-marine Saline and Alkaline > Saline | place: Antarctica: Ace Lake... | reverse complement strand
TAAAAAAACATCCAAATAATTTTTATTATAATCTTGTTGGCAGAATAAGAAAATCTGCTAAATAAAAAAAACGCTTTGATGCAATATATCGGAGCGTTTTTCAATTGACCAAAACAAGCTATAAAGGTATTATTAGAGTAAGAATATGCCTAAAAAACTTAAAATTAGTGAGATTCCATTGGTTGACCGCCCAAGAGAGAAATTAAAAGCCAAAGGCGTTCAAAATCTCAAAGACGCTGAACTTTTAGCAATTCTTTTAGGAACTGGTTATCAGGGTAAGAATGTTATTGAATTAGCTAAATCTATTTTATCTAAATATCCAAGAAAGAAATTTTTAAACTTAGATTATGAAGAATTAATTAAAACAAAAGGGATTAGTCAGGCAAAAGCATGTAAAATTATTTCAGCTGTAGAATTAACAAAAAGATTTTTGAAATTTAAAGACGATGAGACTTTGCCGGTTATAAAGTCAGTTAAAGACGTGGTTGCTCAATCAGTATATATGCGAGATAAGAAAAGAGAACATTTTTTAGTTTTATTTTTAAATGCTAGAAATGAGATGATTGATAAAAAACCAATGTTTACAGGCACATTAAACGCTAATTTAGTTCATCCTAGGGAGATTTTTGCCAGAGCTGTGGAAAATAAGTCTGCTTCTATAATTGTTGTCCACAATCATCTTTCCAGCGACCCAGAGCCATCTGAAGATGACATTACAGTCACCAAACGCCTTGTTGAGGCTGGCAAAATAATGGGCATTGAAATTCTAGACCACATCATTATCGCCAAAGGCAAAGTTTTTAGTTTTTCGGAGAAGAAATTACTCTAAATTTTTTCGTAGATCCGCCTCTGGAGGAAAAGAGAAGAAGTTGATTTAATTTACGACGTACAGTATAATGTACATACAATTAAAATGTCTAAAAAAGAATTGAAGAAAAATAAAAAATTACCTGATAATCAAATAACAATTTATCAATCTCCTGACGGGTTAGTAAATATTGAAGTATTTTACGCGGACGAAAATATATGGTTGACGCAAAAGTTAATTGCTGAATTATTTAATATTGATATACGTACAGTCAATGAACACCTAAAAAATATTTTTTTTGAGCAAGAATTAGAGGAAAATTCAGTTATCCGGAATTTCCGGATAACTGCTAATGATAACAAAACCTACAACACCAAGCACTATAATCTCGAAGCGATTTTAACAGTTGGTTATCGTGTGCGGTCAAACATAGGAACACAGTTTCGTAAATGGGCAACTGAAAGATTGCGCGAATATTTAATTAAGGGTTTTACAATAGACGACGAAAGATTAAAGCAGGGCGGCGGTCGGGCGCGCTATTTTCAAGAATTGTTACAGCGAATACGGGATATTCGGAGCAGTGAACGGATGTTTTATCAAAAAGTGACTGATATTTACGCGACAAGTATTGATTATCGGGCAGATAAAGAATTGACTCAAAAATTTTTTGCGACAGTGCAAAATAAAATGCATTATGCTGTGCATGGGTGTACGGCGGCGGAAATTATTAAAAAACGAGTTGATAGCAAAAAGCCGTTAATGGGGCTGACTAGTTTTAAAAATGATTATATTACGGCGAGTGATATTGTTATCGCGAAAAATTATTTAACTGAATCTGAAATAAATCAGCTAAATTTAATCGTTTCGCTTTATATTGATTTCGCCGAGTTGCAAACAGATAGTGGTCGTTTGATGAAAATGCAAAATTGGATTGATAAGTTGGATGAATTTTTGACTATTTCAGAAAAAAAATTGTTACATTCCTCCGGTGCAGTGAGTGCGGAACAGGCGGGAAATAAGGCGTTGGAAGAATATGGAAAGTTTAAAAAAATTCAGGATAAAAAGTATATTTCCGATTTTGATAAAGAAATCAAAAAATTAAAAAAGATTATTAAATAGCAAGATAATCAAATTGTGGATAAAATTATGAACACAAAAACAACTATACCGATTTCTGAAGCAAGAAGAAGAATTTTTGAAATAGTTGATAAAATTCAAAAGCGAGGTTCTTGTTATACTATTACTGAAAAAGGAAGACCAAAAGCGGTAATAATGTCTGCTGAAGAATTTGAATCTTGGCAGGAAACTTTAGAAGTGCAAAAAATGTTTCCTGATTTAGAAAAAGATATCAAAGAAGCAAGAGAGGATTATAAAGAAGGTAAATGTGTTACTTTAGAAGAAATTTTAAAAGAAGAAGGATATATTTTAGCAGATAAAGGTAAAAAACAATATGAAGTATCAAATCGTTCTGCCAAAAAGAATAAAAAGAAAGTTAGATAAAATTGAAAAAAATCATTACGAAAAAATTATATCTGCTTTAAATGTCCTTTCTAATGATCCTTATCTCGGTAAAAAACTAAAAGGAGAATTAAAGAGTTATTATTCTTATCGTGCTTGGTCATACCGTATTATTTATGAAATTAAGAAAAAAGAATTAGTTATTTTAGTTATCCATATCGACCATCGCAGAGGGGTTTATGATTAAAGTGAAAATAAAGTTTTTAGTTAAATGAGTAAAAAATTAAAAATTAAAGGTATAATTTAATAACTATGAAAAATTATTATCGTATAATGTTGGGTAAAAAAAGTGTTTATGCTAATGAAGCACATAAAGGTAATTTTATAGGGGCAGGATGGCTTGAAGATATTAATTTAACAAATAAGCTTTTTGATAATTGGCGTGAGTTTAATAAGAAATTTATTCCAATTTATCTTAAAAAACATTCCGATAAAACAAAAGTATCGGCTGGTCTTGCTTGTGGAATGTTGTATACAATTACTAAAGGAATTTTAGTTGATGATGTTGTTTTGTGCCCTGATGGTCAAGGTAATTATTTGATTGGTGAAGTTACAGGAGGTTATGAATATTGTAAAGGCACTGAACTTCCACATAGACGAAGTGTTCGTTGGCACGTAAAAACTATTTCTCGTATAGAGATGAGTGAATCATTAAGAAATTCTGCTGGGTCTATTGGCACAGTAAGTAATATTTCTAAATATGCAGAAGAAATCGAATCGCTTATATCAGGTAGTCGTCCAGCTACAATTGTTTCTACCGACGAAACAATAGAAGATCCGAGCGCCTTTGCTCTAGAAAAGCACTTGGAAGATTTTTTAGTTGAAAACTGGAGTCATACAGAATTAGGAAAACACTATAATATTTATGAAGAGGATGGAGAAAAAATCGGTAAACAATATCCTGCTGATTCAGATTATATTGATATATTAGCAATTAGTAAAAACAAAAAAGAGCTATTAGTTGTTGAATTAAAAAAGGGTAGGGCGAGTTATGTTGTTGTGGGGCAAATTCAGAATTACATGGGATACGTGAAAACAGAGTTGGCTGAAAAAGATCAAAAGGTGCGAGGAATTATTATTGCCCTTGAGGATGATATTCGTTTACAAAGAGCATTATCTGTTGCTTCTAATATCGATTTTTATACCTACAAAATCAGCTTTAAGCTGGAAAAGAAATAATCTTATGAGCAATAAAAATACAAATATGAATACAAACAAAGAGCAAGAACGCGCAGAATTACATCGAGCTATTTGGCAGATTGCTAATAATTTACGTGGAAGCGTGGATGGTTGGGACTTCAAGCAGTATGTGCTTGGCATGTTATTCTATCGTTTTATTAGTGAAAATTTGACCAACTATATCAATGCTGATGAACGTCGTACGGGTAAAAAAGACTTTGACTATTCCACACTTGCTGACAAAGAAGCTGAGTTTGGTAGAGCAGACACAGTGAAAGAAAAGGGGTTTTACATTTTGCCAAGCGAACTTTTTGTGAATGTTGTAAAAAAAGCTCGCAATGATGCCAATCTGAATGAAACTCTCAGTGCTGTATTTCGTAATATTGAAAATTCTGCTAAGGGCACAGAAAGCGAAGATGATCTAAGGGGTTTGTTTGATGACCTTGATGTAAATTCTAATAAACTGGGAGCTACTGTAGAAAAAAGGAATAGTCAACTCACGAAACTTTTAGAAGCTATTGGTGGTCTTCGTCTTGGCAACTATTCAGACAACACTATTGATGCATTTGGTGATGCATACGAATATCTAATGACTATGTACGCGTCAAACGCCGGTAAGTCTGGTGGTGAGTTCTATACTCCACAAGAGGTGAGTGAACTTTTGGCAGAAATTTCTACTGTTGGAAAGAAAGAAGTTAATAAGGTGTACGACCCGGCATGTGGTTCGGGATCACTGCTTCTTAAATTTGCTAAAGTCCTTGGCAAAGAAAATGTTCGCTTAGGTTTTTATGGTCAAGAGATCAATCTTACTACTTACAACCTCTGTCGTATCAACATGTTCTTGCACGATATTAACTATAATCATTTTAATATTGCTCATGGTGATACTCTGACTGACCCAAAACATTGGGATGATGAACCGTTCGACGCCATTGTTTCTAATCCGCCTTACCGAATTAAATGGGACGGAGATACTAACCCGGTTCTTATTAATGATCCGCGTTTTTCACCAGCGGGAGTACTGGCACCAAAGAGCAAAGCTGATCTCGCCTTTACTATGCATATGCTTTCGTGGCTCTCCACTAGTGGAGTAGCTGCAATCGTTGAGTTCCCTGGTGTACTTTATTGTGGTGGCGCAGAACAGAAGATTCGTAAATACTTGGTGGAAAATAATTATATCGATGCTGTTATTCAGCTACCGCCTGATTTATTTTTTGGTACCCCTATTGCTACTTGTATTATTGTGCTCAAAAAGAGTAAGACAAATAATAAAACACTTTTTATTGACGCGTCCGCAGAGTTTGTGCGAGGCGGCAACAAGAATAAGTTGAGCGATATAAATAGAGTTAAAGTATTGGAGGCTTTTACCACTCGTAAAGATGCAGAATATTTTGTTAAACTAGTTGACAATAAAGAAATTGCAGAAAACGACTACAATATGGATGTTTCGAGGTATGTCGTTAAAGAGGATACACGCGAGGTGGTGGATATTACAGATCTAAACAAAGAGATAATGCAAATTGTCTCACGGCAAAATGAACTTCGTGAAGTGATTGACGAGATTGTTGGTGATATTGAAGGAATAAAATAATATGACTAATAATATGAATAAAATTGAAAAGCTAATCGCGGAACACTGCCCGGAGGGAGTGGATGTTAAGAAATTGGGAGATATTGTAGAGATTCTGAATGGATATTCATTTAAGAGTTCAATTTATAGTGAAAATGGTATTCGTGTCATTCGAATCTCTGATGTACAAAAAGGTAAAATGTCAGACAAGAACTTAAAATTCTATCCATTAAGAACGGAGCCAGAAATCAAAAAATATCTACTCAGGGAGAATGACCTTGTGATGTCGCTCACAGGAAATGTTGGTCGTGTTGCGATGTTGTCAAAACAAGATTTGCCAGCCGGATTGAATCAACGAGTTGCATGCATTAGACCAAGTGGTGATGAAGTCTTAACGAGATATCTTTTTCATTTTTTTGATCAGAATGATTTTGAGAAAGTTGCTATAGATAGTGCAACTGGGGGTGGTCAAAAGAATATGAGCACTACATGGTTATCACAGTATACAATTCCCATTCCACCACTCGCAGTGCAGAAAGAAATTGTAAAAATACTTGATATTTTTACAGAGCTGGAAACAGAGCTGGAAACAGAGCTGGAAGCAAGAAAGAAACAGTATGAGTATTATAGAGATGAGTTACTTAATGTTAAAGATGTTGAGTATAAAACTCTGAGAGAAGTTGGTGTTTTGATTAGAGGTAACGGACTACAGAAAAAAGATTTTACAGAAGCTGGTGTGGGATGTATTCACTATGGTCAAATTTATACATATTACGGAACCTTTGCTGATAAAACTAAAACATTTGTTTCACCTGAATTAGCAAAGAAATTTAAGAAGGCTCAAAAAGGAGATGTACTGATTACTGGTGTAAGTGAAAACATTGAAGATATTTGTAAGCCACTGGGATGGTTGGGGGATGAGATTTGTATTAGTGGTGATATGTTTGCATTTCGGCATAATCAAAACACAAAATTTATTACTTATCTTTTACAGGCCACAAATTTTCAGAAGTATAAAGAGAGGTATGCACAAGGTGCTAAAGTTACTCGTGTTAAGGCTGATAAAATATTAGATTACAAAATTCCTGTCCCAGCTTTATCTGAACAAAAACGCATTGTATTAATTCTAGATAAGTTTAATACATTCGTAAATGATATATCAATCGGCTTACCAGCTGAGCTTACTGCCCGCAGAAAACAATATGAATATTATAGGAGTAAGTTACTAACTTTCAAAGAAAAAGAATATGTCAAATAATCATCATTACAATTTAGTCGCAGAAAATTCACAAAGCACGGTTGTTGCTGAATATCGCAAGGTTGTAGACCGAGTACAGGATATTGCTTCTTATCAAAGTGAAGCAGAATTAGAGCGAGCATTTATAGAACAACTCAAGACACAGGCTTACGAACAAGTAAATATCACATCAGAAGATGATCTTGTATTCAATCTGCGTCAACAGTTGGAGAAATTAAATGATTTTAAGTTTTCTGACACTGAATGGAAACATTTTTTTGCTAGTGAAATAGCAAATTCAAATCAAAGTATTGCAGAAAAAACAGCCACCATTCAAGAAGATTATATTAAAAATCTTACACGTGATGATGGCACAGTGAAGAATATTTATCTATTAAATAAGGATAACATTCACGATAATAGTTTGCAGGTTACCAATCAATATGCTACAGAAGATGGTCAGCGTGCTAATCGTTATGACGTAACAGTGCTTGTAAACGGTTTGCCTCTGGTACATATCGAACTTAAGCGTCGTGGAGTAGCCATTCAAGAAGCATTTAATCAGATCAATCGCTATCAAAGAGAAAGTTTTTGGGCTTCAGCGGGACTTTTTGAATATGTCCAACTGTTTGTTATTTCAAATGGAACACATACAAAGTATTATAGTAATACCACGCGCTCTGAGCATATCAAAGAAGTAAGCGGAGGCAAGGTAAAAAAAGGTAAACGTTCAAGCAATAGTTTTGAGTTTACCAGTTGGTGGGCAGATGGCACCAATCGTCCTATTGCAGATCTAATGGATTTTGCTAAAACCTTTTTTGCTAAGCATGCTCTTTTGAATATTTTGACTCGTTATTGTGTGTTTACTTCTGAGCGAGAACTATTAGCAATGCGTCCGTATCAGATTGTAGCTACGGAAAAGATATTAAACAAAATAGAGCTTAGCACAAACTATAAGAAGCTCGGCACTATTGAGGCTGGGGGATATATTTGGCACACCACAGGATCTGGAAAAACATTAACCAGCTTCAAAACAGCACAGCTCGTAAGCAAGCTACCATATGTAGACAAGGTTTTGTTTGTTGTTGACCGAAAGGATTTAGATTATCAGACAATGATAGAATATGACAAGTTTGAAAAAGGTGCGGCCAATAGTAACACCAGTACAGCTATTTTAAAAAAACAACTTGAAGATCCCAAAGCTCGTATTATTGTCACTACTATTCAAAAATTAGATCATTTTATTAAACGCAATTCCGGACATACTCTTTTTGATGGGCACATTGTACTTATTTTTGATGAATGTCATCGCTCACAGTTTGGCGATATGCATGCCGGTATTACCAAGGCATTCAAGAACTATAATCTTTTTGGGTTTACTGGTACACCAATCTTTGCAACTAATGCTTCCGTTGGTGGTCAAGCAGATTTAAAGACTACCGAACAAGCTTTTGGAGATAAAATGCACACTTACACAATAGTGGACGCGATTTCTGACAAAAATGTACTACCCTTTAAGGTTGATTATATTTCTACAGTTCATGAAGCTGAGAATATTGAAGATAAGAAAGTAAGTAATATTGATCGTGAAGCAGCATTAGCCGCGCCGGAACGTTTAGCAAATGTTGTGAATTATATCCGTGAGCATTTTGATCAAAAGACTAAGAGGAATAGTTTTTATAAATTAAAAGATCGTCGGTTAGCTGGGTTCAATTCAATTTTTGCTGTTTCTTCAATTGATGTGGCAAAGAAATACTATAGTGAATTTAAAAAACAACTTAAAGATTTACCAAGTGACAAGCAACTAAAGATAGCAACGATTTATAGTTTTGGCGTTAATGATGAAGACGTAGACGGAATGATGGACGAAAACTCAGAAGATACAAGTGGTTTAGATGTGAGCTCAAGAGATTTTTTAGATAGTGCCATAGCTGATTACAATAAAATGTTTGGTACATCATATGATACCTCATCTGATAAGTTTCAGAATTATTATAAAGATGTGAGTGAGAGGGTGAAAAAACGTGAGATTGATATTCTTATTGTTGTTAATATGTTTTTGACAGGTTTTGATGCTACCACACTCAATACGCTGTGGGTAGATAAAAATTTGCGATTACATGGTCTACTTCAAGCATATTCACGTACGAATCGTATCTTAAATAGTGTAAAAACTTTTGGAAATATTGTTTGTTTCCGGAATTTAGAAGAAGCAACCAACAAATCAATTGCCCTTTTTGGTGACAAGGAAGCTAGCGGTATTGTACTTTTGAAATCATATGATGATTATTATAACGGTTACAAAGATGGTGACAAAGAAGTGCGCGGGTATAAGAGTTTGGTGGATGAATTGTTAGAAAAATTTACAGCTGGAGAGCGAATCATTGGAGAGCAAAAACAAAAAGATTTTATCAATCTATATAGTGCGATATTGCGGGTGCGTAATATTTTGGTTACTTTTGATGAGTTTGCCAGTAATGAGATTTTGACTGAGCACGATATACAAGATTATCATAGTGAGTATATTGACCTCTATAATGAACTTCGTAAGGGGGAAGATAGTGATAGTGAAAATATCAATGACGATATTGTGTTTGAAATGGAGCTTATCAAGCAGATAGAGATCAATATTGATTACGTACTGGGACTTGTCAAAAAATACCACGAAGACCATACAAAAAATCGTGAGATTTTGGTTGATATAAATAAAGCTATCGACTCAAGTATTGAGTTGCGTAATAAAAAAGATCTTATCAACCAGTTCATTGCTTCACTTAATATACATTCAGTAGTTGATGAAGATTGGCAGAAGTTTGTAGATAAGAAGAAGATTGAGGAACTTGATCTTATTATTACCGAGGAAAATCTTGACCGTGATAAAGCTTATAAATTTGTAAAAAATGCTTTTCGTGATAGTAATGTTGCAACTACTGGAACAGCCATCACTGATGTTTTACCACCTGTATCTCGTTTTTCTCAAACAGGTGAGCGTTCTAAGAAGCGTGAGAGTGTCCTCACAAAATTCACAAGCTTCTTTGAGAAATTTTTTGATATTTCAGGTGGACGATTATAGAATTGCAGGATATTTATGAAAAATAGAAAATTGAATAAAAAATTCAAAGTTAATATTAAAAATTCTTTATTGCCTAAGTATGAAAAATAATTATTTTGAAGATATTATTCATTCTATCGCCACCATAAGAACGCTCTTGCAAAACGCTTATGAGAAGGGGTTTGTGATAGAGGGTATTTGTTTATATACTTCAATTATAGATGGCTTTCTTAGATTGGCGATTGTTTATACGCGCACTCAAAAAACATCGGATCATACATACACGATTAATAAAAAAATAATTAGACAAGACGAGGGAGAAGAAGCATATTTAGAAAAAGATATTTATAACATAGCATTACAAGAAAATGTTATATCAGATAATCTATATAACCGCTTATTAAAAATGTATAAATTTAGAAATAAGGCGATTCATCGATTTTGTATTTCCGGGATCAGTTATAATCAAATTGCTGAAAAATGTACAGAGTTTGAGATTATCTATCAAGAAGTTTTTGATATAGTTGCTATATTAGAACATGGACCACATGGAATAAGGAATCTTTCCGTGAAAGAAGAAAAGCTTTTTCGTAAGAAATCTATGGAGAAAATTTTAGGAAAAGGAGAATAACTTAACGAGCATTTTTATGATTTACTATTTGAGAAACCAGATGATTAAATACAGTACGAAAACTTAGTAATATCAAGTTTTGAGACATCTCTAAAATCCATTTTTATAGTGTCTTATTTGTGGTAGAATTATAGCAACCGGGGTGCGTTGGGTGAGTGTAGTTAGATAGTCCAAAAAAGCCTTCAACGGTCTCATGTATTATTAATCTGGACCGAAGTGGCCAGTAAGTCAATGAGAGGTTCGAGTGACCTGATTAGCTTAACTATGTAATATCTATGCCAATATTAGAAATAACAACTGTCACACTTCTCCTCTTTTCCTCCGTAGTTTTGGGAAAGATTATTTTTGGTGGCGATACTAAGGACGACAAATATCAAAAAATATTTGGAGGAATAGTTGTTTTTGCGGTGGCACTGATATCAAAAACCCCTTGGACTATTAGTCTTTCTATTTTTGTTGGTGGTTTAATTATTGCGAGCGAAGATTTTATGAAGTTTTTGGCAGCTGTTATGAAAACTAGGGGAGATAAAGTTGCTGATACTGTAGGTGCGTTTTTAGCTAGGGCGTCAGACGAAGAAGTAGATGAAAAACGAGAACAGGAAGTTGCTGATATAGATATAGAAGTTGAATCTGCAAGGGGAGAGGAAAAACGTACTGTAAATACAACCAATAAACATGCACTCGAGAGAGCAAATAAAATTAAATGGGTGGAACAGCACTTGATGCCTATTTTGCAAAATGAATTGGGCGATAATTTTGAACCCCATATGAGAATTTCAAGTAATACTGTTGATGAAAAACCTTTTATTGTTGATGGTGTAATAAGAAGGAAAAAAGAAAAAATCGGACTTGTGGTTGAGATTAAATATATTATCGGTCGTAGTTTTGAGAATCTGAAATACCTAATTTATCGTTATCGGCAAAAACTTAATAAGCTTGGTGTAAGAGGAAGAATTCTTATGGTGATAGCTTCTGAAGAAATGACAAGAGACGCGGCACAAGCAATGTATGATGAGAACAAAAAAGCTGCTAATCTGATGTTTTTTAAAGTAAGTGACAAAGGACTTAAAAAGGTGGAGTATGATAAAAACTCAGACCCGACTACCCTAAGTCAAGATGAAAGAACTACTTAAAATACCCTTTAACAAAGAATTAATTAAGTCAAAAAAGTGGTCAGGAGCCTTTTAAAAAAAATAAAACAATCTTGATAAGTTAATGTAATTGATATAAAATATAGGTAGATAAGTTAATATAAATTTATGGATTACAGTGTTATTAATTTAAACACTGGAGGATATTCTTATTAAAAGAGCGCTATTTAGTGCTTTTTTATTTTATTAAAGAGAAAGGATTAAAAATTATGAAAAAAACAATAATTTTAAATGCTGGTCACAATAATGCTGCTGATTGTGGTGCCGCAGCCAATAATACTACAGAAGCAGCTGAGGCTATTAAGGTTCGAGATAAACTTGCTTTATTACTCAAGCAGAATTTTGATGTAGTTTTAGTTCCAGATGAACTAGATCTTAAACAATCAATAAAATGGGTAAATGATCAGTATAAAAAACTCGAAGATGGATTAGCTTTTTCTATTCACCTTAATGCTGGTGGCGGTACTGGTGCCGAAATATTTTATTATGCTAATAACGAGATATCACAACGGATAGCAAAAACCATTATCGATAAATATTGTGATTTTACGGGATTTCGGAATAGAGGCGCGAAAGCTGATACTACTACGAGGTGGGGAAAACTAGGATGGATTAGAGATATAAATCCATGGTCATGCTTAATAGAGGTTTGTTTTATCGATAATATTGAAGATTTAAGAAAACTACGGAATGATTATAATAAAGTGGCTTGGGCAATGTATTCTGGTATTTGTGCTATTTATAGTATTGAGCCAGTTGAATTGGTTTCAGATTCATCGAAAACAGAAGAAAATATACCGAGTGATAGTTTGAGAAAACTAAATAAGTATTTCGAGGATTACATCGATAGCATGATTATTAAGGATATAGAATTAGTAAAAGAAAGGAATGATGAGTTTAAATTTTCTTATCCTTATATTCTATTAGTTTGTAGTGGTATTGATTTATTTGGAGGTATTGAAAAAGGTTTTTTTCGATCAGATGGCAGAGATAATTCTAAAAAAAGATTTATATGGTTTATAACTGAATGGATGGGAAAAGTTAATGATTTGTATAAAGAGCAAAGTCTTGCATATTTGATTTATGAAAGTTGGAGATGTGGTGTAGTCCATCAAGCAACTATTAAAAAAGGATTTGAAACTTCTTCTTATCTTTATCCAAGGAACAAACATTTATATTATATGGAAGATAAAGATAAAATTTTTGTTCATTCTTTACAGTTCGCAGATGACTTTATTGAAGCTCAAAAAATGTATAGAGAATATATCAATGATAATGTTGCAGATGCAAGTTATGTAGATTTATTATATAATCATTTGTTAGGCATGATGGAGGAATATAAGGATAAAAAAGAGCAGAACCTCAGCGAATTGACTGAAATTTTGAAAAAGGGAGATTTAATTTTCAATTCTTCAAGCGCTGTATCGGGCGAGACAACACCTTCTTCTATTGCAGGAGTATCCACTAGTCCTTCGGAACAGATGATTACAAGTTTACCGGATGAAGATAATATTGAACCCATCCCTTCTGCTGCACCAAGTGAAGAAGATTTAGAATAAAAGAAAAGGGATTGAGAGTCTTTTTTTAAAAATAAATAAAAGATTTGGAGTTTTTAATTAGAGGAAAAAGGCTCCCTGACCTCTTTTACTTTTATCTTTTATCAAGTGCAAGATTTCAAAAAAGGACTTTTGCAATGGTTATTTGTGTAGAGGCATTACAAAAATTTAATTTTAAAATTATGAGCAAAAAAACAATAAAACAGATGAGAAGACCTCAATTAATACAATTAATTGAAGAAACTATTGATAATATAAATTCAATAAACTCTCTTCTATCTGACATCGAAAACAAAAATACAGAGATTAATCAACATAATGAAGAAATTATAAAAGATGGTGGAACTTTGGAAAAAATTAATAATGCGAAAAAAGAATCGGAAGAAAAGTTAAATTTAATTCTTGAATTTTATAATAAAGTATATGAAAAGAATGAAGAAAATGATTCTATAAAAAATCAACTTGAAAAATTATTAGATTATTATCAAAAAAGCAAAGAAAAAATTAAAAATTTTAGAAAAGAAATTTTTGGCGGTAAGGTTTCGAATGAAGATGGCGAGGAAGAAGAATTAATTGGATTAAAAAAGCAAATAGAAGATTTTTATTCAGAACAACAGGAAAGATACAGAGATATATATCAGAGAATTGAAGAAGAATTAAAAGGTGGAGCAACAACCATGAATTTGACAAAAGCATTTGCTGATAAGGTAGATGAATACAAAAAATTATCAAATATTTGGTCTTGGTGGATAATTTTACTTTTGGTTGCAATGACTATTTATTATGGATACTCGACATGGGATATTGAAGCTATAAATACCTTAGAAGAAGCTTTTAAAAATATAATTTACAGAGTACCGTTTTTGGCATTTGTTATTTGGCTTGGTATTTTTTTTACAAACAGAAGGGCAGAAAGTAAAAAACTAGAGGAGTCATATAAACACAAAGAAGTAATGGCACGATCTTTTGTTGGTTATAAGGGGATGATAGAAAAAATAGAAGGAGATGATAAAGTATTATTAAAAAAACATATGGATAATTTGTTAAGTGCAATAAATATAGATTCCAGTTTGTTTTTAGAAACAAAAGGAGAAGATTATCCATTATCCTCGTGGCTTGGATTAAAGAAAAAGGAAAAGATAGAGGTTAAGAATAAAAAATAGAAAATAATACAAATAGAAAACTAATCTAAGCCCAAGACTTCAAAAAAGGTTTTTTACAAGGGTTGTTTGTTTAATTTATGAAGAAAACAGATAGTTTACAAAATAAGATAAGCGAATTAAGAGAATTGATAGATTCTTCTATTTGCTATAAGCAGGGTGTGTGGGATAGAAAAGAAAATGGTGACTGGAGTAAATTATGGACTGCCGTAGATAATATTGAAGATACTCAATTAGCCATAGAAGAATTTACGTCACTACAAAACTTCAGCCGCTTAGCTATATATGGATTATTGCAGTCACTTGTTGTCCAACAGGATGGGCTTAGACATTTAGAAGAGGCAATTAAAATTAAAGTGCCTAATTTTAAGACGAAATATCCGGAATTGCACAGAATCAGAAAAATTAGAAACGAAACGATAGGTCATCCAACTGAAACAAAAAGAGAAGACGGTGTTATTACTTATGCCTCAATATCCCCAACGAATAATCTTAATACACTTGAATATGGAGTATGGTCTAAGGAGGGATTTACACATAAGACAATAGATTTAAAAGAAATAATCAATATACAGCAAAAACTGCTCATTCAGGAGATTAATAAAGTTATAAAAAAAATAAAAGTTGATGAAGTAAAACATAAAAAAAAATTTCAAACTGATAGTTTACAGAAAATGTTGCATACTACCACGTACTTGTCTAGCAAAGCATATTCTTTTGAAAGAGATCCGGAATATTCTAGAATTTCAATTGATTCTCTAACCAAAATCTATGGCAAATTTAAAAAGGAAATTTGTTCTAGGTATAAAGTTAATTCAATTGATGAAACCGTACACATTCCGGGTTTAGTTGGGGAGCTAGAAAAAATTAATCGAGTTTTGCCTAGGGTATATAAGATGTTATCTAATAGAAATGAGGCGGATGAAATTGATTTAGATGTATACGCAGAATCATTAAACAATTCTTTCAGATTATTGCAGACGATGGCGAAAGAAATAGATGAAGAATTTAACAAAAAATAAGTATGCTATATGAGTCCGCAGAAAAGGGGTCAGGAGCCTTTTTGGGAAATAATCCAGAGGCGTCGTCCTTAAAATGACGCCCCTTTTTCAAAGGGACATCATTATTAAGGACAAGCCTCTTCGCGCTTCAAGACAATCCTCTTACTAAAAGCCTTAAAAGAGGGAAAAAGGGATCAGGAGCTTTTTATAAATAAATAAAAGATTTTGGAGGGGATTTAGAAATAAAAATATGACAAGGCAGGAATTAAAAAAAACATCAAAAATAAATTATAAATATGGATAAATAAGAAATACAAAAATTAATTGAAGAAGCCATTAGGCATAAAACAGAAACTAATAGCGTTGAGTTTAAGGACGCTCGCGGTGGTTTATCAAGGAGTGTATGGAAATCAGTATCTTCATTTTCGCACAAACCAGGCGGCGGGATTATTGTTTTTGGGATAATTGAGGATAAAGACAAGCGCGAAATCAAAATTATAGGAACAGATATTCTTAATAATCTGCAGGAAAAAATTGGCGATTTAGTTAATAATGAGATGAGTTTTATTATCAGACCGACATATCATATTTTGGAAATTGAGAAAAAGACGCTATTGGCGGTTTTTATTCCTGAATGTCCAGACCAATTTAAACCATGTTATTATAAACCCGCTGGCATGCCAAACGGCGCATACATAAGAGATGGCAACACCGACAGAAAAATGACTGACGATGAAATGAGGAATTTAATTGATAATTCCAAAAAATTTAAATTTGATATTACTTCCGCGGATGAGGCATCGCTTGATGATTTATCAAAAGAGAAAATTTTAGAACTTTTGACAAAAAGCGGGGAAAGAACCCAAAGACAAATTTCGTTAGATGAAATTGATTTTGAATTGTTGAAAAATTTGGGAGTGGCTGATAATTTCGGCGAATCTCGAAAGCCGACTCTTGCTGGTTTTCTAATCTTTGCCAAAGATAAGCCACAAGATAAACATCAATTTAGTAGGTATGTTATCAGGTGTGTTAAATATCAGGGATCCAGTGTGGCGACTGATATTATTGATAATATGGATATCAGCGGTACCCTTGATAATCAAATTGATGACACGCAAAAATTCGTTTTAAGAAATATTAAAAAGAGCGCGGAAATAGTCGGTGCAAAACGGATTGAGAGATATGAGTATCCAGAAAAAGCAATTAGGGAAATAGTCGCTAACGCCGTTATTCATAGGGATTATAAAATTACCGAGACATACACGCAGGTAAATATATTTGCTGACAGAATAGAAGTTTTCAATGCTGGGTGTTTACCGCCTGGAGTTACGATCGAGAACATTAAAGACGCTCAAGTCAGCCGAAACGAGATAATAGCGGCTCGTCTAAAAGAACTTGATTATCTCGAAGAATATGGAAGAGGGATTGATATTGTTTTTAATAAAATGAAAGAATGGGATCTACTGCCGCCAATATTTAAAAATACATCAAATAGTTTTAAGGTTATTTTGATGGGAGCAGAATTAAGTAAGTTGAATGAAAGACAAGTGAAAATATGGGAGTATTTAGTTGAAAATGGAACAGTAACGACTAAGGAATGCGAAAATTTATTTAAAGATGTATCCAGAAGAACAATATACAATAATTTAAGTAAAATGGAGAATTTAGGTTTGGTAAAATCTAAGGGAGAATCCGTAAATAGACATTATGTAAGCGCTTTCTAAAATTGCCAGCAATTGCCAGCAATTAGTAATTTTGGCTAAAGTAACTTGTTTTTAAAGGATAAAAAGTTATATAAGAATTGCCAGCAATTAGAAATAAGTAATAGAAAAGGTGTCAGGAACCTTTTTAAAATAAAAGATTTGGAGGACAAGCCTCTTAGAAGAAGATGATAAGTCAAAACAACAATATGTCTAGTCAAATTCAACCGGCTTTAGTTGGTATTGTGCCTAGAGAGAATCTTTGGAATACAATACAAAAAGAGGGATGGTATCATATTCCAGTTGAGGCAGCGCCTAATAATATTTCTTCTGTAGAATATATTGCTTTTTATTTTCCAAAAATATTTGGCGTGGAGCGAAGATATAAGGTGAATTATTACGCTGATGTGCAAAAAATGAATATTGTTAAAAGAATTCAACTTTTCCCAGATGAGTTAAAGCATAAAAGGGCTCAAAAAGATTATTACCAATTCCAGATAGGGAACATTAAAGAACTCCCTAAGCCGATTCCAAGTAAAAAATTGAGATATATTATTCATATTCCTACGACTTATCAAAAGCTATTTTCTGCAAAGGAGATTAATGATTTGTATGATACTAGTCCATTAGAGGATAAAATGCATCAAGCAATGAAAGAATATAAAATAGAAGCTGAAAGACAAGTATATACTAGAGCTGGAGGACAAAATTACTGTTTAGATTTTGGAATATTTTGTCGTCAGGGGAATATTGATGTTGAGTGTGATGGGGAAAAATATCATACTCTTCCTGATGCATTAGCAAGAGACAGAGAACGTAATAATCATTTGGCTAGTTTTGGCTGGCGTGTTTTAAGGTTTTCTGGAAAAGAAATTCATCGTGTTCTTCAAGATTGTCTTGGGATAGTTAAAACAACTATTAATAATTTAGGTGGATTAAGTTAATAAAAAAAGCCACCGTCCTAACGGTCGGCGCCTTTTCCAAATACTGTTATTAGTGTATCAAATCTACATACCTTGTCAAGTTTTTTAAGTAAAAATTGTGGATAAAAAATAAATAAAAAACTATGGCTAAAAATAAAAAACAATCAAAAAAGAATAAAGAAAATTTTTTGATGTATAAATGTCCAACTTGCAAAACAGCAAAGGATGTTTGGTATGATACTAAAGGGGGTTATTGTCACGAGGATATTTATACTTGTGAAAATTGTGAGTATTCTTTTATTATCTCGGCGATATGCGATAGATGTGGCAGTTCGCACAGTAGGGCTTATGGATGCAATAATCCAGATTGTGACAGTGAGGATTATCATTACAACAGAGAAACCGAAGAAATAGAAAGGGAGTTTTAGGTTATTGTTTTTAAATATATAAATAGAGGAGGAGCGTCAGGAACTTTTTTTAAAAAAAATAAAATGACTCATCAATCTGAACAAATATTAGAAAATAATTTAAAAAACCATGTCTAAGCTTATTTTTAATATTGAAACAATTGGGGAGGATTTTGATAAACTTGATAAAACAACTCAAGATGTTTTGACTAAATGGATTAAAAAAAAGTCTAATAATGACAACGAGTATAAAAAGGCGTTAAGGGAATTAAAAGATGGATTAGGTCTTTCGGCGTTGACTGGTGAAATTGTTGCTATTGGAGTTCTTGATTATGAAAAAGATGAAGGAGTGGTTTGTTATCAAGCTCCTGGCGCAAAAGAACAGGAAACTAAAAAAGATAATATTAGATTTCGTCCTATGAGCGAAAAGGAAATGCTTGAAAACTTTTGGAATGGAGCAAAAAGTTATCAAGAGTTTATAAGTTTTAATGGTCGTGGATTTGATGTGCCATTTTTAATGATTCGTTCAGCTATTCATAAAATTAGGCCAAGTAAAGATATAATGCGTGGTCGTTATTTATATCAACAACTATCAAATGCCAGACATATAGATTTATTTGATCAATTATCTTTTTATGGAGCGGTTTATA